>Ga0310690_10001761_pt1 | contig 37589 bp, 53 predicted proteins | sample AusTroGonzalo_MG_2_FD_207661 | JGI IMG/M metagenome (GOLD analysis project Ga0310690, IMG submission 207661) | Bovine rumen microbial communities from tropical cattle in Woodstock, Queensland, Australia - Gonzalo_04 (v2) (version 2) | ecosystem: Host-associated > Mammals > Digestive system >...
ACAAATAGAAAACGATAACCTAGCAGACTATGCATTTCGAGAGCTGCTAGACAAATCATTCCACAACCTAAAAGAATCATTAAAAGAAGGTGGAGCATTCTACATATGGTACGGAGATACCGAGGACGTAAACTTCAGACTAGCATGCAGGGAGAATGAACTATCGATAAGACAATGCTTGATATGGGTAAAGAACTCTCTAAACCTAGGTAGACAGGACTACAAGTGGATGCACGAACCATGTCTATATGGATGGAGAGAAGGAGCAGGACACTACTTCATAGAGGAATACAATCACACGACAGTAATCGAGGACAAGATAGACTTAGATAAAATGAAAAAAGAGGACATGAAGAAAATGCTAGAGGAGATTCTAGCAAGTAAAGTTCCAACAACCGTGATACATGAAAACAAGCCAACCAAGAATGACTTACATCCAACGATGAAGCCAATAAACCTAATAGCCCAACTAGTACGCAACAGCTCAAAAAAAGGAGAATTGGTACTAGACCTATTCGGAGGATCAGGAAGCACACTAATAACATGCGAGCAACTCGGAAGAAGATGCAACATGATGGAGTACGATCCGATATACGCAGATGTAATCATAAAGAGATGGGAAAACTATACAGGAAAGAAGGCCATCAAGCTGTGAAATCAATAATAGTGGTAGCAACAGCTGAAGAATACAAACTAGCAAAAGAGCGATATAAAGGCCAGAAAATCATCAAAACAGGAGTAGGAGGCACAAATGTATACGAAGTCCTACAAAACGTGCCTAGGAACCGTAAAATAGTGAATTTTGGCTATGCTGGAAGCAATACAATACCAATAGGAACAGAAGTGGAGATAGGAAAGTGCAAAACCTATCATCCGAACGTACAATTCCAGGAGCCAACATATAAAATAGATCCAACAAAAAATACAGTATGCTATACAGCGAGTGATTTCGTTACCAAAACAACGATCAATTACCCAGTAGTATTTGATATGGAATTAGCATACATATGTGCAATGGGATTTAAAAATATAAGAAGCATAAAAATAATAAGTGACAATCTATCACTAAAACAATACGAGGAGATTATATGATAAAAATACTAGAGTTATTTGGGGGGATTGGTGCGTGTAGTAAAGCACTAGAAAGACTAGGAATTGAATATGAGATAGCAGACTACGTAGAAATAGACAAACACGCAGTAAACAGCTTCAACGCAATGCACGGAACTAACTTTGAACCACAGGACATATGCGAATGGAATAAAGACATAGAAGCAGACCTAGTCATGCACGGAAGCCCCTGCCAAGACTTCTCGCTAGCTGGAAAGCAAGCTGGAGGCGATGAAGGATCAGGAACCAGATCATCACTAATGTACGAAACAATCAGAATAGTAGAAAAGATAAAACCCAAGTACGTAATATGGGAAAACGTAAAGAACGTAGTATCCAAGAAGCATATACACAACTTCGAAAACTACATACATAAAATGACCGAACTAGGATATAGAAGCTACTATAAAATACTAAACTCCAAGTGCTATGGAATACCACAAAACCGAGAGAGAGTATTCACCATATCAATAAGAGAGGACTTGAATCAAGACTTTGAATTTCCTGATCAACAAGAGCTAAAGCTCAAACTAAAGGATATGCTAGAAGAAAAGGTAGACGAGAAATACTACTTGAGCGACAAGATGATAAAATACATAAGTGCAGCTGGAACAGCAAACTTTAGGAATCCAGATAGCAAAATAAACCTGGACATAGCAAGACCAATTACCACAGATCCTAATAAAAGAGCAGGAACAACAAACTATTTAAGTGATGAACTACCAGCAAACTTTAATTTAGAACCATTGAATCCGATGGGAGATGGGACCTGTAGGACAATAAAAAATCAATATGCTAAAACATCCAGAGCAAACTTTGAAAGAACATCAACATTTGGAGCAACAGGAGTCATGATGATTAAGAATGCAACCAAACAAGGATATCTAGAAGCAACAGAAGGAGATGGAATAGACATAGGAAGTAGAATGGAATATCACCGAGGCAATGTACAAAAAAACATGATCCAGACAATAACAACCAAAGGAGGACAAGAAAGAGGCGTATTACTAAACGACAAAGAAATAAAAATAAGGCGTCTCACACCGAAAGAATGCTGGAGATTAATGGGCTTTGATGATAGCGACTATGAAAAAGCAGCTGAAGTAAACTCAAATGCTCAATTGTATAAACAAGCAGGAAACAGCATAGTAGTAAACGTACTAGAAGCAATACTAAAGAATCTATTAAAGGAGGAAATAAAATGATAGAGAAAGTAAACCCAAGCCATCCTGATAAAGTGGCAGACAGGATCGCAGGGGCAATAGTAGACTTAGCATATAAACAACAAGAGAATCCAAAAGTAGCTGTAGAAGTATTAATAGGACACGGTAAATGTCATATAATAGCAGAAACAAGCGTAAGATTTAAGAAGAAAGACATAGAAAAAATAGTAAATAGAATAGCAGGAAAGATGAAGGTAGACTACGTAAGAGTTCCCCAAGATGAACATCTAGCCAAGAATCAGGAAGAAGAAGTAAGATGTGGAGATAACGGAATATTCAAAGGAGTTCCTCTAACAAACAACGAAAAGCTAATATCAATGGTAGCAAGAAACATCTATTTTGCATTTGGAACAGACGGCAAATACATACTAACAGATGATAAATTTATATGCTGCCAAAGCAACGCAACCAATGAAGAACTATCAAGAATCCTAGAGAACGGTAAACCAGAAGGCATGAACGTAATCATAAACCCACTAGGAGAATGGACAGGAGGAACAGACGTAGATACAGGAGCAACAAACAGAAAACTAGGATCAGACATGGCTCAATCAGTAACAGGAGGAGGCCTACACGGAAAAGACCTAAGTAAAGCTGATGTATCAGTAAACATCTATGCATTCAAGAAAGCCCAAGAAACAGGTAAGGTAGTAGAACTATGCTGTGCAATAGGCGATAAAGAAATAGACGGAAAACCATATAGTGAAATAGTAGAAGAAGCCAGAGAATACATAAATGCAATTGGTGGCTTCGAAAAGTTCGCTGAATGGGGATTATACTAAAAGGAGGAGATAACAATGGCAGGACGTCCAAAGTTCATAGTAGACTACGATACAGTAGAAAAACTAGCACATATACAATGCACCTATGGAGAGATAGCGTCCTTCCTAGGATGCTCGGTAGATAGACTAAAAAAGGACGAAGAATTTATACTCCGTTATAAAAAGGGTGCTGAAAATGGAAGAATGAGTCTAAGAAGAATGCAATTCAAACTAGCAGAAAAGAATACGTCAATGGCTATATTCCTGGGTAAACAATACCTAGGCCAAAAGGACTACGTAGAAACAACAGAAACATCAAACGGAATCCTAAACGAACTAAAAGAGGCAATGCAGAATGTCAAGAACTCTAAGTGAAATGCTTAATCCAAAACAAATAGACTTCATGCTGAATGATGACCAGAGAATAAACCTACTAACAGGAAGCGTACGATCAGGAAAGACATACGTATCATTACTAAAGTGGGCTATATTCGTAGGACAAATGCCAGAAGGAAGCGAATTCCTAATGACAGGGAAAACCCTAACATCGCTAAAGAGAAACTGCTTAGGTCTCTTACAAGACCTGGTGGGAGCGAATAACTTTAGATTTTCAATAAGCCAAAAGACAGCAAAACTATTTGGGAAAACAATATGGTTAGAAGGAGCCAATGACGAAAGAGCAGAAAGTAAAATACGTGGTATGACTTTAGCAGGAGCATACATAGACGAGCTGACACAAATACCAGAGGACTTCTATAAAATGTTACTATCACGTCTATCAGTAAAGAACGCAAAGCTATACGCAACAACAAACCCAGATACACCGAATCATTGGGTAAAGCAGGACATAATAGACAACGAGGAAATAGATAAAAAGGTATGGGCATTCACCCTAGATGATAACGAGATCCTAAAGAAAGAGAACGAAGAATACTTCGAGCAGCTGAAGAAAGAATATCAATCAATGGGTGGAGTATTCTATGAACGATTCATACTAGGCCTATGGGTACTAGCAGAAGGATTAATATATAAGCAATACGTAAACAATAAAGAACTATTCATAAGAGAAGCAGCTGTGAACGAAGATGGGTCCAGAAAAGACTTCATGATAATATCAATAGGAGTAGACTACGGAGCTACAGAAGGCGAAACAGAACTAAAGGCCACAGGAATAACTCCATACTTCAAAGAGGCCTGGACTATAGACGAAGAAAAGATACACGGACTATATACTCCACAGCAATTTTACGAAACGTTCGAAATGTTTTATAATAGAGTGGTAAGAGATTACGGAAAAGTGACACACGCATTCGCAGACTACGGAGCATTAGGCCAGGTGCTAACATTTGGACTAAACAAATATCTCCAGGAACACCGAGTTCCAATAAAGGTAGATGACTGTATCAAAGGAAAAATCATCGACAGAATCTACATGGATCAAATGCTATTCGCCCAGGGCAGAAGGTTTATCCTGAAGAAGTGCAAATACCTACAGGAAGCATACCAACAAGCCGTATGGGATGAGAAGCACGAAGATGAACGTCTAGACGATGGAACTACTCCAATAGATGACCTAGACGCAAGTGAATACTCAATGTTCCCATTCTACGATAAGCTGATGTCAGCAGGACAATACATAGGAGGATAAAAAGAGATGAAAACAGAAATAGAATTTCTAACACAACAATACGGATACAATCCAACGATAAAGGACAACATACAAACCTATATCGACCAATGGAAATCGTGGTACCAGGGTAACGTACGATCATTCCATAATTACTTCATATACAACGGAAAAAGAAAAGTAAAACAAACCAGATATACCATGAATATGGCAAAGGAGATAAGCGAGGATTGGTCAGACATACTATGGAGCGAGAAATGCAAGATAAGTCTAAAGAAAGAGAAAGACCAGGACAAATTTGAAGAACTAATAGATAAACTAGATCTATATTCATTAATAAATCAATCAATAGAGAAATCAGGAGCATTAGGAACATGTGCAGCTGTAGTAAGCGTATACGATATAATGACAAACGAGGACAGGACATACCTAGACGTAACCAAAGCCAAGACCAGAGTAGATATCGTAGACGTAGACAACATATATCCATTAAGCTGGGATAACAAAGAAGTAACAGAATGTGCATTTGGAAGCGTAAAATACAAAGGTGGAGAAAAATACATAATTCTATCAATTCATAAGAAGGATGAAAACACAGGGAACTACAAAATCCTAAACCACCTATTTAAAGAAACCAATGGAGTACTAACAGAAATAGAAGATCCAAAAACCATGAAGGAATTTGATACGAAATCAGATAAGAAATGGTTTGCAATTTTCAAACCAATGCTAACAAATAACCTATTTGAAAACAGTCCATTTGGAATCAGCCACTATGCTAATGCAATAGACAACCTAAAAGCAGTAGACATATGCTTTGATGCAATAAAGAACGAGATAAATGATGGACGAAGAAGAACATTCGTAAGAGCTGATATGTTTAACTACGATGACGGACAACAAAGATTAGTCTTCGATCCTAACGATACAACCGTATATCAAATACCAACAGGAGCAACTAAAGATGACTTGATCCAAAGCGACAGTGATGACTTAAGAACAGGTCAACAAATACCAACTCTAAACACATGCCTAAACATCTTAGGCGATAAGGTAGGATTTGGAGAGAATCATTATCACTTTGATGGAACTAACCTATCTACAGCAACAGCAGTAATAAGTTCCAACAGCAAACTATTCAGACGTAAGAAGAAGCTAGAGATAGGATACGAAAGCTCAATCTGGGATCTAGTAACAGCAATATGCTACGCATCAAGTAAATTCGGTCAATACAACATAAACACCGAGGATATGGTAATTCAATTCGATGACTCAATAATCGAAGATAAAGAAGCAGAAGCTAATAGAGCAATGAGGGAAATCTCAGCAGGAGTATTAAGTAAACAAGAATACCGAGAAAAGATATTTGGAGAAACACCAGAAATAGCTGAGAAGAAGATAGAAGAAATCCAGGAAAGCGATCCCACAATAGATGACTTACTAGGAACACGTGGAGAAGATACAGAAGAAGAAGCAGAAGAAAAAGAGGACGAAGAAGAAAAGGAAAAATCCGAAGAAGATAAAAAAGAAAAAGACGAGGATAAAGACAAGAAAGACAAGAAAGAAAAAAAGTAGGTGACTAACCTATGTTAAGCGATGAAGCAATAGAGAGAGTAAACGAGAGAATCGTAAGAAGGATAGAGAAAGCCAACCTCGAAGTAATAAAAACAATAGCTGATAACGTAGGAAAGCTGCGATCACTAACACCAACGGAAGCACACAAACTAGTGCAAACAATGAGATACGGATCAGACTACGATAAGATACTAAAAGAGATAAGTAAAGTATCAAAGGTAAACAAGAAAGAAATAGAAAAGATATTCGAGGAAGTAGCCAAGAACGATTATAAATTCGCCAAGAAATTTTACGAGTACAGAAAAAAGAAATATGTACCATATGATCGTACTCCATTAAAGAGAATCGTAGACGGCGTAGCCAAGATGACAAATGACGAATACGATAACTTAACCAGGACGATAGCATTCAGGAGAACAGTAAGAGGGAAAGTACAATACGAACCAATAGGAAAGACGTACCATAGAATCTTAGACGAAGCAGTAATGAACCTAGGACCAGGACAAGATACTTTCGATACAGTAATGAGAAGAACTCTAAAGGAACTAACCGATAGTGGAATCAGAACCGTATCCTACGAAAGTGGTAGATCCTTAAGAATAGACAGTGCAGTAAGAATGCAATTAAGAACAGCTCAAAGAACTCTTCATAACGAGATCCAGGAGCAAATAGGAAAAGAGATAGATGCTGACGGAGTACGAATATCCGTACATGCAGCACCAGCACCAGATCATGAAGAAGTACAGGGTCACGAATTCAGTACAGTAAAACCAGAAAACGATGATACAGCAAAGAGCGAGTGGGAGAAGCTGCAAGAAGAAGGAATCGCCACCGATGTAAACGGACAGGAAATAGATATCCATAGGACATTAAAAGACGGCACCGTTACAGGCGATTACAGGCCTATCTCCACGATGAACTGCTACCATGTAATAGAAAGTATCGTGATAGGAGTAAACAAGCCCAGATACAGCCAAGAACAGCTCGACAAGATCATCAAAGACAACCACAAAGGATTCAAGTACGAAGGACAAAAGTATACTCTATACGAAGGAACACAAAGACAAAGACAAATGGAAATAGAAATCAGGAGATTAAAAGACGAGCAAATAGCAGCTAGTAGATCCAAAAACCAAGACGGATGGATAGAAGCAGTAGAATCCGAGATTAATACCATGACCAGAAAGTACGTGGACTTCAGTAGAGCAGGGAACCTACCAACCAAGATGGAAAGACTAGAAGTACCAGGATATAAGGAGTATAAGACAAATCGGTAAGACAAATACCAATGAAAAGCAGCTGTCGATTCAAATGTCGGCACTTGTATGATCAGAAAAAAGCCCCCAGGAGCCAGAAATGGCTCTTTTTATATTATTAGTCTTTATATTATAAGAAAATACTTAGAAATAATGCTGGACTTATTCATAATATTATGATATAATCATAGTCGTAAGGAGGAAGATATGAAAGAATTACAAAACAAATACAACGAGCTAGAAACACAAAGATGCAACTTGATAGAAACAGAGGGTAACCTAAAACATGAAATATGGTTACTAAGTCAACAAGACAAAGACACAAACGAAGCAGAAGAAGGATACTATGCAACAAAAAGGATGATCAAAGAAATATACGAGAAACAAAGAATACTAGAAAAGGCAATGATTATCATGGAAGGTGGAGAAATAGAATAATGAAATGCTGCATATGTGGAAAGAGCATAAAGGGATACGGAAATAATCCCTGGCCAGTAAGCAAGAATCCAAAGGACAAATGCTGCGACAGCTGCAACAACGTAGTAATAGCTGAACGAACGAAGGAAGCAACATTCGAAAGAGCAGCTATACTACTACAAGAATTCGACTACCAAAAGAACGGCAGGGAAAACACCAGGGAATTCCTAAAATACATGTTAAAGGAGTGGTTATAATGAAATTAGTAAAGAGCTACTACTACGGAAAAGACGGAGAAAGAAAAGTAAACACATACCTGATCAACATTCCGAAAGCAATAGTAGAGAAAGCCCACCTACAGGACAAACAATTAACAGTCACAGAAAAGGACGGCAAAATTATAATAGAAAAGAGCGAGTAACATCGCTCCTTTGATTTGCAATAAAACAAGAACCGTGTTACAATCAATTTAGAAGGAATAAAGACTATGGTAGAAACAATAATTAAAACAGCAATAAGCGTAATAGTAAGTGGAGCATTAGGATTTTGCATAAGTAAAATCAAAGACTACAAAAAGAAACTAAAAGACAAAGACCAGGAGAAAGACCTACTAAAAGAAGCAATGATGACAATGCTCCAGGGAACACTAACAAACACCTACTACGTGTACGAAGAAATAGGAAAGATACCAGACTACATATACAGGAATTGGTTGAATTCTCTAGCGATATACGAGAAGCTAGGAGGAGATGATTACATCCACGTACTAGCCGAGAAGATGAAGCACTGGAACTTCGAAAAGACTGACATACTAAAGTGAGTCTTTTTTATTTGCAATTAAACCAGGAATAGAATATAATAACCAACTTGAAAAAAGGAGGCAATATGAAAAAACCACACTACTACTTCGACATGTCAGAAGAAACGTACGAATTCATAATTAAAAAGGGGATCCTAAAAGAAAGCAAAAAAGAAAAGACAATACTAGACCTATGCATACAGGGAGAACCACTAAAATCAATAATGATAAAAACAGGGTATTCACTACGCACGATCAACACCAGAAAGAAGGAAATATACAATAAAATAAGCAAATATTTTAATTAGCCAGGAATTGCGTTTAATTTCGCTTATCTGCAAATCATTGCACTATCATTGCATTCCAACCAAAAATCAATACGATATTATAGGTGTCGAATGAGGGACAAAATGATAGAAAAACTACGAGTAAAAGCAATATACGATGACTTCATAAAGAACGTATCATTAACCGAAGAACAAATAAAAATACTGGACATGCTAATCAGAAAAGAAACCATAGTAAAAATAGCTATGGAAATAGGAGCAAGCCAGAGGACCATAGGCTACGAGATCCGTAAGATAAAAAACCTATACAACGATTACTACAACCTGCAACTATCTAAAATGCTGCTGCTAATTAGTTAGTTGCTTTTATTTTGCAAACCAGCCCAGGAGATCCATCATAAACTAAAGATGGAAGGAGATAAGACGTAAATGTTATTTTAAAACAATAATTACTACGTGGTTATCTCCTTTTTTGATAGGAGGAAAACATGTATAACAACCCATACATAAACGCATATAGTCCACAACAAAGTATAGACAGAATCAACAACCAGATAGCAGAACTAGAGAAGATGAGATCACAAATGCAACAACCGATGACACAACCAACAAATTTAACTCAGAACTTCCAACTAGCACCAACAAACAGAGAAGCAATGCGATACGCAAACTCAATGGAAGAAGTACAGAGAGAAATGATAGCAGGAGATACACCATACTTCAGTAAAGACATGAGTATCGTATGGATTAAAAAAACCAACGGAGAGATAAAAACATACGAACTGAAGGAAATAGTCGCCAAAGACGAAAAAGACGTGCAGATAGCGTTTTTGAGGGCTAAAATCGAAGAATTAGAGGAGGGTATGAAGAAATATGATCAACATGATGCAAATGATGATGAATCAGCTGAAGATGAGAAACCCAGAAGCGTTCAAACAGTTTCAAAATCTCCAAAAAAATCAAAATAACCCCCAGGAATTTCTGAATCAAATAATCAGCAGACATTCACCAGAACAAATAAACCAATTCAGACAATACCTAGGAGGCTTCGGCTTTACTGACGATCAGCTAAACAAATACGGTATTAAGACAAAACAGTCTTGATATAAAAAGAAAGAAAGGAGGACTTATGAATAACGGAATTCAACCAACTGTTGAACTAGCAACAAACAACGGCAATGGATTTTATCCATACCCAGTAATGTACGGAAACAACGGTGGATTTGGTGGAAACGGCTTCTTCGGTGGGGACGGAATCTGGGCAATCATTTTACTAGCACTACTATTCGGCTGGGGAAATAATGGTAACGGCAATGGCTTCTTTGGCAACAACGGATTTGACAACGGATATGCTTGGTTATCAAATGGCCAAAAAGACATCATGAACCAAACAAGCGATGGATTCAATACTCTACACCTAAGCAATCAAATAGAAGGCGTAAGAGATGGAATAAACGGAATCTCAAACCAATTATGTAACTGCTGTGCAGACATAAACGGAAACATCGCCAACGGCTTCTATACATCAGAAGTAGCAGCCTGCAACAGACAAATAGCAGGAATGAACCAAGACTTCACAAATCAACTAGCTACACTACAAGCGTTCAATAACTTAGGAACACAACTAGCAAGCTGTTGCTGCGAGAACAGATTAGGAATCGCTAACCTAAACAGTACGATCCTATCAGAAAACTGTGCTGACAGAGCAGCATTAAGCGATGGCGTACGTGACATTATCACAAACCAAACAGCTAACACCCAAAGAATCCTAGACCAATTATGCAACGATAAGATAGACGCTAAGAACGAAAAGATTACAGACTTACAACGTGAATTGTTAATGAAAGATTTACAAGCAAGTCAAATTCAACAAACAGCTACATTAAGACTAGGCCAAGAAGCAGAAGTAGACGCACTATACAATCGTCTAAACAACTGCCCAGTTCCAACAACCCCTGTTTTTGGTCGCACACCTATCTTTACATGTAACGGAAATAACGGATGTGGATGCAACGGAAACTTCTACGGATACGGAACAAACTTAATTTAAAAGCAAAACAATAAGACCTGATACCAGGAACTTGCTAAACCAGGAGATAGACAAGTTCTATCTCTTTTAATTTAAAAGAAAGGAGAAAAAACATGATACAAGCATTACAAATAACACCAGAGATACTAACAAGCAACATAGACAACATAAACTTTGATACAGTAGATCTAAGAACCAGGACAGCCAATTGCTGTGGATGGCTACAATACATGCCAGGAGGAAGCGACTTCACCATAATAGGAGGAGGAACATTCAAGATAAGTTTTAATGCAAACGTTACAGCTGCAGAAGCAGGACAAGTAGCACTAGCATTAAAAACAGCTACAGGAACGGACGTAGAAGGAACAGAAATGGACGCAGAAATAACAACTCCAGATACATACACAAACATATCATTCACGAAGATGATAAGAGTATGCCCAAGAGTAAACACTACGATCGCCGTAGGCTCACTAGCAGCTGTAGGTTCAGTAACCCCAGCAGTAGCAACAGTAGCCCCAACGATAAAAGACGCAAATCTAATTATCGAAAAGGTAGCATGAATAACCCAATAGACATAACGTCACTAATACTACAAGTGATAAGTCTAGACATACTACTAAAAGACTATAACAATGCTGACCTGATGAATGAACTGCAGAATCAAGACAGAAACTATTTCGAAAAAATAATAAAACAAAACAATGAAATAATAAAGATCCTAAAAGAAGGGAGGGAAGCAAATGGAAAACAAAGTCATTAAAAAGATGGAAGAAAGCATAGGCAAAATAATGGACGAAGGATTAAACACAAATAACTTAGATACACTATATAAATTATCAAAAATAAAACACATGGCAAAGGAGGATGAAAAAATGAATTATGGAGGAAACTATGGAAATTATGGAAATTATGGAAACTACAACGGAAGGAACCCAGGATATGACAGTTATGGAAATTATGGAGAAGGCAATTATGGAAGATACAACGAAGGATCATACGGTAGACGTGGTAGAGATATGCGATACAGAGGACACGAACATTTAGACAGAATGTATGACAACTACGGTCGCTATGAAGAAGGACGAGAAAGATACGGAGCGAATGAAGATACCAAGAAGTCATTGGAATACATGTTAAGAAGCATGGAAGATTTCGCACGTATGTTAAAAGAAGAAGCAACCAGCCAAGATGAAGTAATGATGATCAAACAAACAGCACAAAGAATAGCTAACATGTAGTATGTATAAATTTCATAATAATAACGCACTAGGCCTGTTCGAAAACGATTGCACGGTAAGAGCTATAGCAACAGCAACAGGAAACAGCTGGGACGATACATACGAACACTTAAGCAACATTGCTAGAATCAGAGGCACAATGATGGATGACAAAGACTTCATAAGAGAATACCTAGACGAAAGATACATTTGGATTAGATCCATACCAGAAACAGTAGGCGAAGTAGCAGGAGCTTATCCTGATAACATATTATTGATAACGATGAACGGCCATATAACGTGTTCGAAGTACGGAATCATTTATGACAGCTTTGACTGCCGAGAAAGACTAGCAGAGTTCTGCTGGATAGTGAAATAGAAGTAGATTTTACATACTTCTATTTTTTTGATACAATAAAGAAGTAGGAGTATTAATGAAAATAGCTGTTGATAAAAACTCGCTAAGTGCAGTAAAGAGCGAGAACGAATACATTTATTTATTCGATAATGAAAAACTAGAAGAACTGCCACAGATGCACTGCTTGAATTATAAGTATTGTGAATACGTAGATATAAACCTGACCAGGTTTGATATCGATTGTATAAAGAGATCCAACATAGACGAAGAAGGATACGATCAACTACCAGATAAAGACAACTATAGATATGCAATAATAATTCCCAACTACAACAACGATCATGGAAATTACTATAACAAAACATACTTAAGAAAGTGCATAGAAAGTGTATTAGAGCAAACATATAAGGATTTTGATTTGATAATAGTAGATGATATGTCGACAGACAGCTCACAAGAAACGATAAAAGAATACCAAGAACAAGATTCAAGAATCCACTTTATTCAAAACATTAGAAAACGATATAATGGTGGATCTAGAAATGTAGGAATAGAATACGCTCTAAACAATTTACAATTCGATTACTTTTGCTTTCTAGACAGCGATGATTGGTGGAAAGATAAAAACGTACTCGAGCTGATAAACAACAGGTTATACAACCATGAGATGATGACACTAGGATGCGAAATGTTAAGCAAGCGAGGAATAACATACACTAGCAAGAATGAAGCAAAATGCTATGAGGACTTATGGTCTCTAAACAACAATCTATGGTGTACAGCATGGGCAAGAGTAATAAGGAAGGACAAGATAGCATACTTCTGCGAGGACACCTTAATGGAAGATAGAGTATGGACTTACAAAGTAGCTGATAACCTAAACTTTGAAAACGTGATTAACTTAAGAACCACAGTATACGTATGGAATAGGATGAATACGTCAAACAGCGTATCATTAGCCAGAGGGAACTATTGGGATGCATCAGCATACTGCCATATAGGACACCAATTACAAATGTTAGATACAATAAAACATAAAACGATGTTACCAATAATTCAGCAGCGAGTAGATGAATGCAAAAGAAGAATAGACAAAGGAATCTATCAACAGTACTAAGGAGAAGCAATGAAATACATAATAATGTGTGGAGGCGATTATGATCGATTTAAATTACCAAAACACTTACAAAAAGTAAATGGAGAAGTTATAGTAGAAAGAACTATACGATTGCTGAAGGAGAACGGAATCACAGACATATCAATTAGCACTAACAACCCAGCATTTGATTACCTGGATGTACCAAAGCTAAGACATAACAATCCATATGTCTACAGACAAGACGGAACAGAAGGATATTGGGTAGATGCATTTTATCCAACAAAAGAACCAACCTGCTATATATTTGGAGATGTTTACTTTAGCGAAGCTGCAATAGAAAAAATAATTAAAACATCAACAAAGGATATAGAACTATTTGGATCAACTCCACCATTTGCAAAAAACTACTGCAAGAGCTGGGTAGAACCATTTGCACTAAAAGTAGTTAATACGAAACATTTAAAAGAAGCGATAGAAGAAACAAAAGAACTAGCAAGACAGGGTAAAACCTGGAGAAAGAATCCAATCATGTGGGAATTATGGACAGTAATAAAAAACGAACCATTACAAACAGAAGCAGGAAAATACAAATACAATTACACAGCCATAAATGATTACACCACAGACGTGGACGATCAGAAAGATATAAATCAAATAGAAAACTTTATTAAAATAGGAGGAGAAGAAATGATTAAAGTTGAAGTGGTAGAAGAATTCACATTAGGCGATTTTTATAAAGTCAAAGAAACCCTAAAAAGAAAAGCTAAAGAGAAAGAGGGAAAACTATTCGTAGGCGATACATTTGAATGCGATGAAAACCTATTAAGATATCTAACAGGAGGAAATCCATACGGAAAAGCATTTGTGAAGGTAATAGAAGTTATACCAGAACTAGAAGAACCAGTAGAAAGAATAGGATATGCACGAGTTGTGGAAAATGTTGAGGAAAAAGTAAAAGAAAAATCAGGTTTTTCAAAAATAGTAAAACCAAGTCTAAAAGTAACTAAACGTGATCCAGAAGTAAAACGTGGGAGAAAAAGAAAATAATAGATATCAAAAAGATATCGTGATATAATTAGAATGAGGAGGAAAAGATGGCAAAAGGAACATATACATACGAATATAATGACGAACACGGAAATTACACAATTCGTAAATTTGTAGGCACAAATATTGCGTACAAGATATACGATACATACGATGGAGAAAAGGACTCTCCAGAAAAAGCTATGCGAAGAAGCGTAGAAGAAAGAAAAGCCCAGGGGAAAGACGTAAGTTTCCTAGAAAAAAGACTAAAAGACAAACCAGAAGCAAAGGAAACAAGCGAGAAAGAGGATAACGGGGAACCAAAGCTAGAATACGAAACAAACTTTCATCTAGAAGCTCCAGTAAACGACTTCGAAGCAGCTCAAGCGTATTTATCAGATGATGATATGACACAATACATACCTGATGAACTAAAAGACGTAGTCAAAGACGTAAAATGGGAACTAGACGATGAAGAATCAGGACACATATCATTCAAGACAACAAGAGAACTAACAGCAGAAGAATCAAAAAAGATGTCAGACTGGATAGACGGACAAAACAGCGATGGACTAGGAGAAGGCTTTGAGCAACAAGACTTTGCAATAAGTTATTACGATCCATATTCAGGAGATGGACCATATACATATGACGAATACCAAAGAGAAATAGAAAATAGATTTGATAATCTAGATCCAAGCGAATACAGTGATTATTTAAATGATGAAGCTGTAGAAGAAGGAATGAAGTCATACTTTGAAGAAATGGGTAAAGACTATACTGAAGCAACCGATGAAGAATTTGAAGAAGCCAGAGATGCAGTATTAAGCAACCCAGAAGATTACCTAGATTGGCAAGATATAGATACAGCTAAAAACGATTACATGCGTGACAACGAAGATTTACAAGAGGATCACTGGTTTAACATGTCATCAATGAAAGGCAACAAAGGAGTAGGACAAGAGCAAAACGAATTTAAAGTAAGCGAGTTAGAATCTAAAACAAATGATGAATTATGGATAAAGCAAGAAGATGGTTCATTTGTAGCAAACATGGATGCTCAAAAAAAGGACTATGAAGAAAGACACAAAAGATACGATGAAAAGATAGCACAATTAGCTGAAGATAGAAACAAGATGTCTAATAGCGATTGGGAAGGTCAAGTAATGGCATATGCACAACAAAATGCTGATGGTACATATAATACAACGGAACAAATTATTGATGACGTAAACGCATATGAAGAAACTAAAAATAGAATCCACGGACCAGATAGCCCAGAAATAAAAGCAGCTAACGAAAGGATAGATAAAGAATTCCATACAGCTGAAAAGAACGCAATGTACGAGCAAGATAAAGAATTAAGCAAAACGATAAACGAACCAGGATTCGAAGATAGCCTAGTGGAACGTTATAAAAACGATCCAGAATTCAGAGAAATGATGGATACATTAACAGGAGGCCCTCAAGAAGGTTCAAGACTAGCTGAAGTAAGAAAAGAACTAGAAGCACAAACAAATGCAACTACAAAAACAAGCGACATAGCAAGAGAGTTCTTGAACCCAGATAACGAATACACAGATGCATGGTTACAACAACAAGCTGAAGAAAACGGAATAGAAATAGCAGACCTTGACCGAGAGATAGGTAGACAAATGCGAGAAGGTGGAATGTCATATGGCCAAAGAAAGAGAGAATCAGCTAATTCAGCAGAAAGAGCTCAAAGAATCATAGACAACGATGAATGGTATGATGTAACAGTAGATCAAAACGGTACAAAAGCTACACTAAAAGACGAATTAACAGGAAAGACAATTGAATTAGATCCATACGACTCAGATGATGTAATAAAAAGCAAAATTAAAGAATTAAGACCAGCAAGAAACGTTCAACCAATACCATTTGAAAATACTGACGATGGATATTACTTCTTTGAAGATCATCCAGATGCTACTGATGAAGATTTTAGAAAAGCAAAAGAAGAATACAATAAACGAACAGGATACGAAGAAGAATTAAACAATTGGTATAAACGAGAATATGGAAAAACCGTTGATGAAATTGAAGCAGAAAGACAAGAAACATATAATAGACAAGCTGATGCATTAAAAGAAGCATTTCCTAATTCATCAAAAGAAGAATTAACAAATAAAGTATATGATTATCACAAAGATGATTTAGGCAGGACAGTAGATAACTTCGTAAAAAACAATCCAAGATGGGAAGAAGGCATCTACGATGAAACAGAAGCAGAAGAAATGTTTGAAAAGGCTGGTTCAAGAACCTGGGATGTAGTATACGATAGACAATACGAAAAAGGTCATAATACAAGCTCAAGTATTCAAGATAGATACGGATTAAAAGATAAGAGAAACGAAATGACTGTATATGAATACGAAAACGGAGAAATAGACCAGGAAGAACTAACAGATTTATTAACAAGAGGGAACGAGAATAAAGAAACAATTGATAGAGTTATCAGCCAAAACAAAAAAACAACCAACGAAACAATGAATAACTCTATACGTGAAACTGTATCAAACAAAAATGCTAGGAAAAACTTTAAATCCGATTACGAATATAAGACTGCAAAAAACGAACCAGAATGGACCAAAGCAAACAAAAAATCATTAGAAGAAAACTTCAAAAAAGATACTGGATTAGATCCATATTTCAAAGATGGTAGAGAAAAAATAATATTCCAAGATTATCAAACATGGAGTTATGGAAAACATGCAAATGATACAAATCAAAGAAGCAAAGGAATAAAGACAATAGCCAAAGAATATTACGGAGCAGGCTGGAACAATTTAAGTGCTAATCAAAAACAACAATGGATAGACAGAAACGAAAGTTGGTTAAGATCAGCTATAGAAAAAGCGAGAAAGAAGTAGTGCCATTTGACACTACTTTTATTTTCGATTATAATTAAGGTAGAGTTCGAGAGAACCAGTATCAATTCACACGTGTTCGTGACACGTAAAAGCAACGATAGGAGGAGATATTAATTATGCGTGAATTTTTAAAAGGGTTAGGGTTTGACAGTGTGACTGTGAATAAAATAATGAGAGAGTACGGTAAGAATGTGACTAAGTACCGAGATGAAATTAAAGAGTACAAAACAAAGGTCGATTCCTACGAAACTGACATTAAGAAGCTAAACAGCCAAGCAAAGTCAGACACGAAAGCACTTGAAGAAATTCAAACATTAAAAAACGAAAACCAAGACTTACACGCTCAGTTGCAAATGAACGATCATAACGTAAAGAAAGAGTTTTCGAAATTCGTAAAGAACGAAGTTTTATCAATGGTTGATGATAAGACGGACTTCGAAACAGCACTAAACAATTACCAGAACGAGAATCCACAATACTTTGGTAAAGAGGAGCAAGTGGTAATTAAAACAGAATCATCACCTACATTAGTGGGTGGCCATCAACCAATAACATCTAATAATATCATGAACGATATTATTAGAAATTCAGTAAATAATTAAAAAGAAAAGGAGAAATAAACTATGCCATCACCAACAGGCATCACAAAGACAGAAGCAGGTGCATTACTTGAAGAACAAGTAGTAAAAGAAATATTTGATGGTGCTCAAAAAGAATCAAAAGCATTATCATTATTCCGTAGACTACCTAACATGTCTAGTGATAAAACTAAACTAAGAGTAAGCGATGCTCTACCAGTAGCTTACTTCGTAGACGAAACTACAAACAATGGTAGAAAAAATATTACAAAATCAGCATGGAAGAACGTATACTTAACAGCTGAAGAAATTGCAGTAATTATTCCAATTAAAGAAAACTTACTAAAAGACGTAAGTGTAGATTTATGGAGTGAAATTAAACCACAATTAATTACTGAAATTGCAAGAACTATTGATGCAGCAATCTTCCGTGGAGAAGGAGCTCCAACATCATGGGGAGCAGGAATTATTCCACAAATTATTACTAAAGGTAAATCAGTAACAGAAACAGGAAATCTATACAGCGACATTAATGATACAATGACAGCCGTAGAAGAAAGTGGCTATAACGTAACAGCATTACTTGGAGGAGTAGGTCTAAAAGGCAAATTCCGTATGATGACTGATACAACAGGCCAACCATTAAATACAACTGAAATTGGATCATTAAGACGTGAATACCTAGACAATGGAGCATGGGATAAAGACGAAGCTACATTAATTGCAGGCGACTTCAGCCAAGCAGTATATGCAATTCGTCAAGACGTAGATTACAAGATCCTAACAGAAGCAATTATTCAAGATCCAAGCGATGGTTCAATTCTATACAACCTCGCACAAGAGGATATGGTTGCTTTACGTGTAACTTTCAGAATGGGATACGCTATTCCTAATCCTGTAAATACGTTAGATCAAACATCTACAAGATATCCATTTGCAGCATTAGTACCAGGAAACACACCAAGTCTATAAAAAAATTAAGGAGGGCGTTATATGTTTGAAGGACAATACTTAACCTATGCAGAATATACAAGTTTAGGTGGAACACTAGAACAAACGCCTTTTAACTTATTAGAATATGAAGCAAGAAAACAAATCGACTTAAGAACTCAAAACAGATTAGTCGGTGTAGAAGAAATACCGAAGCAGGTAAAACTATGTGACTTTCATCTGATCGCAAAAATAGAAAGCTATGCAGAAGCAGCAAGTAAAGCTAACTCGAGTGTAGAAAACGAATCAATAGACGGATACAGTATCAAATACATAACAGCAACACAAATGGAAGGACTTATAAGTTCAAAGAATACCGAATTCCAGGATATCATGATGCATGATTTATATGGAGTAATCGTAAACGGAGAACACATAATCTATAACGGTGCTTTATGATAACAAACAACAGTCTAACGATATACCACAAAGGATTTGATGAAGTAACAAGACTAGAAAAATGGATAAGATATAACTATGATAAAGTATGGTTTTTTGGTGGTAAAGGAGCAAGTACAAACGTGGGCTACGAAAATGCTAATGACGTCCAGATACGCATTCCTTATGGACAGAATGCAAACTTGGACAGTAGAAACTTCTCGATAGGTGATATCGCCGTAGCAGGTACTTTAGATACCAACATAGAAACTCAGCAAGACTTAGAAAATTATATATTTTACAACATAACCAGCATAGTAGATAATACCTTTGGTTCAGAACCTCACATACACTTGAGTGGTAAATAATGAGATTAAAATTTAAGCCAACAAGTGTAATAAAAGCAAGATTAAATATTGAACCAGGAGGAAAAGTACAAAAGTTTTTAACGCACACATGCAAACTCCATATGGATGCTTACACACCATTTAGAGAAGGAGATTTAGCATACAACCATGTCGAAGAAGGAGTAGACTATATACACTACTATTCTCCATATGCACACTATATGTACGAAGGTAAAGTTATGGGACCAACATTTCCAATATTTAGAAACGGAATCCTAATAGGATTTCGAAGCCCAAAAGGTAAACCAAAACATTACACAGGGAAAGACATTACATACATAAAGAGTGCAGGACATGAATATGCAGGACCTCATTGGGATCAAAGAATGTGGACAGCTGAAAAAGACCAGGTACTTAAAGAGGTTCAAGATTACATGAATAGAGGTGCAAAATGAATTACAGGATATCAAAATTAAGAGAATATTTGTTTGAAATCATTGATACTCTTACTAAAACAAACAAATCGAAGATCAACGTAAATATGCTTAGTAAAGATATAAACAATTATTCATTGGACAAGATACCAACATCAAAAGACTTAGAAAATTGGATATGTGGTGGTGGAATCAGACGAGATGTATATAGTTTCCGAAGCAGAAAGCCATATAGTCAAGACACCATAAATAATCTAAAAAACATAGGGTTCTTTGAAGAATTTGAAAACATAATAAAAACTAATAATGAAGAAGGCATATTACCTAATATACCAGGAATAGAGTCAATAGAATGTTTGAATCCAGGAACATTAAATAATGCAACAACGAATGATGCTGAATTCGACATACAAATACAAATAACCTATCACGGCGATGATAGGAACGAAATAGCAAGTTTATAAGAAGGAGGAATATATGATACCTGATAACATAGAGAAAGTAAAAAGAAGTCAGTTCTTAACTTTCCTAGATACTACACCTGCAAGTCTAACACCTACGTGGAAAGTCTTAGGTATAGGAATTACTGATTATTCAATAGATTTTAATCCACAGGTTGATACAGAAAAGTGGATCATAGAAGATAACGCACGTAACGATCATACAGCCAATGAAAAGCAATCTAGTGTAAGTCAAAAGATCTACAAGAACGATCCATGTTTTGAATTTGTATACGGTGGATTAGATGAATTAAACTACAAGTCACATGTATTAGATATCGATAGATGGAACGGAAATGGCTCTTCATATCCAGCAAAAATGAACGATGTAATTATTACAGTAAATACATGGATGGGAGAAGAAGCAACCGTAGAATACGATTTATACTATGACGGAGATGCAAAAGTAGGAACAGTAACATTTGATGAAAATGGCGTTCCAACATTTGTAGAAAACGCAAGTTTATAAAAGTCTATAAGGGCGAGGCGAGTAAACGCCTTGCTCTTTTTTAAATAAAGAAGGAGAAAGAAATGGAAGAAAACATAATTACTTTATCCAAAAAGGATCTAATAAGATTGAGGATAAAAACCGATGATGGTAAAGATACAGGAGAATATCTTGAATTCGACTTAGAAGATATAGAGCTACCTTTACGTTATCAAGAACTACTAGAAAAGGACAAAAAGAATAAGGATTGGTTGCAAAAGGAATTTATCATAATAGATAAAAGACAGGACGTAAAAGGAAAGAAACTTTTAACCAAGAATCAAGAAGATAAAATCAAAGCACTCAACAAGTTCTTTGAAGAAGAAGTAGAAATATACAATATGTTTTTAGGACCAGATGGAGTAAAAAAATTATTAAATGGTCGAAAGCTAGGATGGACAACATTACAAGAAATAGACGATATAATAAATACACAAATATTGCCATATGTTAAAAAAGCAGCAGAAGCAATGCAAAAGAGAATTATACAAAAATACAGCCAAGAAAATAAAGAAGTGATGCAATAATGGACTATCCACAATACGCAATGGTAGATGGAATTAAGTACGAAATAAACACGGACTTTAGAGTGGCCATAAGATGTCAGCAAGTAGCTGAAGATACAACCATAGATGACTACGAAAGACCACTAGCAATAATCTATTTACTATTTGGAGAAAAAGGATTAAACAGCGATCACAAAACAGAATTGCTGAACCAGGGCTTAAAATATTTAACATGTGGAAAAGAATTAGAAAAAAGCGATGAAGAACCTGACATGGACTATACAGAAGATTACGATTACATAGTAGCATCTTTCATGAGCGACTTTAATATTGACTTAGACGAAACCAAGATGCATTGGTGGAAGTTCAATAAACTGATGAACGGCCTATCCAACAGCGAAATGGGTAACTGTTGCGTACTAAACAGAATCAGAAGCATAAGAAACTGCAACCTCGCAGATATCCAGGACAAAAAGGAAAGAGATAAGATAAGAGAAGCAAAAGAAAGAGTGGCACTAAAGAAATACAAAAAAGAGAATAAGCTAACAAAAGAGCAAGAAGAAAGTATGAATCGATTAGACAAGATGTTAGGTCTAGAAAAGAGGTGACAGAATGAAAACAGACGGAGATATTTTAGTAGGAGTCAAAGTCGAATCCGATGGACTAGATGATGGCCTAAAAGAGATGGAAGATAAAGTAAAGAAGAAAGATATTTTCAGTTCATTAGGAGAAGGACTAAAAAAAGTCGGATCCACAATATCATCAGTATTTACCAAAGCTACATCAAAGGTTTTTAACATAGCATTAAAGCTAGGAAAGGTATTCAGTGGACTAGGATTAACGATAGCAGGATTAAGTCTGTTGGGATTCGTAGCAGGATTTGGAATAGCCATAAACAAGAGTGAAGAACTGCAGACGAAGCTGCAACAAATCGGACAAATAATTATGAATAGTCTAGAGCAAATACTAATGGTGGTTGCTCCAGTAGTTGAGAAGATCGTAAACTTTATATACAAGATGTTCGTATACCTAGGATACGTCTTGAATGCATGGTTTGGAATAGATGCATTCGCAGCTCGAACAGACAAATCTATGAAAAGTGGTGTTAAAGGAGCAAAAGAACTACGAAAACAACTAGCAGGATTTGATGAAGTCAACGTTTTAAATAAAGACACAGGAACCAGTGGTATTGGAAATGCAGGAGGAGGTCTGGGAGCAATAGACACCAAGAGCATAGAAATACCGAAATGGGTAGATGATCTATCAAAAGCTAAAGACACAATAATAGAAATAGCAAAGTGGATAGGAATTGCATTTGCAGCGACAGAAGTAATTAAATTAGTCGATTGGATATCAAAACTAAGTGGAGGCCTAGGAATCGTAAAAGGACTATTAGAAGCAGGAAGCTGGCTATCAGCAGTCGGAGTCATCGGAGGAATAGCAATAGCCGTAATTGGTGTAATAGAAGCCGTAAAAGGACTGATAGGATGGTTACAAGATCCATCATGGGAAACTTTTAAACCTGTAATAGATGGAATAGCAACAGCATTCTTAGGTGTTGGAATTGCATTAATAGCATTAAATGCAGCAAGCCCAGTAGGATGGATTATGGCTGCGATCGGAGCAGTAGCACTATTTATAAGTGCATTAAGCGATGATGAAGTCCAAGTAATAAGTCTAAAAGACGCCCAGGATGCATTAAACAAATCTACACAAAACTACATAAATGCTCAGAATAATTACGTAAATGCATTAGATGCAGTAGAAGAATCACACAAAGCATTAATAGATGCAGAAAAGAAAAACAAATTAAGTGGAGAAGCACTATATAAAGAAGTACAAAACGGAACTACTTCATACGAGCAAATGTCTAGCAAAGAGAAGGAAGTGTATAAAGCATACCTAAAATACATAGGAGCTCAAGAAAACTTAAAACAAAAAACAACAGAAATGAATGATACTCGTAAGCAACAGCTAGAAGATAGTATCCAATTAGCAAACGCAACGTTAGCAGAAACAGGAAGTTATGAAGAACTAAGAGATGCATTAATAAATGCATATAATGAAGGAGCAATTACAGCTGAAGAAGCAGCTGGCGAGATAGCATTAGCAATGACACAAATGAGTGATAGTACCAAAAAAGCATTTGCAGAAAGTCTACCAGATCACTTAAAAGCAGGGTTATCTCAATTGCCATGGTACTTAAAACAATACGTACCAAAAGACATTAAAATTCCAATTGGACTATCAATTACCAGCAACGAATTAGATCGTATGGTAACAGTTGTGCAAAACAGATTAGCAAAAATAAAAGGTGCTAAAGGATTAATGATGTATAGTGCTAAAGGAGCAATACTAAACGTACCAAAACTAGCAGTTGGAGGAATAATCAATAGGCCTGGCCGTGGTTTGCCACTAGCAGTAGGAGGTGCGATAGGAGGCGAGCGAGGAGCTGAAGCCGTAGTCCCTTTAACAGACAGTCAACAAATGGCCTTACTTGGAGAAGCAATCGGTAAATACGTTAACATTAGAGCTGAAGTTCCAGTATATATAGGCAATAGACAAATAGCAAGAGAGATAAGAAACATAAACAAAAAAGACAGTTTCTTATATAACGGAGGTTAATCATGTTTATAGATAAAGATAGTTTACAAGTAAAAGTAGGATCAGGAAATTACGTAAACATAGGCCAATACTTAGTAGAGGTACATTATGCCTCCAACAAATTATGGGCTGACGACAGTGGCAGAAATTTAGCAGGCGTATTTTCTGGTACATTAATTGGTATTTTCCCAAAGATAATATGCCACTTTAGAAAGTTAACAAAAACTGAATTAGAAACACTAACACCTATCCTAGAAAGTAAAAGACAAACAGTAAAATACTATGATGCATATAAAAAAGCCACCGTAGAGATGGCGACATATTCAGGCGATTATGAAGTAGTTAATAAACACATAATAGACAACTCCAGAAAGAACGAAGGATTCGAAATATCATTTATTGCCGTTAGAAAGAGGACATAATGAAAACACATACAAGTACCTTTAAAGATGAAATAAAAACCTACGGCCGAGAACTAGATGACATCATTACATATGGAGTCAATACATTAACCAGCGAGGACATAAACAGCGTAAGCATTATAAATAAAACATCATTAATGCGAACAGCAATGAAGCAGCTAACAATCGACAGTAACGTATTAATACCAAAGGGAACAATAGTAAATTACCAACTAGGCCTAAAGGTAAGTGATAACGTAGTATTAGACTATCGTGATAATTATGAATACCTGGACTATGGTAACTATACGGTAGAAGAAATAGAAGAACAGAAGGACACAAATAGCTATCTAATAACATGCTACGATAAAATGATACTGACGATGGTAGACTACGAATCATTAAAAGAATACCAATACATATTAACAGAAGATGAAGTATTCATAGAAAACAAAACATACTTTGAATTTGTATACAACGAATATGAAGAATACGAAGGCGATCGTTCAGGAGATCCGAGTGCATTAGGTTTATTTGAATACGCAGACGTAACATTCCCACTAACCGTAAGGGATTACATAAAAAAGATATGCGATACTTTAGGAATAACATTTGCAAACGAAACCGACACGTTCATAAACTATGATAATGTGATCCAAAGCGAATTATACCTAGACAATGAAGGAAGAACATTAGGGTATACCTATAGAGATGTCCTAGACGAACTAGCCCAGGTAACAGGATCATTTATAATAATTAATGATGATGATGAACTAGAAATAAGATACATAAATGATACAGAAGATACAATAGACGAAGAATACTTTAAAGACACAAACGTAAACATAGGAGAAAAGTACGGACCAATAAATTCGCTAGTATTCAGCAGAAGTGCTGACAGCGACAGCATAGCTAGAACAGATCCAATAAGTATAGCTGCAAATGGTCTATGCGAAATAAAGATAAGCGACAATCAAATATTAAATGATAACAACAGGGATGATTACATAGACAACCTATTTAATTACCTGGACGGAATCTATTACTACTTAAATGATTTCGATACAACAGGAATCCTATATTACGAAGTCGGCGATCAATACAACGTATCGATAGGAGAAGATACATATCAATGCCTATTACTAAACAACGAAATAAACAGAACACAGGGCATTACAGAATCAATATATACAGAAGCACCAGATGTAACAGAAACAGACTATAAAGCCGTAAGTGACACGGATAAGACCGTAAATAAGGCATACCTGATAGTTAATAAACAAGAAGGAAGAATAGAAAGTTTAGTAAGTAAAGTTGATGACGTAAGCAAAAAAGAAGGAAATGACTATCAAGAAATAATTGATAAATTTAATGGATACATTCCAACAGAATCACTTACGACATTAGAAAATAGAGTTTCAACAATAGAAACTGATACCTATACAAGAACGGATATTCAATCAATACTAAAGGGAACATTCTATGATGAAAATAGCAATCAAATAGTAAGTGAAATAGTTAAAACAACAAGTGGAACATTTGATGAAAATGGAATGACGTACGAAAAAACAAACGCACAAACCAAGACCAGAATCAACGAAGTAGGAGTTGGAGTAAGTAAAACAGACGGAACTGATGAATACGTATTATTCGCAGGATACGTAGACGATAACAATTCACAATATAGTGACTTTAAAGGACAAACGATCGTAGCCAGCGAAAACATGTTAGTAAAACACTACTTCGTAGTAGGAAATAATTCACGTATGGAAGATTACGAAAATGGAACAGGAATGTTCTACATAGGAGGATAATATGGCAACTATAACAGCAAACGGAAGTAAAGGTCATCATAAGTTTACATTAGAAGTAACTGAAAGTAATTATAGTGTAAATAATAACACAAGTGATGTAAGTTTTACTTTTAAAATAGCACCAATTCAAAGTGGTTATAATTGGAGTGGTTGGGGAAGTTATATTTCTTATACTATAACAATAGATGGCACTAATTACACGGGAACAATTGGAAGTTATAATGGAAGTTCAACAGTAACATTAAAAAGTGATAGTAAAACAGGAATATTACATAATAATGACGGAGCAAAAACAATTGATTTTAGTTTTAGTGTAACCGATACTTCAGGACAAACATATACATGTGGAAATGCTAGTAAAAGTGGAACATTAACATTAACAACAATACCTCGAGCAAGTAATATAGGTGTTGCAGATGCAAATATAGGAAGTTCAACAAATATTACTATTAATAAGGCAAGTAGTGGATTTACAACTACTCTATGGTATAAAGCACAAGGACAAAATAGTTGGACTAAAATAGTAGATAAAACAGCATTACAAGTTTATGCGTGGACCGTGCCTACCTCGTTTTATTCGATAATACCTAGTGCAAAAACAATGACGTGTCAATTTTATGCAGATACTTATAATGGGAATACATTAGTAGGAAGTTCTTCAACAGTAACGGCAACATTTACTGCAACAGGAAATCCAACAATAAGTAGCATAGTAGCGAAAGATATAAATGCAACAACTATTGCATTAACAGGTAACGACGAAACAATGGTTAAATATGCAAGTAATGTTCGTGTAACTGTAACTGCAAGTGGACAAAATAGTGCAACTATAAGTTCAATTAAAATTAATAATGTAACAGCAACAGGAGGAGTAGTAACATTTAACGGAGCAACAACAAATACATATCAAGTTGTAGTCACGGATAGTAGAGGTTATACAACAAGCCAAACAATAACAATGCTTGGTGCTAATTATATACCATTAACAATTAATCAAACAATATCAAGAAATCAACCTACGGATAATAAAATAAATATTACAGCAAGTGGTAATTACTATCCAGGCACGTTTGGTGCGACACTTAACTCATTAACAGTAGAATATAGATATAAAGAAAGAAGTTCAGCAACATGGGAAAACTGGACTAATTTAGTGGTAACTATAAGTGGGAATACTTATAGTGGAAATACACAATTAAGTAACATGGATTATACAAAAATCTATGACTTTGAAATTAGGGCATTAGATAAAGTTTATCCTAATGGAGAAAAAACAATAACAGGTATAACAGTGTCAAAAGGAACACCTGTATTCAATTGGGACGATGACGAATTTAATGTGAATGTTGCTTCAAATTTAAAAGATACAAATATTAATGGAAACAATACTATTAGTGGAACATTAACATTAGACGGAACAACTATGAATAATTACTTATGTAAAGTAAAAACAAATGTAGATTTAAACACTTTTACGACACCTGGAATGTATTATTTTACAACAGGTTGTTCTAATGTTCCTGCGGGATATGTATTTGTAATAGTAATGGGAGACGGAACGGACGTAGTCCAATTAGCATATAGAATTGGAAAAGAACAATCTTATTATAGAAAAAAAACAGGTGGAACATGGAGCAGTTGGTCGGCAAGTATGTATTCTAGTTATTTAGGAAATAATCCTGACATTAACTCTTTGAAAGAAGTTAGTGGTGTATATGGAATATATGGTTGCACGCAAGCACCTGAAACTTCAATTGGTGTTTTAGAAGTAATAAGATATTCAAATGATTGGGTAGTTCAAAGATTTAGTAAAGTTGGAACGGAAAATGCTGTTTGGGAAAGATGTTATTATAGTGGAACAACTTGGAGTTCATGGAAAATAATAAGTTCAATTAAAGAAGGTAATATTACTTGCACGAAAGCAAGTGGTAGTTCAAATATGACAAGTGCTTATTATTATCAAGATGGAAATGTAGTAACATTACATTTTACATTTAAAACAACAGCACAAGTAAACGTTGGGTCAAACGCTTGGAGTGGGACAATTAGTGGACCACCAAGACCAAAAAGACGTGTAACAGGAACGGGATATTTTAGTTCAAGTGCTTTGTCAGTTGGTTTATATGGTTCAACGGAAGAAAATACGGGATTAATGAATATTCGTGTTTTAGGAGCAAATTTAGGTGCTTCTAATGAGTGTTTTGTATCAGTAACGTATGTTACAAATTAAAGGAGGAAAAATGAAAACAAATTTTAAATTATGGTTAAAATGTGCTAGTATAAGAGCATTAAAAACAATATGTCAAACAGCAATAGCAACAATAGGAACAGCAGCTGCATTTAGTGAAGTGAATTGGCTATTAGTAGGAAGCACCAGTCTACTAGCAGGCATACTAAGTTTGCTAACTAGCATAGCAGGAATACCAGAAGTAGAATTAAAAAACGAGGAGGAAACAGAATGACAACATTATATAAAACTGAAAAAACAGACATAAGAAATGATGCAACATATATTTCATGTGAATTAAGAGGCCTATCAACAGACGAAAAGCCAACAGAAATCAATGGCAAAGTAATTGAGAACGGATCCATGTTCATAGAAATAGATACAGGAAAACTTTACATGTATGATATATCAAGTCAAACCTGGGGAGAAATCTAATGGATACAATTAGTTATTTACTAGGAAAGAAGTCATCAGGTGGAGGAGGTGGAGGAGGCAGCGATCTTGATTGGACAGCCCTAGGATACGCAGAAAGACCTTCATCAATAGACACAGGATATAATTACGGTGCATTAATAAAATCACAATGGAATGATATCGCAGACTTATCACAAAAATATAGTCAAAACAGAAACGTAGTATTTTTTCCAAAAGTAACAGTAACAAAAGCAACAAATACCAGTAAAATGTTCTATTATTGTTATTGCTTAATGCACGCAGATTTTACAGGTTGGGATACTTCAAAGGTAGCAAATATGAGCGATATGTTTAGAAATTGCTATGGACTAACAGAATTAGATCTAAGTAGTTTTACAACAGAAGCATTAAAAAATACTTCGACAATGTTTAGTGGCTGTTCCAAACTAAAAAAGATAGACATAAGAAACTTTGATTTTTCAGGAATAACTACTACGTCAAATATGTTTGCTTCCGTTCCAACAGATTGTTTAATCTTAGTAAAAGACGCAAGTGCAAAAACAGCAGTAGAAACAATTAGAAGCGATCTAACTAACGTACAAATCGCATCATAGGAGCAGGACATGAGTAAAGTATTTACGAGCAAACAATTTATAGAGAAGCTCAAATGGTTGGCCAACGATGTTCCTAACATATATCATAGTGGAACAGGATGGTCGACACTAAAGAACGGAAAGTGGCAATTCGACTGCGTAACTAGTGTAAAATCTATCCTATGGGGATTTAAAGCTGATAAAAGCAAATATCGAGGAGGAACAGTTTACAAAAGCAATGGAGTACCAGATTTTCCATGCAATGCAGTATACGAAATATGCACGGACGTAGGAACCAACTTTAATAACCTAACACCAGGAGAATATCTATGCATGAAGGGAACGAAATATAATCACACAGGAATCTACTTAGGCGATGGAAAAGTATTTGAAGATACAACAGGATGGAAAGTAAACAGAGCTGTGATTAGCAACATAGATAAAAACGGCACCAGATCCTACAAAGGAATAAAAAATTTAAAATGGACATACCATGGCAAATTAAAATATATCGATTACAATGACGAACCAATAAAGAAAGAATCAAAGTACCAAGTACATGACAAGAAGAAAAACTATTGGCTCCCAGAAGTAAAAGTAGGATCAAGTGACTATGCAGGGAATCCAGGAAATGAAGTTGATGAGTTCCGATGTGAGAACGCAGTAATACAAGCCCATGATTATAAAAAAGGATATTGGCTTCCAGAAGTAAAATCATATAAAGATTATGCAGGGAATAAAGGCAATGCAATAGATGCAGTAGCAATTAAGTCAACAGATCCTAATACAAAGTGGGAATACCGAGTACAAATAGCAAAGAGTAAAAAGTGGCTTCCATGGGTAAATGGGTACAATACCAAAGACTCAAAGAATGGATACGCAGGAAATATTGGCGAACCAATTTGTTGCATACAGATAAGAGAGAAGAAATAAAAACTTCTCTCTTTTAAAATATCGTAAAAATATGCAAAAAATATCGAAAGCATATTGACACGATATTTAAATATGTTATAATAAAGATAGGAAGGAGGTAATAAAGTGGCGAAATACGAAAACAAAGTCATAAAGATAGACGTCCAGGATAAGAAACAATTAGAAACAATAGCCGAACGAGAAGGAATGTCAGCAAATCAATTGATCAGAACGATCATAAAAGAGTGGTTAAAAAATAATAAGTAAAGAGGAGATTTAAAATGGAAAAAAACACAATTCGAGTAGATGAAGGAAGAACACTAAACATCTACCAAAAAATACAATTAGTAAAAGGGGAATTACTAAACATGAATTTAAAGAAAAGTGGATTCAATAAATTTAGTAATTTTAGTTATTACGAACTAGCTGATATAACACCAGCAATAATTAAACTATGCAACAAAGTAGGAATATTTACACAGGTAACATTTACAAGAGAACTAGCATTCCTATACATTTACGATTGCGACAATGCAACCAACTTCGTAGTATACCAAAGCCCAATGGAAGAATTAGAATTAAAGGGCTGCAATAAAATACAAGCCCTAGGAGGTACAGAAACATATCAAAGACGATACCTATACATGATGGCCTTCGATATTATAGAAAGTGACATGTTCGATGCAACAGCAGGAAGAACAGATGAAGAAGTAGCTAAAGAATACAAATTTGGAAAAGGGAAGCACGAAGGAAAAACAATAAAAGAAGTATACGGAGAAGATCCAAAGTATCTACAATGGTGCTTAGACAATGGAAAAAACGAAGATATTAAAAACTACATCGAAATAATAACTGACCTAAAGAGAGCAGTAGTTCCAAAATCAGAAGCAGAGCAAACAAAAAGACTACAACTAATGATTGAGATAAAAAACAAACATGCATTTGTAGACATGAATGATATATTAGAAGCACATCACGTACAAGACCTAACACAATTAACAACAGACGAATTGGAGGCAATTGCTAATGAATGAAGTATACGTAAAGAGAGAATCATTAGGTAAATGGGTAGCGAAATACTTCTACACGGACATAGTGACAATAGATGAGCTAATAGGATGCATAGAAGATTTAGATGGCGAGATAGAAAACCTAAAAGATAGAATAGAGGACATGGAAGAAGAAATGAGAACCAACTATAAGCCAATACCCTTCAGCGAGATGTACGGAATAAGTGAACGTGATCCGTTATGAATGAAGAAAGAGAAAATCCAAGAGAATTTAATGTGACATATTCTAAAACAGGAGAAACAGTAAAATACAAAAGAACCTGGTGCAAGTGTGGACACACCATGAACTTCATATCAAGACATCCTGCAATATGCCATAAATGTGGAAGGGTAGTATACCCTGATAAAAAACTAGAATTCATAGAAAACATGAAAAAGAAATTAAAAAAATAAAAGGAGAAAAAAATGAATACAGTAATATTATCTGGCAGACTAACTAGCAAGCCAGAACTAAGATCAACAGAATCAGGAGTAAGCATATGCAACTTCTCAATAGCAGTAAAAAGAGCAAAAAGTGATGAGGTAGACTTCATCGATTGCAGCTGCTATGATAAGCAAGCCGAGAACCTTTCTAAGTACCAAGACAAAGGATCATTGGTGCTAGTAACAGGAAGAATCAAAGAAAACAGATGGACTGACAAAGATGGCCAAAATCGCCGTAAAACGATAATTGAGGCCTCATCGATAGAATATATATCCCAACCTCAAACGCAAGCGTACGTGGCTAAAAAAGGGCAAAATGAGGCATATGAAAACATGGGAGAGAGAATTAAGGCCGAAAACACCTATGAATTGCCCTTTTAGGAGGTAAATTATGGACTTAATGAACGAGCTGAATATTAAGACAAAAGAGCTCGAAATGAGCATAAAACAGCTGCGAAATTCAGGAACGAATTATGCCCAAGCCGAGAGAGAATATAAAGTGCTCTTACGATCAGAATGCTTGAAGTTAAGAGATGAAGGTATGGCCATAGGAATGATAGATAAAACTTGCTATGGCATCCCTTCCGTAGCTGAAGCAAGATACAAAAGAGATGTAGCTGAGGCAGTTTATAAAGCTAACCTGGAAGCAATCAATTCCATAAAACTCCAGCTGCGAATTATAGAAAACCAGATCCAAAGAGAATGGTCAACAGAGATAAAAGATTAGGAGGTAAAGATGAATAAAGAAATAAAAGAAATATTAAAAATATTTAAACAAGTTGATTTAGAGGAAGTAGGTGGCTGTTATAATTGTCCAAAAAAAGACAAAGATAAAACTTGTATAGGTTGTTTAAATAATGCAAAAGATAAATTATTAGATTACATAACTGATTTAGAGAAAGAAAATAAAGAGTTATTAGATAAAGTTAGAGATAGAGATAAGTTAATAGTTGAAAATATACAATTAAAAAGAGATAGAATAGATAAAGCAATAAAGTTTATAAAAACACACGATTTATACCATCCAACAAATGAAGTAATATTATTAACTATATTAAAAGGAAGTGATAAAGAGTGAATATAAACGAAATATTAAAAAATGATTATGATTTATGTTGTAAAGAATTAAAGAAAGCAACAAAGAAGATTGAAAAACAAGACAAAGAAATAGAAAGATTAAATAATATCATAGATAAAGCAATAGAATATATAGAAAATGATTTAAAAAGTTTTTTATATAGTATTGAATATAAAATTTTATTAGATATATTAAAAGGAGAAGGAAATGATAGCAATAGTAATAGGATTTAGCATTATATACATAGCACTAATAACCTTCATAGCCAAGACATATTACAGCAACATACGAGAACTAGAAAAAAGAATCCTGGTGCTAGAAAAGAGAATAGAAAAGAACCATCATGACATGCTTACGTTAGACACAAACAACAGCCAGGAATACCTAGCCCTACTAAAACATGTACAGGACCAGGAGAAAAGAATAAAAAAGCTAGAGAAGGAAATTAACAAATGCAAGAAAGATGCATAATGAATGACAATCCACCAAAGTGGAGAAACCAAAGATTCGTGCGATCACACCGACACGAAATCTTTTTTGGAAAGAACAGGAAAAAGAGCATACAAGATGGCCTGGTAGTATTCCTAACACCAGAACTACATAACATGTCAGATAAAGGAGTACACTTCAATAAAAAGTTTGATCAGGAACTAAAGGAAGCAGGACAAAAAACCTGGATGAAATACTATAATAAAACAGCTGAAGAATTCATAAAGAGATATGGGAAAAATTATTTAGGAAATTAGACAAAAACACTTACATTAGAAACACAAACATAGTAAAATGATGTTAAGAGAACATAGGAGGTAACATGTCAGTAATAAGGGTAAACAAGACCAGCAATTACACCGTGATGAGCAACTATCATTTAAGAGAAAAAGGGATGTCATTAGCAGCAAAAGGATTATTAAGTGAAATGCTGTCATTACCAGAAGATTGGGATTACTCAATAGCAGGACTAGCAGCTATCAATAACGAATCCGAAAGTACAATAAAAAGGATCCTAGATGAACTAAAAAGATTTGGATACTTGGAAGTAAAAAAGCTACTACCCAACGAAACAACATCAGGAAGAATCGAATACATATATGACGTATACGAAGAACCACAAAAACAAGAGATCAAAAAACAACCCCTAGAAAAACAACCCCTTGATTTTGACCTCTTGTCTCCTATATATATAGATAATAATAAAATAAAGAATAATAAAATAAAGAATAATAATATTGTCGAGGAGATCCTCGACTACTTAAATAAAAAGACTGATCAGCACTATAAAAGTACAACTCCGAAAACACGTACATTAATAAACGCAAGAATGAATGAAGGGTTTACCCTAGATGACTTTAAACGAGTCATAGATAATAAAGTAGCTGATTGGGAATACACTGACATGGAGAGGTACCTGCGACCAGAAACACTATTTGGAACTAAGTTCGAAGGATACTTAAACCAGCAGCCCCAGAGAGAACCAACATGGTTTGGTAAGGACATAAAGCCACAAACGGATAATGTAGAAGAACTAGAGAAAATATTGGAGGGATTCTAAAACTACTTGCAACCTAAGCTAAGAAGTGATACAATAGAAGTAGATAGCGTTAAGGAGGTAAGAGGTAAGTGAATAACGTTATGCTAGTAGGAAGATTAACAGCAGATCCAGAAGTAAAGGATGAGCAAGTAATCTTCACATTATCAGTGAATAGAACGACCAAGAATTTAGAAGGTGTATACGAAACAGATATAATACCATGCAAATTATGGCACGGATTTAGTACTCACATAACAGAACACGTCAGCAAAGGCGATGTAGTTGGAGTGCGAGGAAGAATCCAGGAAGAAGCAGGAAAGCTATGCATAATAGTGGAAAAGTTGGCATTCCTATCCAGCAGCCAAGAAGAATAAAGAAAGCTACCTAATTGGTAGCATAGGATAGATATATCCACAGGTAATCTAGCACAAGTAAGACAATGTTAGTGGTGGACTTACATCATATCTATTCTATGGTGCTAATTAAGGCACAAATTGCTATCTCTTGCAGATAGCATTGGGTAGATAACAGCTGATAAGTTATCTACTCGATGGTATCTACAAAGGATACCTATTCACACATTATCCTTTGGGCAAGCAAAAAGAAATAATGCCAGCCAAAATATATTCATATTGATGAATCCTTACTAGAAGATCACTTCTATACAAAAAAGACTTGCCCAAAATTTTAAAAGGTGGTACACTGAAAAAGTGAGAACTCACACATTACCCCTTTTAAATCTCTGGCACTAGTAAAATTACCTCTTTACTAGTGTCCTTTTTTATGCTAAAATGAAGGTATAGGAAAGAGTATGATTATTGATCCCAATTGGACATTTAGTGAATTATCTAAAAACATAAAACGCTTGAAGAAAGAGTATATCTTTTATCTTGCGTTTTTTTCATATCACGAAAATGACACGGAGAAGCTGAAAAGAGAGAATAAATATAAAAAAGCAACCAGGGATATGTTCTATGCAATGAACCTAAAGGAATGGCAAAAGGATATAGCATGGGAATTTATGAATAACTACTTGCCCTACTCAGTAATAAAGGGAACAGCCCAGAGAATAGACAGAAAGAAGAAAAGATGTTAGACTAAAGAAGGAGAAACAATGAAATTAGAAATTGAATACGTATATCCAAACCTAACGATAAAGGAGATATAAATGAATGAACAGTGGAAAGATATAAAAAACTTTGAAGGGCATTATCAAGTAAGTGATATGGGAAGAATAAAGTCATTAGAAAGAGAAATCATAAAAAAAGATAAAAAAAAATCAAAAGTAAAAGAAACAATACTTAAAGGTAGTAAAGACACTAAAGGATATATTCAAGTAGAATTAAAAAAAGATGGTAAAAGAAATATAAAAATGATTCATAGATTAGTAGCAGAAGCATTTTTAGAAAAACCAAAAGGTAAAGATCAGATAAATCATAAAGACGGAAATAAAGAAAATAATAAATTAGATAATTTAGAATGGTGTACATGCCAAGAAAATATAAAACATGCATGGGAAAACAAATTAAATAAAGCTAGATATGGAGAAGAACATCCAAACCATAAATTAAATAAAGAACAAGTACAATACATTAAAAAAAATTACATTCCAAGAGATAAAGAATATGGAGCAAGAGCTTTAGCGAGAAAATTTAACGTAACATTAGGACCGATTACAAAGATAATATCAGGAAAAGGATGGAAACAAATAAATGGAAATAATTAATAAAAAAATAGAAGAACTAAAACCATATGAAAATAATCCAAGAAGAAATGATGAAGCAGTAAAATATGTTGCAGAATCAATTAAAGAATTCGGATTTAAAGTTCCTATTGTAGTAGATAAAAATAACGTAATAGTAGCAGGACATACAAGATATAAAGCTAGCAAAAAATTAGGTTTAAAAGAAGTACCCTGTATAGTAGCAGACGATTTAACAGATGAACAAATAAAAGCATTTAGATTAGCTGACAACAAAGTAAGTGAATATGCAGAATGGGATATAGACATACTAAACAAAGAGCTAATGTCTTTCGAAACAATAGATATGACAGAATTTGGCTTCGAACTAGATGACGAAACAGAACCACCAGCAGAAGTGGAAGAAGTAGACATTCCAGAAATAATGGAAGAAGCAATATCAAAGCCAGGAGAAATATACCAACTAGGAGAACATAGACTAATGGTAGGCGACTCCACAAATGACATGGATGTGGAAAAGCTGATGAACGGAGAGATAGCTGACTTAGTCGTAACAGATCCACCATACAACGTAAACGTAAGTAACAGCGATGGACTACAAATAGAAAACGATAACCTAGCAGACTATGCATTTCGAGAGCTGCTAGACAAATCATTCCACAACCTAAAAGAATCATTAAAAGAAGGTGGAGCATTCTACATATGGTACGGAGATACCGAGGACTTAAACTTTCGACTAGCATGCAGGGAGAACGAACTATCGATAAGACAATGCTTGATATGGGTAAAGAACTCTCTAAACATAGGTAGACAAGACTACAAATGGATGCATGAACCATGCCTATATGGATGGAGAGAAGGAGCAGGACATTACTTTATAGAAGAATATAATCATACAACAGTAATTGAGGACAAGATAGAC
>Ga0310690_10001762_pt1 | contig 37583 bp, 32 predicted proteins | sample AusTroGonzalo_MG_2_FD_207661 | JGI IMG/M metagenome (GOLD analysis project Ga0310690, IMG submission 207661) | Bovine rumen microbial communities from tropical cattle in Woodstock, Queensland, Australia - Gonzalo_04 (v2) (version 2) | ecosystem: Host-associated > Mammals > Digestive system >...
AAGCCCAATCTGGCCGCCACGGTGCGTCACATTCCAAATAATATGCTGAAGAATTGGATCATGCACGTCATACGTAGCATCCTCTTGGTTCGCTTCCATAGCTTTCACAAAGAAGACCGGCGACAAGCGCAGTTCTTCTTCCCGTTCCGACAACTGCCGGACAGCCTCCACATAAGGATCAAAACTGGGATCGAGTTTCCACGCCTTGTATTCTTTGAGCGATTTCCACACCATTTTCAAGTCACGATTGATCAGCAAATCTCTGCCGAAAATGGATTTCAAAGCCTGCCAACGCGTTTTGAAGCGGTAGAGGATGTCGATGTCGTGCGTGGGCACAACACGAGGCGTGCGCGGAACGGCTTGAAATCTATCCGGAAAAAACAGACACAACCACCTTCGCAACAGCATCGCGTATTCGTCCACAAGGGGAATCTCCACCATACAGTTATTTTCCGCCAGACTGAGACCATACGGGAACCGTCCGTGTTCATCGTGACGTGCGGAATAGAACTCTTCATAACGCGAGAGCAAGAGGAACGACGGAGTGAGTAAATCATAACAAATCTTGATAGAATCCCCCGTCTCTGAGCATATTATCGTATGGTCAACATTGCCGCCAAAGTCTTCGATACTCAAACCGTATCCAGTATCGTCTTCAAAATTAAAGTAAAACACCGGGATTTTCAGCGTTCCCTTGGCATTCGCAATCAACTGAGGGTTAGAGCGGTCTATGAGGAAGTAATCCATATCCTCCTGTGCCATCGTCTTGAAGATGATCCGGATGTCTTTAATGAATACCGAGACCATCCCTTCACCCTTCTCCATACGGAAAGGCTCGCTCTCCATCTGCGGGAAAGCGACCTTCAGCAGATGACGGAAAGTGTATTCAAGCGCGTTAAGGGAAAGCGGGGATTCGGCCATGGCTGCAGGTTATGATTCAATAATACCACCGCCAATCAGATCGTCACCGGCGTAGAAGACAGCGCTTTGTCCTGGTGTTACGGCAAAGACAGGCTCTTCGAAAACGACTTCCACACGACCGTCATCCAGATGAGAGAGGCGGGCAGGAGTTCCGGCACTGCGATAGCGCGAGCGGCAGGTCACCTGTATGCCATCCTCAAAATCGGGACATTTTGTCAAATTCAGATCGGAGACCACACAGCGGGTATGCTGCAAATCTTCTCGTTTCCCGAGCACCACACAGTTCGTATCGGGCTGTAACGCCACCACATAGGCGGGCTCGCCGAGCGCGATGCCCAAGCCCTTACGCTGCCCGACCGTGTAGTTGTATAATCCTTGATGCTTTCCCACCACTTTTCCGTCCGTGGTCACAAACTCGCCCACAGGCATACGCTCCTGCAAATCAGGGACTTCATCCTGCAGAAAATGGCGGTAATCGTCATCGGTCACGAAACAGATCTCCTCGCTCTCCTTCTTCTGCGACAGCTTCACGAAACCGTGGTCCGCCGCAATCTGCCGCACCTCCTGCTTGGTCAAGCCGCCCAAAGGGAAGAGGGTTCGGCTCAACATCTCGGAAGTCAATTTCCAAAGGAAGTAGGTCTGATCTTTCTGGGTATCGACGCCTTTTTGGAGGTAAAAACGGTCGCCATCTTGCGCAATGCGGGCATAATGCCCAGTAGCAATATAGTCGCAACCCAACTCATCAGCCATCTCCAGCACCCTACCCCATTTGATGATGGGATTGCAGAGCACGCAAGGATTCGGGGTCCGGCACTGCATGTATTGGTCAATAAAATCCTGGATGACCGTTCTCTTGAAGAGATCGCGGACATCCAGGATATGGTGTTCAAAGCCGAGTTTTTCGGCCAAATGTTTCGCTTCGAAGATGGCATCCACAGAGCAGCAGCCCTTTTCGCGGGCGAGACAGCTTTCGGTGATGGAGTCGAAGGTCCGGAAGGTCACGCCGACCAGTTCGTAACCCTGCTCCATCAGCAGCATCGCAGCCACACTGCTGTCGATGCCGCCGCTCATCGCTATCAGCACTCGTTTACCCATACTAGGCTGTATTTCCGTTACTTGACGGTTACTTTACGGACTGATTTTCCGTTGGGAGTGTCAATTTCCAAAATATAGAGTCCTTTAGCCATTCCTTGCAAGTCGAAACGGAATTGGTTGGCTCCCAAATTACCATCAAAGCTGCTAACTTTCAAAGTCTTACCTGTCAAATCCATCAGTTTGACATTCAAAGTCGTTTCATCCTGAAGGTTGAAATCGATGTTCACGTAATCGGAGGCGGGATTGGGATAAACGTTCAGATCTTCCAGACCGTTGTAGTCTTCCACCCCAGCAATTGCGTAATAGTCCATGGCGAAACCACCGCCTTGGTCCCAGTTGTCACTCACGAAATTGACACGCATCCGCTTGAAGGGAACCGTATATACCTGATTGGGCATATTGTAGATGTCGTAGCGAGCCCACAAGACAGGAGTGGAACCAGAGGCATCATACACATCCACGAAATCGCCATAACCCAAGTTGAATTTCGGGAAACTGAAGGCATAACCGTTGATATAATTATGACGGATAAACCAGGTGCAGTTGGTTTGAGGCAGATAGTTGTCCCCCTCTTCCGAGCCGTCCGTAAGCGTCTTGTTCCAAACATCCGTCAAGATTGTCATTGCACCGCAAGTCTGTTGCGGCAAGGTGGTGGAATACGAAATCAAGAATCCGTAATGGTCTGTGTTATTGTTGTTTCCAACGAAGGTGATCAACACGCTGTCGGCAGTCACGGTGTAGGTTTGGGTGGGCACCTCTGATCCGGTAAGCGTTACCAGCACACCGCTGGCCTCCGTCGGACCGTTATAAATGGTCACATAATCACCTTCCTTGAGATCAAGGCGGTCGAAATGGAAACTGTAATCAATTGCAGAAGGAACAGCCACCATCCAAGAGCAGTCGGGATTCTGCTGGTAAGGTTTAGCTGTGGGCGAACCGTCAGCAACATAACCGAAGCTGGCCGTGTTGCGCTGATGTCCTTGACAATACTCGGAAGGTATCGCACCCGACGGGAAGATGTTCACCACCGTCTCGGATCCATAGTCGAAATGCAACGGACCTGCTACGAAGTTGTCGATAGCATAGTAACCGTTGGAAGAGCCGCCCCAACCATAATTGATGCTGAATCGGTCATCCTCATCGTATCCATCAAGCAAGTAGGCGTGGCAGGAGGCGTATGTCTGTGTACATCCGGAATTGTAAATCACACGGTGTTGGTCAATCTCGTTTTTCAACACTTGAATATATTCGGTAACCGTCGAATCAAAATAATTATCTCTAAAGTAAGATGTTATACTTTGGTCAAATTGGAATATTGAGTTCAGTTTGTTTTTGGCAAGTGTGGTGTTGGAACCGGAGCCGTCATAGTTGTAGTTCATTTGAATGGCTACGCCGAAATGATAGGCCAGTTTGGCGATCTCGTTCGCGTAAGAAGTCGGGTGATTGGTCATGGCATCATAATGATACTCATGCTGATAAAAATTGACCGTCTGACGCGGATAGCCCTGCGGAATGTAGGTCACCATGCCCACACCATGCTTGGGATAACGATGGTAGTTCATAAGCTGGGCGCAAGCCAACGCAACACAACCATTGGGCACGCGATAGTCATAATAATCGCCAGCTTGGATATCCCATGGACAATAAGTATTATAGTACTTGTTCTGATCCCAAGTGGTAGTCAGCAATGGACCGCCAGTGGCACCGCTTGCCTTTGCCGGTGTGAACTCAGCAGCGAGGTAACGTTGCCAATCAGCAGCGGCCTTCGGTTTGGCATCCCAATGTTCTTTCTCAGCGTATGCAATCTCACCCTTGTAAAGATGGAAAAGATCGCGCACCGGTGGAATCATTTCAAAATCGTTGTTAAATGAATACGCCAACACAGGCGGAGTGGTCGTGGAAGCTGATACCACCACAAAGCCCTTTTCCGGCAGCTGAAAACGGTATAAAGCCGTTTCACCGTCATCTTGAGTATAAATTTCGGCCAGTTTGAGGTTCTCCGCCGCAACGGCACGGTTTTTCTCAATCAAAAAACGTTGGCAGACTTGTGTGGCCTGGCTTTCGGAAACCCGTTGAGCCGCCAATTGTCCAACCATCAATAATAACAAGCTGAATAATGATAATTTTCTCATATTGTGGATATTATATTTGCAAAAAAAAGTCCGCAAATATACAAAAAAATCCAAATATCAAGAGGTAAAATTCGGCTAACAGCTCGCGCCCAATTTTCCGAAACCTTTCGTCATAATGCCCAAATCATTGCGCACGCTATAGTTACGAGCGTATATTTCTTCCAAACGGATCAGCATCTCGTCAGAGAAAGCGTTGTTCGGGTAGGCATCGGCGGGATGCAACACGCCTGGGGCAAGCGGTTTTTCAGACTCGGAAATGGTCAATCGGAGCCCCACCCAGCTTTTCCGGCCAAGGAGCACGTCGAAAAGATTGCTCACGAACCCGCCCTTCTGTTCCACAAACCAGATGTCGATGACCAGGAAGAGTAACAGAATGATAGAGGAAATGACATCGAAAGTGCGTTTCTGACGGCGAAATTGATGCTGATAAACCGATTGCAAGGGCATCGCGTAAAGCTCATCAGAGGTGAAAATAGAATTGCTGCCGATGAGCGACAAACTGTCCTCGGGAGCGATTTTATACTCCAATTGTCTGTCTTGCAGACGGTTCATCCAATTGATAATCTGGTCTGCGGGAATATCCTTCGCGCAGAATATCACCTCGTTGATTTGGTATATGGTGAGCAGGTCCGACAGGTCTGAGAGTTGTCCGATGCAGAGATGGTTGCCGTTGGTTTCGGGAGCTGTGGTGACGATTCCGATGAATTCGCGGGGCACGTTCATGGACTGGACCATTCCCAGCACGCGCTCGCATTCTTCGGGACCTCCCACGATGGCCACACGCTGACTCGTCCGGCGGGTGTCTACCTCAATGAGCTTTGCCTTGGCTAACAAGTATCGCAAAGCATTCACGGCAAACAACGACCAGACGGCGCCCATGACGACCACCGCGCGAGAGAAGCGTGCGGTTTCTGGCAACAATGCGTAAATCAGCAAGATAACCACCGTTCCGGCCACGATACCGCGATTGAGTTTATGACGGTTTACGGGTTTTTGATAGCCGCCGCTGAGCCATATCGCCAGCAGCCACAGCAAGGTGTAGCTCGGCAATATGCCATAAAAGTAGAAATCCGGGAAGAAAGAGTGACGCTGATAGAGCACGTTGTGATCCCAATAGGTCGAAAGCGCGAAAAGTCCGGCAAAGATGAGGAGCATATCGAGCAACGGCAGCATCAGCCGACTGAAAATCCGCTTCAAGGCAGCCAGTGAAGCCCGCATCCATATCGCCGCATCAATGGCGATGTTGAAAATCTTCGCGTTGTTGGCCGAAAAATGCTTCTTCGCAAAAATCTGCATCGCCTTGTAAAAGATATAAACGTAGTTCAAACTCCCTTTCTTCGTACTCTCCCCTTTGTAGTGAATAATCCGTGTCTCGGGGAAATAGTAGTTTTTGTATCCGCCTTTTAAAATCCTGTAAGACAGGTCGATGTCCTCACCATACATAAAGTAATCCTCGTCCAAGAGCCCTACTTGGTCCAGTACGGACTTGCGCATCATCATGTACGCGCCCGCCAGCACCTCCACCTCGTGGGTCTCGTCCTCGCCGATGAAGGTGGCGTGATAAGCTCCGAATTTTTGGGATTTTGGGAAAAGCTTCGAAAGCCCAAACAGCTTGTAGAAAGATGCTTTCGGGTAAGGAATGCCGCGCTTGGATTCGGGAAGAAATCGTCCCTGACCGTCAACCATCTTCACACCGAGACCGCCGCAGTCGGGCGTACGGTCCATAAAATCAATGCATTTGGAAAAAGTATCCTCCTCCACCAAAGTGTCGGGATTGAGCAGCAGCACATACTCACCACTGGAGATGCGTATAGCTTGGTTGTTGGCCTTCGCAAAGCCTACATTATCTTGATTCTCAATTAATTTTACTTGCGGAAACTTCGCCTTCACCATGGCCACGGAGTTATCCACCGAATGGTTGTCCACCACGAAGATCTCCCCTTCAATACCGCGCATAGCCTTCAACGCCGACGCGAGCGCCTGCTCCAAAAACGCCGAAACGTTGTAGTTCACAATAATTACGGAGAGTTTCATAAACAACAGTTTGGTTTTCCGCCTTAACTACTAACTGTTAACTTCTAACTGCTAACTAAAAATAGGCCAGCACCGTCTTCTTCGACACCACCTTGTCGCCTTTGCTGACTGCGACGAAGGCGTTTTTGGGGAGGAAAACATCGACTCGGGAGCCGAACTTTATCATGCCGACTTCTTCGCCTTGGTTCACGTGGTCGCCCACCTCAGGATAGCTGATGATGCGGCGCGCCACGAATCCTGCAATCTGGCGGAAGAGAATCTCGGAATCTTCATTACGCACCACGATGGTATTATGTTCATTATCCACCGAAGATTTCGGCAACTTGGCAATCGCATACTTGCCAGGATGGTAGGCCGTATAGGAAATCTCGCCCGAAATGGGATAGCTGTTGACATGCACGTTGTTGATGGACATGAAGATGGAGATCTTGATCCGCTCGTCCTTGAAATACTCGTGCTCAAAGGCATTGCCCACGTAGACGATGGTGCCGTCGGCGGGGGAAAGCACCCCGTCTTCCACTTCGTTGATGACACGTGTGGGAACACGGAAAAAGCGCACAATTAGCACGCCAAAAATGAGCATCAATGAGAAGAAGACCACATTCACCCACCACAAGTTTGCCAAGAACAAGACATAGCAGAGGGAGGCCATGAAAATGGTGAAAAGGCTGACAATAATGATCAGCTTACCGGCCTGATGGAATTTCATCATCCCTTATTTCTTATATAAAATATAGGTATGCGTCGGGACGTTGTTCAAGGAAGAGACGGTCACCCACTGACGCGGATAATGTTTGTCGTTCATATAATGCATCCCATCATAGCTGTAGGTGATATCCTCCACTTTAGAAAGGCTGCCTGCCACCACGGTCTCAACATGTTGTGAAACGGGCAGATTTTTATAATAACCCTTCATATCGGCATAAGCGAAAGGCAGACCGTAGAACGGGTTGTACGAATTTACATCGTAAGTGTAAGTATGCGTGATAACTGTCTGTTTGGTTGGGAATTCTTCCACATATTGGGCGATGTTCTCGTATTTTTTATGCTTGCCGGGGTCATAGGTGAAACGTTTCACAGAGTAAATGGTCAGATCCTTGGAATCGTCGCTGGCGACCACCTCTGCGATTTGTTCATAGTTGCCGAACACTTTGTCGTACAACGGGTGTTGTTTACTGCTCTTCCAGAAATACTGGTCATAAAACTCGCGGTCGTAAACCTCTTCGATATAGTCGATGCGACTGTAAGCTTTGTCCTTTTTGTTGTCGATGCGGTGGAAGGTGTATTCCAGACGCACCTCGCCATCAATCGTGTAGGTCATTTTATCTACCAAACGGTCCGTCCATTGGAAAGCGACGGTTTCCGTGTAGTCTTTGCCCACGTGCACAATACTGCTAACGGTTTGGTCCTTGTTATAGGTGAACTTATAGGAGTAGATGCTGTCAACAACAATCTCCTGCAGTTCACGGTCCTTGTCGTCATAGACATAGACCTCGTTGGGGAAACCCACATCGCTGCGATACCAGATCTTGCTGATTTTGCAGGTGGGGTTATAGATCTCTTCATCAGGCTTGCAGGAGGTGAAACCAACCACCACGACAGCCACTAACAACAACGGTAACAGATATTTTTTCATAATGCACAATTTTTCAAAATACGGCTGCAAAGATAGCATTTTTTTCAATGCTTCATTAACTCTTGCATACAAAATAAAATTGTACCTTTGCCGCCCGAATCTAGACCTGAATCATTATGGAAGAAAAACCTTATATCCGTCCGTCTTGGGACGAGTATTTCATGGAAATCGCCGACACGGTGAGCAAGCGGGCCACCTGCGACCGTGGCCGTAGCGGCTGTGTGGTGGTGCGTGACCGCCAGATTTTAGTCACCGGTTACGTGGGAGCCCCGAAAGGGTTGCCGCACTGCGACGAAGTGGGGCATCAGCTCAAGCAGATGGTTCACGAGGACGGAACGGTCACCCAGCATTGCGTGCGCACGGTCCACGCTGAGCAGAACGCCATCTGCCAGGCCGCCAAGCTGGGCATCTCCCTCAACGGCGCCACGCTCTACTGCCGCATGACCCCCTGCCGCACCTGCGCCATGCTCATCATCAACTGCGGCATCACCCGTGTGGTCTGCGCCAACAAATACCACGCCGGCAAAGAGTCCGAAGAGATGTTCAAAGCCGCGGGCGTTCAGCTGGAGTTCTTCTCCGACGAAGTGGTAAAGTACGACAAACAATGATAATGCGTGCACTGGCGAGTCCGCCATTCCGTCCGACGCAGGAGGACGGAATGGCGCAACTGCTAACTACTAACTGCTAACTGCTAACTTATCACGAAAAACCCAAACCAAAACAATTCATCAAACAAAACCGAAACCCTTAAACAATGACATTCCTCTGGGAAAGCATCGCTTTCGGCCCGATACGCAGCAGACGATTGGGTCAGTCACTGGGCATCAACCTCATGCCCGTGGACGAAAAGATCTGCAGCTTCAACTGTCTCTACTGCGAGTGCGGATGGACGTTGGAGAAGAACCTGAATGCACGCGCGCCGTATCCGTTGGAGCTCGTCATGGAGGCCATCGAACGCAAGATGGCCGACTGCCGCGAAAAGGGAACGCCCGTCGACAGCATCACCTTCTCCGGTAACGGAGAGCCGACCCTCTACCCGTGGTTTGACCAGGTGATCAGACAATTGCGGGTGCTGCGCGACAAATACTATCCCGAGGCGGTCATTACCTGTCTCTCGAACGCCACGCAGCTCTACCGTCCCGAAATTGTGGAGGCCCTGAAAAGCATCGAAAACCCGATGCTGAAACTTGACGCGGGCACCCAGGAGATGCTCAACATCATCAATGCGCCTATCGTGCCGGTCGACATCGAGCAGGTCACCGACCAGCTCTGCACCTTCAACGGCAACCTCGTCATCCAGACGATGTTCCTCAGCGGGGAGCAGGATGGCCGTTCGTTCGACAACTCCATCGAGCCCGAATGGTCGCAGTGGCTCGCCCGCATACGTCGCATCCGCCCGAAACGGATCGTCATCTACTCCCTCGACCGCGAGACACCCGCCCTCGCCCTCCACAAATTCGACAAAGACTATTTGGAAACCCTTGCAAACAAACTCCGTGCGGAAGGTTTCAACGCCGCAGCTTTCTAACCCTAGGGACTTTATCATCAGAAATGCCGTAATGAGAGACACCATCAGGATGATGTCTCTACTAAGAAATTGCGTATAATCGTATAATCAAAAAAATTATATCTTTGCCGTTTAATTTCTTGGTTATGGAAGAGGAAGTTGAAAAATGTATTTCCCTATTGAAAGAGGGCAAAGTGATACTGTATCCGACTGATACTGTGTGGGGTATCGGTTGCGATGCCTCCTGTGAGGAGGCGTTGATGCGCATCTACCGCATCAAGCAGCGCAACGAAAAAAAGAGCATGATTATCCTGCTGGATTCCATGCAGAAGCTGCCTATGTACGTCAAAAAGATTCCTCTCATCGCATGGGACCTGCTGGCGCACGTCACCCGTCCCACCACTTTCATCTACCAGTCTGCCTACAACCTGCCCGACAAACTCATCCACGAGGACGGCACCATTGCCATCCGTATCGTGCAGCATGAGTTCTGCCGCCGCGTGATCCGCGGACTCGGACAGCCCATCATCTCCACTTCCGCCAACATCGCTGGGGAACCCACTCCGCAGACCTTCGACCAGATTTCCCCTGAAATCACCCGCCAGATGGACTATGTGGTTTCTCATGGCCAATCCACCTCTGTCTCCTTCAGGCCTTCGCGCGTTATCAAGTTCCTCGACGACTATAACTTCACCATCATCCGAGACTGACATCACCCATGGAAAAAATCGCTGTTTTCGCCGGTTCCTTTTGCCCGTTCACCAAAGGACACGAGGAGATTGTCGCCAAGGCATTGCCGCTTTTCGACAAAATCATCATTGCCATCGGCTACAACATCCAAAAGCAGAATCTTTTCCCCGTGGAACAGCGGATGCAGTGGATTCGTGGTATTTACGCAGGTAATCCAGCCGTGGAAGTGACCTCCTACACCGGACTCACCGTCGAGCTTTGCCGCCGTACGGGTGCCCGTTTCCTTATCCGTGGACTGCGTAACTCCGCCGACTTCATTGCTGAACAGGAGATGGCCGCCGCCAACCACCGGCTCTGTCCCGAAGTGGAAACCGTTTTCCTGCCCGCCTCTCCTGAATGGGCTGCCGTTTCTTCGTCTCTTGTACGCGAACTCTGGTCTTTCGGGGCCGACTACACCCCCTACCTCTCCTATCCTCTTCCCGACATCCAACAGCAATGAGCAGAAAAGTCCGTCATATCATCCTGATAATCAGCCTGTGGTGTATTGCCGGCATGGCTCAGCCGCCGGTCACCATCAGCGGCAGTGCCCCCTTTGCCGCCGGCGAGGAGATCCGTCTGCTGGTCTTCCACGACCTCCTCAACGGCATACCCACTGTTGCCACCACGGACATCATTGACAAAAACGGACATTTCACCCTCAAATACCACACAAACGAAATCCTGATGGCTCAGCTGGCCATTCGCACCTCCAAAGCGGAATTCTTCATCACCCCCTCCAATAGTTACTCATTCACAATTTCGATGGACAGCGTCCTTTACGAGCGCATCGACCCCGAAAAATATGGTGGATTTCTGCAAATCGAGAACGCCAAGACCGACACCGGCGACCTCAATTACAAAATCAACCGCTTCTCGCAGTTCTTCACCCGCGTCTCCGATGCCTACGCCTACCCGATGATATACGGAGCCGCTTACAACGTATTTGATACCGTGCGTGACATCATATCCCGACGTTATGAGTTCCATTACGATCCATCCAACTATTATCAGTCATACGGCTACTACACAATGGGCGAAATCGATATGCTGGAGTTCCGTAACAAGCCCGTCCTCCTTTACCAAAAATACTTTGACAACGACTATATCCTCTACAACAATCCGGCCTACATGTCGCTCTTCAATCAATATTACGAAAACTACCTCTACTATTCTCCTTTCATCAGCAAGGCGTTGCTGGACCGAACCATTAACGAAAAGCCCGATTACCCCACCCTTTTCAATGAGGTGGGACGAGACCCGAAGTTGACCAATGCCCGCCTGCGTGAGTTGGTGATCATCAAGAATCTCATCGGATTTATCGATAATGAGGAATTCGACCAACAGAACATCATCCAACTGCTTGAATATATCCGCACCGCTTCTTCTTTTGATAAGCATAAAGAACTAATAACAAGTAAATTATCTCAGATTGAACAGAGTCGTAAGCTGTTGGAAGAGTGCGTTTTTATGGATGAAAAAGGTCATAAAGCGAAACTTAAACAATTCATCGGCAAGCCCGTCTATTTGCAAATCTTTCAAACAGACTGCATTAATTGTATTCGGGAAATGATGATTATCAAGGAATTAAACGCCAAATACGGTGAGAAGATACAGTTCGTGAGCCTCTGTGCCGATCCTCGGAAGAGCAGCTACCAGGAGTTCGTCAAGCAATATGGCAAACAGTTTGACTGGCCGATGCTCTATTTCGACAGTCAGTACGACTGGCTTTGGCAACAGGGGGTGGAGACGATGCCCGACTATATTATATTTAATGCGAGCGGCGGCGTTCAGCAACGTTACGCGCCCGCACCCGGGCAGGGACTCCCCGAATACCTGCAAATCCACTTCCCCGACGAGCAAGAGGAAGACAATAACCCGCTATTCCAAAACAGAAATAAACAATAAAGAATATACATTATGAAAAAGCATCTTCTGGTCATCCTCTGCATGGCCTTCAGCATCAGCCTTTTCGCACAAGAAGCAAACGACAAGCATTTGGCGAAACTCCCTGCCATCGAAATCCAAGATTTAAATGGTAACCCCTTCAACACCAAGGATATCCAAAACGATGGCAAACCAGTCATCATAAGCCTCTGGGCTACTTGGTGCAAGCCCTGCATCGCCGAACTGCTGGCTATTGCTGACGAATATGAAGACTGGGTGGAAGAGACCGGCGTGAAACTCTATGCCGTCTCCATCGACGATGCCAAGACCTCCGCTCGTGTCGCCCCCTTCGTCAACGGCAAAGGTTGGGAATACACGGTGCTTTTGGATGTCAACTCCGACTTCAAACGCGCCATGAACGTCAATGACGTGCCCTACCTGTGCATCCTGAACGGTAACGGCGAAATCGTGTGGCAGCACACCTCCTACGCTCCTGGCGGCGAGGAAGAGGTCTATGAAATCATCAAATCTTTAGTCAAAAAGTAAGTCTCACGATAGCTTAACTCTATGAATATCAAATCTATCAAGCGGGTTTTGCTCGCTTCTATCCTTTTTTTGTGCGGCTGGAGCGCGAATGCACAACACCAGATCGGTAACGGACGCATCAGCGGCGACTTCGGTTTCGATGGCATGTATTACATTCCCGACAGCCTTATCGGGGCTGAGCCGGTGGATTCCAAGGTGCGCGGCAACGCTTTCCTGAACATCCTCTATAGCAACGGCGGATTTTCCGCAGGCGCGAGATACGAGTTCTATATGTTCCCGCTCATCGATTTCGAGAAAATCGGCTATCAGGGACAGGGCATCAAGTATTTCTTCGCCGATTACACCAACAAGTTCATTCAGGTAACGGCAGGTAACTATTACGAGCAATTCGGCAACGGATTGACACTCAGAGCTTACGAAGACCGTCAGCTGGGGATCGACAACAGTCTGCTAGGTGCCCGCGTCAGGCTAACCCCCTATAAGGGCATCTACCTCAAAGGCGTTTGGGGCATCGAGCGTGACAATTTCAACAGCTACCTCGGTCGTCACGACTTTGTGCGCGGTGCAGACTTGGAACTTTCCTTCGGGGAGATGTTCCCTGTGCTCCAAGAGAAGGGTTTTATCGCCCGTGTCGGCGCCAACATCGTGAGCAAATACGATCGGGCGGAAGAGTATATCTCCTTCCCTATCGGCAGCGGCGACTCCACTGGGATTATTCCTGTGAATAAGATTCCCTCCAACGTGGCCACTTGGGCAGCCAGAGCCACTTTTGGATATAAGGGTTTCCGTTTTGACGGGGAATATGCTTACAAATTCAACGACCCCAACGTCACCAACGGTTTCATCTACAAGAACGGCGAGGCACTCTTTCTTTCGGCCACCTATTCGATGAAGGGCTTCGGTATCGCTGCTTCTTTCATCCGTTCCGACAACATGGAGTTCCGCTCCCAACGTTGGGAGAACCAGAATTCCGAACTGATGATCAACTGCATCCCGGCTATCAATCGTCAGTACTCCTACCAACTGCTGGGAGACTACAGCTTTGCCTCCCAGCCCAACAGCCAAATCGGCGCACAGTTACAGATCAACTACCAAATTCCCAAGAAAAGTGTGCTCGGCGGCAAATACGGCACCGACCTCACCTTCAACTACTCCCGCTTCCATAACACCGACCAAGTCCCTGTACAAGAGGCTATTGACAACGGCACCTCTATCGGTACCGAGGGTTACACCTCCAAGTTCTTCAAGTTTGGTCCCGACTTGCTCTATCAGGACGTTGGTTTGGAAATCAGCCATCGTTTCAACAACAAGAAATGGAAATGGATTCTGGCATACAACTACATCACTTACAATTTGGAAATCCTGCAAGGCCATGAGGGCATGATGCGCGGTCATTTGGTCGCCTCCGACCTCTCCTACAAAATCACGCCGAAGCACGCCTTGCGTCTTGAGTTGCAGCACCTCTACACGAAAGACGATTGCGGCAGTAGCCTCTACGCCATGTTGGAGTACTCCATCACTCCGAACTGGTTCTTCACTATCGGCGACGACTGGAACTACGGCAACCCCGATCCCGAGCATAAAATCCACTACTATAACGTATCCTGCGCATACGTCTGGAACACCACGCGCATCGCCCTGAACTTCGGCAAGACCAAAGAGGGTATTCTCTGCATCGGCGGTGTCTGTCGCGCCGTGCCCGCCTCCTTCGGCTGCGGATTATCTGTAACCACATCCTTCTAATGGATAATGGATAATTGTTGGGGTAGTACATTTGCTTCCCCTAAGCTTCTAAGCTTCTAAGCTCCTAAACTCTTAACCTTAGAATTTTTTTGTATTTTTGCCGCCGTGTTAAAAATCGTTAAAACCATTTTATCCTATTGACTATCAGTAAAATGACTAAACATCTTTTCGATTATTATAACGAAATTTTTCCGAAATATTGGAACGAGCCGGCTCTGACCGACTACAACGGCACCGACGATTATACTTTCCAGCAGGTGGCAGAAGAAGTGGCACGCTTGCGGAATTATTTCAAGGACATGGGCATCCGGCAGGGCGACAAAATCGCGCTGTGCGGTCGTAACTGCGCCAAGTGGGCCATCTCCTACCTGGCCATAGCCTCTTACGGCGCGGTCATCGTTTCCGTACTGCACGAATTTTCCGGTGAAGACATCGAATCGCTCATCAACCACTCCGAAGCGCGGATGCTGATTGTGGGTCCGTATGTCTGGAAGAACATGCACGCCGAGCACATGCCGAACTTGGAATCCATTGTCTCGCTCACCGACTTCTCCCTCATCGCCACGAAACGAGAGGGCGTGGAGATTTCGCGCGAACCCCTTTTCGTGCCGCGGAACAACCACATCTTCACGGTGCGCGACATCGATGACCTGCTACTCATCAACTACACTTCCGGCTCTACCGGCGATCCCAAAGGGGTGATGCTTTCCTACAGAAGCCTCTCCTCCAACATCGAAACGGGCTTGCATTTCCTGCCCCCGGGAGGTCGTCAGAACGTGGTCTCCATGCTGCCGCTGGCGCACATGTACGGACAGTTGGCAGAGTTCCTTTACCCGTTGGCCGACGGCTGCCACATCCACTTCCTGACCAAGTCCCCCACCCCAACTCTCTTAATGAAGGCCTTTGCCGACGTAAAACCCTACATCATCGTTACGGTGCCGTTGGTCATCGAGAAAATCTGCAAACGTGCCGTGATGCCGGCCTTGGAAAAGCCCGCCGTGCAACGACTCCTTAAATACCCCGTGCTGCGCAAGTTCGTGGTCAACACCATCCATAAGAAACTGATGAAGGCGTTCGGTGGACAGCTCAAGTACTTCATCGTGGGCGGCGCGGCCATCAACCCTGACGTCGAGAAACTGCTCTTGGAAGTCAAGTTCCCGCTCATTGTCGGCTACGGCATGACCGAGTGCGGTCCGCTGATCGGCGGCTGTCACGTGCATGAGTTCGTGCCTCGTTCCGCCGGCCACATCCTCCCGCGTAACGAAATCCGTATCGACTCGAAAGATCCCTACAACGAAGTCGGCGAGATTCTTGTGCGCGGCGAGCACATCATGTTAGGCTACTACAAGAACGACGAGGCCACCCGCGCCACCTTCACTGACGACGGCTGGATGCGCACTGGCGACCTCGGCCTCATCGACAAAAAGCAAAACATTTTCATCAAGGGCCGCAACAAGACCATGATTTTGGGCGCTTCCGGACAGAACATCTACCCTGAGGAGATCGAAGGCAAGCTCAACGATATGGAAGGCGTGGTCGAATCCGTCGTGGTGGAGCGCGAAGGCAAGCTCATTGCCCTCGTCTTCCCCGACTACGAAGGCGAACTCCGTTTCCGCCAAACCATCCCCGAACTGATGAAGGAAAACCTCCAGAAGCTCAACGAGAAGCTCCCCAAATACGCCCAAATCTTCAACATTGAGATCAAGAAGGACGAATTTGAGAAGACCCCGAAACGGTCGATCAAGCGGTTTTTGTATAAGTAGGTTTACGGGCTTAGGAGCTTACAGGCTTAGGAGCTTACAGGCTTAGGAGCTTATTACGAATAAACAAGATTATGACTAAACAAGAACAATACGAACAACTCCTCCCGCAAGTACAGGCGGTGATGGACCCGACCGTCGATCTCATCGCCAACATGGCGAACATGGCGGCGATGCTGCACGAAACCTTCAAGTTTTGGTGGACCGGCTTCTACCGCGTCATCGGCAACGAGTTGGTACTCGGACCGTTCCAGGGGCCCTTGGCTTGCACGCGCATCCCGTTCGGGCGCGGTGTCTGCGGCAACGCGTGGAAAGAGCGTCGCACGCTCGTGGTGCCCGATGTAGAGCAGTTTCCCGGACACATCGCCTGCTCTTCCGCCTCTAAGAGCGAAATCGTCGTTCCCATCATACAAAATGGCGAGGTCATCGCCGTCCTTGATATCGACAGCGAAAACCTCGCCACGTTCGACCAAACCGATGCAGACTACCTGCAGCGGATGGTCAATATGCTAGTTTAGTACAATTGCTTTGTCCTTTTCCGCATACATGTCCAACACCCACTTCAGCATGTCGGATTTACGGCTACTGAAACTACCGCTGATATTCACTTGATCGGGAGACAACTTCGGTTCAGCCTCAATGTCCATGAAATAAGCGCTGCCCGAGAAGGTGCCCTCCATCTTTGAGTTGTTCACAAGGGACACATTGATGGTGCCCGAGCTCAGGATGTAATACTGTGTGGGGCTCACGGCGATGCCCACCAACTGGTTGTCGGCATAATCGCCCTCGATCAGGCTGTGGTAATCAAAATCCACGAGATCCTCTTCGGTCAGGGTGTTGTTAACGGTGTACGTTGTGCCCGAAACGATGCTGTCGCCTACCACACGGTAAACCAGGAAGGGGAACTGCAGATCTTCCACACCACTAATATTCAACAAGGCATCAATATCCATGTTCATGGCAAGTCCCACGGCATAAGGCGTAGGGGCTTCATCATTGAACATCACGATGCTGGAGGAATAATCCACAGCAGGATTGTCTCCAATCACAGTGGAGGCATTGCCCGTCATTTTATCCAAAAGGTTCTGTAAGAAATCGTCATCACAGGAAGTGAAGAGGGTCATCCCGGCGAATAACGCAATAATTAAGCTGATTTTTTTCATAACAATCTGATTTAAATTACAGCTGCAAAAATACAAATTAAATTGATACAAAAAAAACCGACCCTCTCGAGTCGGTTTCAAAGATATCTGGAATATCAGATTAAGCTTCTTCTTCAGTGCTTTCCTCGGTGGCAGCAGCTGCAGAGCCACGGGTAGGAACAACTTGCAGAATCACCTTGTTGGGGTTGTCAACGATGTCAAGATTGTCGATATGGATATCGCCGATCTTGGTCATGTCGTTGATCTCCAAGTTGGAGATGTCAGCCACGATTTCTTCAGGAATGTTTTGCAGAAGACCGCGGACTTTGAGTTTGCGGACACGTTTCTTGAGCATACCGCCCTTCAGGACGCCAGGAGAGGTACCCGTGATTTTCAAGGGAAGGTCGATGGTGATGGGCTTGCCGTCCACAACTTCGAGGAAGTCGACGTGCATCAACTTATCGGTGATGGCGTGGAACTGGGTTTCTTGAACGATAGCATTGCGGACATCGCCGTCGATGTTCACCTCTGCATATCTCACCTCAGGGGTGTAGAGCAGGTTCTTGAACTGTCTCTCGTCCACGACAAACATTTTCTGATCTTTTCCGCCGTAAATCACGCACGGAATCATGCCCTGATTACGTTGGGCTCTTGCATCTTTTTTCCCTACGTTCTCTCTGAGAGAACCGCTAATAGATACTGATTTCATACTGTTATAAATTTAATTGTTGGTTTTTAAAACGGCGGCAAAAATACAAAAAATTCCCGTATGCTCGGTGTACATTTGAACAAACTCGATTTTTTCCCATTTTCTTGAAAAAATATCGCCCCTCCATTTGTAATTTTCGTATTTTTGCGGCATTGATTTTAACGAATTATTCTTAAAACAAAAAAATAACGAAATGAAAAGACTATCCTTATTCCTCTTCGCCGTTCTTTTCTCCGTAATCGGTCTGAACGCGCAAACGGTGGTCCTTTACGAGGACTTTTCCGCCATTATTGACAGTACCGGAAGTACTATCACCAACACTTTGGACACCTGTACCAATGTCCCCGGATGGACGGGTGACTGGGTATATCCCAGCTATGGGAAGGTCAGAGTAGGCAAAAGCTCTGCTGGCGGTTTTTTGATGACTCCTGCACTCGACCTCTCCGCCAACAACGGCAATTTCACTGTCACATTCGACGTTAAAGCTTGGAACAACGACCAAACCCGGATGTATGTGGAAGTTGATGGCGTTGAATACCTCGTGAACGGTCTGAGCACCACCCAATTCAACACGTACACTTTGGATTTCACAGGCGGCACTTCTGCTTCCACCGTCAAGTTCAAGAGCTACCAGGCCACCAAAGCCCGTTTCTTTCTTGACAATGTCGTCATCACCACACAGGCAAGCGGTCCCGACACTGTTGGACCTTTCGTCTCCAGCGTGGGTCCGAGCACTACCGGCTTGGCCGTCACCTTCAACGAAGATCTCGACCCTGTCAGTGCTGAAAACGCCAACAACTACGTCCTTGACAACAACGTAACTGTCACCTCCGCTACATTGAACGGTCATGTGGTCAATCTCGGCGTCTCCCCTGCCATCCAAGAAGGCCACCTCTACACCCTTATCGTTTCCAATGTGGCAGATGCGGAAGGTAATGTGATGTCCAGCCCTGATACTGTAACCTTCTCTTACGGTATCGACCCGCAGTTCCATGTGGCTTCCATTGCTGAGCTGCGCGCCAAATGGACCTCTCCGCTCGATCCTGACAGCGCCCATTTCGGCAACGATGTCTACAAACTCACCGGTCACGTCATTGTCACCGGCATCAACGAATCTTATCGTCACCAAGTCTTTATTCAGGATGCCACCGGCGCCATCGTCATTGACGACCAGAATTCCATCATCACCACGCCTCTGGAACCCGGCGACGAAATCACCAACATCTACGGTAAACTCTCCGACTATCACGGACAGCTGCAATTCGTCGTCTCCGAGCCCTACTCTGATCCGGCCCTCTCTATCTACAACGATGTGGAGCCTTTGAACGTCACGATTACGGACCTCCAGAATAATAATTTCATGGACCAGCATCAGAGCGAGCTGATTCGTCTCAACGAAGTCACCTTCTTCAACACGGGCGTCATCGCCAACAACCAGAGATACACCGTCACACAAGACGGGCTTTCCGGCGAGGTGGTATGGATCCATTTCTGGAACGTTCCCGGTCTCACGGGCACGGAACTCCCCACTTATCCGGTCAACCTTACGGGTGTCAACAAGGTCAACTATAACAAATACTATCTGATCCCGCGTAGCGGCGCCGACATCAGCACAGGACTTCCGCAGTATCTTACGGAAAACGATGTGGTGCTCTATCCCAACCCCGTCTCCGACCATTTGACCGTCAGTCTGCGCACCAATGACTTCAACGTCACGGCTATGGCTGTTTATGACCTCAATGGCAAGCTCGTCCTTACCAAATCGGTCTCCGACAACCAAATCAGCGTCAACACCCATTCTCTTGCCCCGGGCCACTATTTCTTGCGCCTGAGCGACGGCAAGAACAGTTTCACCACCAAGTTCGTGAAACAGTAAGTTTACGCAAATCATAATGATAATCAACGCCGGCGACACAGATGAACTCTTGTGTCGCCGGCTGTATTTATAACAATTCAGATTCGCTTTTTTTCGTAATAAGTATTTAACTTTTTCGTTTATAGCTTGTCTATCAAAAAGCATTAATCTTTGTAAAATATGAGAGTACATTTTATCGCCATCGGGGGCAGCGCCATGCACAACTTGGCTATCGCACTGAAAATCAAAGGTTTTGAGGTTACAGGATCGGATGATGAAATTTTCGATCCCGCCAAAGGCCGGTTAGCCAAATACGGCATCCTGCCAGACGATATCGGTTGGCACCCCGAAAAGATCACTCCAGACCTAGATGCCGTCATCCTCGGTATGCACGCTCGCGAGGACAACCCCGAACTTCTGAAAGCCAAAGAGCTGGGAATCAAGATATTCTCCTATCCTGAATACCTTTACGAACAGAGTAAGGACAAGATCCGCGTGGTGGTGGGCGGCAGCCATGGCAAAACCACCATCACCTCCATGATCATCCACGTGCTGCAACATCTCCACATTGACTGCGACTATATGGTCGGGGCGCAGCTGGAGGGCTTCGAAGTGATGGTCAAGCTCTCCGACACGGCCAAAGTCATGGTCATCGAGGGCGACGAATACCTCACCTCCCCGATCGACCGCCGTCCGAAATTCCACGTCTATCAGCCCACCGTCGGTATTATCAGCGGTATCGCGTGGGATCACATCAACGTCTTCCCCACTTTCGAGAACTACGTGGAACAGTTCGAAATCTTTGCCAAGATGATTCCGCAAGACGGACAACTTATTTACTGTCAAGAAGATGAGGAGCTTCGGAAATTAGGTGCCCGGATTACGAACACCACCTGCAAGCCCTACGGTGTGCATCCGTATGTCATCCGCGACGGTATCACTTACCTGCTTGACGGCAGCAAGGAAATCCCATTGCAGATCTTCGGCAAGCACAACCTGATGAACATCAACGCGGCGCGATTCGCCTGCAATGCCTTGGGCGTGACCGACGAACAGTTCTACAACGCCGTCACCACCTTCAAGGGGGCATCCAAAAGGTTGGAAATGGTTGCCAAAACCAGTGAATGTGCTGTCTATAAAGACTTTGCCCATTCTCCTTCCAAACTCAAGGCCACGATCAACGCCGTGCGCGAACAGTACCCTGACCGCAAACTGGTTGCCTGCATGGAGCTGCACACTTTCAGCAGTCTTACGGAGGAGTTCCTTCAGCAGTATGCGCACGCAATGGACGAGGCTGACGTGGCCATGGTCTACTATTCCCCAGCCGCCGTGCAGCACAAGAAACTGCCTCCCATCCATCCTGAAATGATTTTCAAGGCTTTCCAAAGAGATGATTTACAGGTATATGACAACTCTGAAACACTGAGAACCAGGCTGTTAGACATGGACTGGCATCGGTCGGTACTGCTGCTGATGTCGTCAGGAAATTTTGATGGAATTAATTTGAACCAGTTCGGCGAAAAAATTGTATCTTTGCCGGCTTAAATTTTAAACCCAAATTGTAAAATAAAAACAACAAAAACAATAAAAAAACAAAGAAATGAAAAAGGTAAGTTTATTATTGGTATCGGTTGTCGCTTGTCTGCTTTGCTACGCACAACCGGAAATCAAGTTTGAAAGTACCACCTACGATTTCGGCAAAATTAAAGAAGAAGGCGGTAAAGTGACCGGTAAATTCATTTTCACCAATGTCGGCAACGAGCCGCTGGAACTCACGAACGTGCGTCCCGGATGTGGCTGTACGGCTGCCAACTACACCAAAGGTGCCATCGCTCCTGGTGAACAAGGTTACATCGAAGCTACGTACAATCCGTACAACCGTCCCGGTTCTTTCAACAAGAACATCCGCGTGACGACCAACGAGCCTCGCTTCTTGGAAGACGAAAAGGCCACTCCCCACATGATTTTCATCAAGGGTGAAGTCATCAAACGCCCCCCGACAGAGTTTGAGCTTGCCGGCTACGACAAAGGCAGCGGTATGGCGCGTGTCAAAGAGCCCAACGTTTCCCACAATGTTTTGAACAGCGAAACGGTCTACGACACCTTCTATGTGCGTAATTTCTGGAATCAACCTGTTACTTTCGAATTGGAAAAAGCATTCGAATTCGTCACTGAAGCTTCCCGCAGTTTCGGCAACCAGCTGAATCCCGGCCAAGAAGGCTACATCGTGCTGAAATACGATGCCAACAAGCGCAACAAATTCGGTCAGGTGAAAGACATGATTTCTTTCAAGACCAACGATTCCATCGAACAGGTGAAGCGCGTTTATTACGCCATGAACATCAAAGAGGATTTCTCCAAGATGACTCCCAAGCAGCTGAAGAACGCCCCTGTGGGCAACATCAGCGCTGAAGAGGTTAATTTCGGCGAAATGGGCAAGAACACCTCCAAGAACGAAATAGTGAAGCTGACAAATTCGGGTAAGAGCCCGCTGATCATCAGAGATCTGCAATCCAGCACCGCCATCTACAAGGTCACCTCCAACATGATGACGATTCCCGTTGGTGGCACCGCTGAGATCACCATCTCCTTCAAGGCTCCCGGCCGCACCAGCACGCAAAACGGTACCATTGATATCATCACCAATGATCCCAACAATCCCGTCCGTACCATCAAGTTGACGGCTAAAGTGAACTAATCATTGATATTAAGTCATAAAAAAATCCCCGCGAGAACATCGTGGGGATTTTTTTTATGGGAAGCTTCGACTAAAAGAGTCGACTGTGACCGTTCTTCAGTTCCTCGTCCGAAGGAACATTGTCCTTAATCGTATCGACATCAATCACCAATGGACGGCCATAACGCGCTTTTGGGGTTGACGGCTTTGGCGTTTTAGCCACTGTTTCGGAAGATTGTGTCGGTTGTGCCGATGTCTCTTGTGTTTGGGCAACTGCCTGTGAAGACTTCGGTTCACGCTTCGTTGTTTCGACCGTAACCGTCATCACATCCTCTTGATCATTCTGAGGAATCGTCACCACTTGGGAAACCGTATCATGCAGAACTTGCCGTTCAGAAGGCAGATTCGAGTTTTCGACCGTGGGACGGGTAAGCATAAACACTGCGACACCACCGGCCACCAATGCCGTAGAAGCGCCAGCCAACCAGTATTTCAATGTGCCTGTGCGCATCCCGGACTTTTTCCGGAACTGCTTCCAGGCGGAAGAATCGTATGGATAGGTTGCTTCCTCAACCTTTTCTTTGATCAATTTGTCAAAATCCGTCATAGTCATTCTACTTCAAATTGTTTAATCGCGTTCTTGAGTCTTGTTCGCGCATTATTCACATGCCACGCAGAGGTGTTTTCGGTGATGTTCAGTTGTTGGGCGATTTCGCTGTGGGAAAAACCCTCAAAGACGAACATATTGAAAACGGTGCGGGTAACGGAGGGAAGTTGTTGTATCAGCCCCACAATCTCCTGCGAAGAGATTTTTGCAACGGCATCATTGACTTGATAGTCAGCCAGATGATTGTCCGAAACTTCATCCAAATCCACGAGATCCACTCCTTTGTCGTATTTCCGTCTGTAATCCAGCGCGGCATTGCACACAACACGTTTCATCCAAGCTTCAAAAGAACCTGTGTCTTCATATTTGTCAAGGTTAGAAAACACTTTCAAGAACCCTTCGTTGAGCATATCGGCCGCTTCGTCGGTGCTGCCGGCATAGCGCATACAGATGCCCATGACGGTGCTATAGAAGCGTTTGAACAGTTTCCGTTGCGCGCGAGCGTTACCGGCGCGGCAAGCACGGACCCATTCCTGCAATTCCGATTGCTCCTTCATATTATATAACGAATTTCGTAAGGAAAATCTTGGGTGATGAAACCAAATATTTTTACCGACAGCCTCAAATAGTTGTCATTCAATTACTTGACGATTTTAAAGCCAAGAGATAAAATAAACGAGTTTGCCAATTTCGTCTGAGATTCGCTGGTGATGGAGTTTTTGAAACGATCGGCTGCAATGTAATAGTTGAAATCCAATGCAAAACGCCAGAAATCGATGCCGACACCCGCTTGTCCACCCCATTGCAGGGCGCCTGTTTTCCATCCTTCTTGATCATTATTATCCGCCACCTTGAAGTCAAAACGGGGTCCCAAAGTGAGTCTGAACCGAAAGTTTTCATTGTTGATAAAATGATAACCCAACAAGGCCGGGACGGAAACGTAATGTTGCTTGAGTTTCATGTTCTCGTTGAATTCATCTACGGCTTTTGTGATTGTCGAGCTTTTGAAAACGTAATTGACTTCGGGTTCGAAGAAGAATCGGTCGCCCAAACGCATGAAAAGGCCGGCTTCCAATCCGAAATTTTTCTTGGTAAAATCCAAATAGTTGGCTGCATTACCGGCCACCTTCAAGCCCAAGCTGAACTGAGACTGTGCGTGGGCAACCGTCATGATATTCATCAGAAAAATGACGGATAAAACCGTGATTACCGATCTTTTTTGAAAAATATTATGTTTCTTCATCATTGTTTTTTTTATCAAATTTGTTAACGTGTTTTCCTTGATATTATTATAATCAACAAATGCCACGAATCTCGTTGAGATCAGCGATTCCTTCTTTTTGGCAAAGTTGCACCAGATTTTCCAGAATCTCGCGTCCAACGACAGGATTGTTGAAGTTGACCGTACCGATCTGGACGGCGGCGGCTCCGGCCATGATGAACTCTACAACATCCTCAGCCGTATAGATTCCGCCGATGCCGACGACGGGCACCTGTACCTTCTTGCAAACCGAATGCACCATCCGGAGTGCGATGGGCTTGATGGCAGCACCGGAAAGACCGGCATAGACGTTGTTGAAAACGGGTTTGCGCTTGTGGATGTCGATGGCCATCGCTTGGAACGTGTTGACCAAAGAGAGGGCGTCAGCACCGGCTTCCTCACAAGCCAAAGCCATGTCTACAATGTTCTCTGCATTCGGGGACAGTTTGACAATCAGGGGCTTGGCGCACACTTTCCGCACTTCACCCACCACCTCTTTTGCCACATCGGCTTTGATGCCGAAGGCCATGCCACCGCTCTTCACGTTGGGACAGGAGATGTTAAGTTCGAGCATGTCAATATCTGCACCCGACAACATAGATGCTCCCGTGATGTAATCCTCCATGCTGTGACCACCCATATTGGCAATCAGTACGTTACCGAAGCGACGCATCTGCGCGATGCCGTGGTCGATGAACGCTTCCACGCCCGGGTTCTGCAGCCCGACACTGTTCATCATGCCGGAAGCCGTCTCCCAAACACGGATGCCTTCATTGCCGTCTTTAGGGTGAAGGGTGAGCCCTTTGGAGCTAATGCCTCCGAGGAGTCCCACATCATAAAGTTCGTTGTACTCTTCTCCGAATCCAAATGTGCCGGAGGCCGCAATCAGCGGATTCTTGAAATCGACACCGGCCACTTTAACTGCTAAATTCACTTTATTATTCATTTCTGCCATTTTTCTTTGAACCATACGTTTGAAAACCGGAACCTAATCCCACAATAAATCTGTGCTGAGGAATACCGGACCATCCTTGCAAACCCGCTTCATGCCGTTTTTCGTGCGGATGCTGCAGCCCAGACAGGCCCCGATACCGCACGCCATGCGATGCTCCAGAGAGCAGTAAGAGGTCGTGCCCTTCTCCGCGCACATAGAGGCCACCTTGCGCATCATTACTTCAGGACCGCAAGTCAACACCACATCGTAGTTTTCGGGTTTCAGAAGGTCGGTGACGAATCCCTTATAGCCCTCTTCGCCTTTTTCGGTGGAAACGAAGATGTTCGCGCAATAGGGTTCGAAGTCTTCCACCGCAAACAAAACATCCCGGAAACCGAGGTAAGCATCCACCTCCACTCCGTTGTTTTTGAGGGTTTTAGCAGTTTCGCAGAGCGGCGGAATTCCGACTCCGCCACCCAAAACGGCCACTTTGCCTTTGATCTCTGCACAAGGATAACCGTTGCCGCACGGACCCAACAACCGGATCGGATCACCCGCTTTCAACCGCGCCATCCTTTGAGTACCCTGACCAACCGTCCGATACATAAAGTGGAGGGCGTCAGTTTCCGCTTTGAAGATGCTGATGGGGCGCATCAAGGTAAGTTCGGTTTCCCAACTTTTGAGCATATAATACTGTCCTGCAGCGGCTTCAGCGCCACGACGCTCGACCTCTAACACGAATATATCCTCCGTGATTTGTCGGTTGGCGATGACATTACTTTCAAAGTATCTCATAATCTGAATATTACGTTGAAAAAATTGCTTGTATTTTAGACTGCGAAAATAGGAAAATTATCGTTTTGTAAAGTAACTTCCACCGCATATTGCGTTTCAGGGGCGATGGGGTTCAGAAAGAGGGTGCCTGAGGACCACAAACCATCACGGAATTGCATTTCCGATTGTAGAGACGATGTGCTTGCTTTAAATTGTAGAGACGATGTGCACATCGTCTCTACAGGGGCGCATAGGATGCGAAATATGCCACGGGATTCCGGATGACAATATCGGGCGTAGATGTCGTGCGCGGCCAACCCCATCGTTTTCCGCAAGTTAACCTCCACGAAGGGATGAATTCTATAGCACTCATCCTCCTGATACACAAACATATCCACGCCAGCATCGCCGTCATAGTGCGCTGCAATATGACCAGCCAAGAATTGCGCCACCCAAGATTGTATCTGCTGTAACTCTACTATATTTATATATTGTGACAATGTTCTGAGAATTTCCTCATCCGGCATCAGCAGATTGCCGCCATAGCCGTAGTGTTCGGTTTTGAAGAGCGAGTAGCCTCGAAACGTCACCTCTCCCCTATCGCACGTAAACTCCATCGCAAAATCCTGAACCACATTGTATTGCCGTTCCGCGAGTATTGAGCCCTGGCGCTTCAGCACACCCGCACACTGACGCAACAACGTGGGCGTACACGTATGGTGCGCATACAGGTGTCCGCGACCATTGCCCGAATAGGGCGACTTGAAAAGGACATGTTCGTACCGTTTCACAAAGGATTCGATTTCCTGGATAGAGGTCAGACACTCAGGTGGTTGCGGCAGATTATCCGACGAAGGTAGATTCGCCCGAAGGAATTCCATAGCGGGGATGGTAATCTTCCGATGGGCCAGCTCACGTATCTTCGCCAGCTGTGACGCTGACGGAAGCAAGGCTTCGGGAATACCGATCCGCTGCAGTTGATACACGACCGCAGCATCCCATCCCCACGGGGTCACTTTCGTGATTCGCTCAACGCCCTCCAACGGGGCAAAATTCTTCTGAAAATCTTTCCCGAAAGGTATGTAAGCGTTAAGAACAACATTCTCATCCACAGACAAACAATGCATAAAAGGAGCACAATCGTAGGCGAACTGAGCTGCCGAACGCAAGGTGACATACTGCGGTTGGTTGTCGGCCAGTGCGTAGTCGTGTTCGGGGTTGAAAATGAGGAGTTCCATTTAGGTTAAAGGTTAAGGGTTAAGGTTTATGGGGCGTAGGGGTGTATCGCATACACTCTGCATATCAATATTCAATCATATTACGGGTTAGCATTTTATACCGTTCCGCTTTGATTTTGAAGTCGATGAGGGCGTCGGTGCGTTGGTTCTGGGCTTGCAGGAAGAGCGTTTGGGCTTCCAGCAATTCCGATACGGGAATTAATCCCGCTTCATAATTGGCTTTGACATCCAGCAAGTTAGCCTCCGCGTCTTGCAAGGAGAGCTTTGCAATTTCGAATTGTTTTCCCGCGTCATCCAAGTTGTACCAAGCTTGCATTATTTCCAAATACATCTTATGCCCATAGTCCACTAACTCATTTTTGGCTTTCTGAATCTGAATATCATGCTGTTTCATCTTGTGAGAAGCTTCCCACCAGTCTGTAAGCGGAACCTTCAACGTAGTGAAGGCCAGTGCATTGGCGGTGAATCGGTCGAAGACTAAGTTGCCGTAGGAAGCCGTTCCCCCGACGGTAAGATGGGGCAACGTCTCCCCTATTGACATCTTTTTCTTCAACTCTTCGGCATTGACTTGTAAATGCAGCAATTGTGTCTCTTTTCGTGTATACGCGGACCCCCAAGGGTCTTTCCATTGGGCCATCCATTCCGAAATATCCCCAATGGTATCCGTGAGCACCCATTTACCCGAATAAATCCCGATGGTAAGACCCAGGGCGTCTGAGGCGAGATGGAGTCCATTTTGCACTTTCAGAAGGTTGGCGTAGATTTCATTTCTTTTGACCGATACCTTCAGCTGATCGTTTTTGGATACGAGTCCAGCCTCAACAGCTGCATTGACATCCCGTTGCAACGTATCTATAAAGATCATTGCCTGTTCTAACGTTTTCTGTTTCTCCTGCAACGAGATAATCAGCCAATAATATTCTTCAACTTGCTGCAGGATACGGTCTTCGGTGAGCTGACCTTGCAATTCCGCAGCTTTCACGCCTACTTTCGCCAGGCGATTGCCGTTCACAATTTGTCCACCCATATAAACCGGCTGCACCACCATCGCCCCCGTCATCACGCCGTTCTCGCACAGTGAAATCTTGTCGGGAAGTCCCATTGCAGCACCATACTCAAAATAGAGGTTGTGCAGCCACTGTCGCGCCTGGGCGTTGCCGATATCGTCAATACCATATTCTATAAGCGGTTTCGCGGCATAATAGCCGCCCGCCATCGCGCTCACATTGGGGAAATATTTGGTAAACGCCTGCTTCTTCACCTCCTGCGCCGCCTCCACTTCCAACGCGGCATTCTTGATCTCCAAATTGTTACGCAACGCCAACGCCTTGCAACTATCCAACGAGAGTAGGCAGCTGTCCATGGGGATGCGCTGCGCACCGGCTGTCACCGCCATCCACAGAATCAATATGCCTATTATATATCGTTTCATCATTTTTCTTTTTTCTTTTGCCTATTACCTATTGCCTATTGCCTTTTGCCTATTAATTCTTAAAGATTTGCCAATACGCCACCGGCAGCACCGTCACCACTAGCGGCAGGGAGAATATGGTGCCGAAGCAGATGACCACCCCCATGGGCATCCAGAGGGCGGTATGCGCCACAATCATCGGCATCACACCCAGTGCAGTGGTGGCGGAAGTGAGGAAGATGGGACGCATACGACGCTTTCCGGCCTCAAAACCGGCCTCCTTGGCACTGTATCGATGGACTTTCCGCAAAGTCTCGGCATATTCGAACATGATAATGGCGTTTCGGACAATAATACCTATCAGGCTCACCACCCCCAAGACCGCCGTGATGCTAAAGTCGAGTCCGAAGACCCAAAGTCCGAGACAAGCCCCGAAAACACAAATCAAACTAGCTGATAAAGTGAGAAATACAATATCCAGCCGTCCGAAATGGTAAAGCAAGAAGATAAACAACACCAAGACCGCAGCCAGGAAGCTGAGGGCGATTTGCGGGATGACCATCCCGTTAACTCCCGTCAGTCCGCCGTAAGAAATCTCCACCCCGACAGGCAGGGAGGTATTCTTGAAGTAACGATCTATTTTCTTCATCACCTCAGGTTGACTGTAGCCGAAATTAAGGTCAGCGCCCACCGTGATGGTACGGATGCTGTTGCGGCGGTTGATGACGGCATCGTGCCACTCCGGGCCCACCTCCGCCACCTGTCGCAAAGGTACCCAAGTACCTGGAACAGAGGTCGGCACCAAGAAATCCTCCATGGATTGGTAGCTGAGGGTGTCGCCTCCCTGCCGCGTGTAGAGCATCACCGGCACCTTATAATCGTTTTCCCACACATTGGTGAGGTTTTGTCCGCCCAACGCAGAGGAGAGATAGAGCGAAAGCATACTCTGCGTGACTCCGAGCCGCGTGGCTTCGTCGCTCTTCAACGCAATTTTAATGTCTTGCGATGTTTCGTCCATGTCGGAATGCACCCAAGTGAGCTCCGGAAGCGTGTTCATGAAATTCTTCATCCCTTCGGCAGCCACTTTCATAGAATCGAAATCATCGCCGGAAAAACGCACCTCCACAGGATTGTTAACCGCCTGATAATCTATCTGTTTGAAACGAATATAAGCATTCGGAAAATGGTATTCATATTTTGGGCCGTATTCTTGGATGAGCTTCAGCGTGTTTTTCTCGGACGTAGTGTTGACAATGAACTGGGCATAGTTCTTATGCGCCATCTGCGGGGCGTAAGTGGCATGGAAGCGCGGCGAAGAACAGCCAATAAAAGAGGTCACGGAGGTCACCCGCGGGTCATGGCGGAGCACCCTTTCCATACTGTCGGCCACCGCTTCGGTCTGCTTCAACGTGCTTCCTTCGGCAAGATGCATCTCCACCGCAAAACAGTTGCGGTCGGCCTTCGGCAGCATCTGGATTTGCAGACGGGTGAAAAGAAAACCGCCCAAAGTGATTGCCCCTAACGCTAAACCTATCACCACGACTGGATGACGGAAACAATGGGTCAGTACTTTGTCGTAGCGATCCTGCAAGAAGACGAAGAACCGTCCCTGCGCCGCCTCAAAACGGTTAGGAGCGATGCCATTCTTGTTTCGTTTAATGAAAACCGTTGAGAGATAAGGAATTATCCAAACGGCATAGAAGATGGAACAGACCAGTGCAAACAGGACAGTCCAAGGGAAAAGCTGCACGAAATCGCCCAGAGGACCGGTGATGATGCGGGTCATCGGGAAGAACATGCCCGATATGGCCAGTGTGGCCAACGACATGGGCACAAACAGGGCTTTCGTACTGTAAAATGCTGAATACCAACGCGAATAACCTCGTTGCAGGTAGTCGGTATAGCCATCAATGACAATTACGGAGTCATCCACGATCATGCCGAGCACCACGATAAGCGCGGCCAGGGTGACGGTATTCAACTCGATGCCACAAATGAACATCAGTCCCATGGTGATGGCCGTGCATACCGGCACGCTGGAGCCTGACACCAAGGCAGTTCTAAGCGGGAACAGCAAAAGCATCACCGCAATCACCACCAGGATGGAGAACAGCAGGTCGCGCAGAAAAGACATCACCGACTTGTTGACCACGTAGGGTTGGTTGGTGATCTTGTGCATACTCACATCCGGCGGGAAGGTTTCCTTGCAACGGGCGATCTCCTTCTCCACCTCCCGACCGAAGGCCACAATGTTGTTGCCAGGGGCCATCTCCATGGAAATCAGAACCGTGGAGGTGCCATTGTATTTGATGTAATTCTTGGGTTTTGCATAACGGCGTTCGATGGTGGCGATGTCGCGCAGCCGCACCTGATGACCTAAAGCATCTGTGTAAACAATCTGTTCACCAACTTCATATTCAGATTGATATGGAATTGTGACATGTACCTGCGATTCTCCGGATTCGTTCTCCACGCTACCGCCCACGGTCCGCAGCCCTTGGGTGGCCAGCTCCACCAGCAAGGCCCGCTGGCTGATGCCGTATGCCGCCAGTTTCTCCTGATCCACGGTTACGGCAATCTCCTCGTTCTGCTGACCCAAGATCTTGATATTGCCCATCTCGGGGATGTTGCGCAGACGGTCGCAAAGCTGCTCGGCATAGGCTTCCAGCTCTCGCGGGGTGCGCTCGGGCGAATCCACCGTCAGCAACATCGAGGACGTGTTGCCGAAGTCATCGACCACCACAATCTCTAACACGCCCGCAGGCAGCGAGGTCTTCTTGAAGAGTTGCAATCCGTGACGGATTTTCGACCATGCCTCGTCCTTGTCTTTGACGGACACACGCAGCTCCGCATACACATACACGATACCGTTTTCCGTCACCGAATAGGTCTTCTCCTTGTCGATTTCGGCGTAGGTGAAGAGAAAACGCTCCAACGGCTTGGTCACCTGCTCCTCCACTTCCTGCGAAGAGGCACCGGGATACACAGCCGCTACAATTCCCTGACGGATGGTGAACTGCGGGAACTCGTCCTTGTTCAGCTTCGTCAACGCGAAAATGCCAAACAGCACCAAGCAGGCCACAATAAAGAAGATGATATTGTGGCTGCGCATTGCGGAGAGGATGTGGTGTTTTGTTGACAAGTTGGTTGTTTTAAGGGGGTTAGAAGGTTAAAGGGGTATTAGTTTAAGGTTTAAGGTTTAAGGTTTAGGGTTTAAGGAGGGGATAAAGTTTCATTGCATCTTTTTCTCAATCATGATTTCCGCGTTGGAATATAGTTTTTGCATCCCCGCGGTGACGATGGTGTCGCCGGGGTGGAGGCCGGAGGTGACGAGCACGCCGTTGGCCACAAATTCGGTAGCGGTCAAGAGTCTGCGCTGCGCACGTCCGTTTTTCACCACCCAAACCGAAAGTCCTTCAGGACGGGTTTGGACGCATTTGGCAGGGACCACAAATCCTTGGTTGTCAGGTTGGTCGAGCATCACCTTGCAGACCATGCCCGGCAGCAGCGACTTGTCCGGGTTGGGGAAGACGATCTTTACTTGGTAGCTATGGGAGACTTTGGAGGCGGTCATGCTGCGTTCTGTGATCTTGCCGGTGAGCATCTTGTTGTCGAGCGCGGGCACGATGACGTAGGCCGGATCACTGATGCCCACGGAGCCGATCTCGCTCTCCGGTACGTGAAAGGTCACCGACACGCTGCCCACGTCCATAAGGGTGACGGCAGGCTCGCCGGGCAGGAGGGATCCGCCCGCTTTGGCGTTGCAAGATCCCACCACGCCAGACATGGTGGCCGTTAACGTACAGTCTTCCAGTTGCTTGCGGGCAATCTGCTCCATCGAGCGCGCTTTCTCCAGGGTAGTTTGCATTTCCACCCACTTCACTTCGGCCAGACTGCCCTGATCATATACTTTCTTCAATCTATTATAGGCATCTTCAGCCTGCTGCAGCGAAGATTTCGCAGAATGGTAGGCGTTTTGCGCATTGGCGCTGTTGATGACCACCAGCGTCTGCCCTTCGCGCACGCGGTCGCCCTCGTGCACATACACGCGTTCCACACGGCCGCCCGTGGGGAAACTCAGCGACACCGCCACGCTCTCCTCCACCTCGCCTACGTAAGTGCGCGTCAGGTGACTGGAAACCGTGTCAGTCACCATCACCTCCACCGCAATCGGGGCACGCTCCTGACGGGCGGATTCCTGCTTACAGCCCACCAGCATAAGGAGAAAGAGCACCAATGCAAATATTGTTGTAAACTTCCTCATCATTCGTTAATTTTTCTCAGCGATAATCGTCATTTCCGGTCCATTGAGAACCACCGCGCTGTTGCCGCTCTGGTGTCCCATCCAGCTTTCGCGGATAATCAGGATATCCTCATTAAGAAGACCGATACCCATCGAAGTGATCTGATATACGATGGAGGGTTCATTGTTATCCCCAATGGAAGGAAAATCCGTAGTGGATAAAATATTCGAACTGAACGTATGGCGATCTATGCGCAGCGAATCCCCTCGCAGATCTGCGGTCATCGTATAGCCACCGCCACCCATCTCATTCATCGTGATAATATACTTGGTTTTCTGAGACTTATCTTTGCGGATGTTCATCTGACCGTTCCGATGTACAAGATGATGGGTCGTCTGCCCGTCTGCATCCGTCAACACCACTTCTCCCGACAACTTATAGCTGTAATCGCCTGTCAATCTGCGTCCTTCCTTGTCGCAGGAAGCGCACAGCAACAAAACGGACAAGGCGATGAATAGGATGTTTCGTTTCATATTTCAAAGTATAAATTATACATTCTTTCAAAAGAGCGCAAAAATACTCTTTTTTTGATAGAAAATTTGTACCTTTGCGCAATTTTTGAAAGATGGATTTTTACAACGACCTTTTGCATACGGAACCCACTGGATTAGCCCCGGAAGCGGGACGACTGCTGGTATCTACCCCCTACTTCAATGACCCGTTTTTCAACCATTCGGTGGTATTGCTGACGGATTATGAGGAAGAGCACACGGCGGGGCTGATCATCAATCGGCAGCTGCCGCACACCGTCCGTGAGCTGGTCAACGACATAAAGGTTGACGACCCGATTTTCTTCGGCGGTCCTGTGCTCACCGATGCTGTTTTCCTGCTGCACAACTTTGAATCATGCCCCGAGGCTTCACGGCTTTTGCCAGACGTTTATGTCGGCTACAACCCTGTCTTACTTGCCGTCATCGAACACAAGGCCATCCCCAATCTCAAGCACAAGTTCCTCCTCGGCTATGCCGGCTGGTCGCCCGGACAACTCGAGGACGAGATCCAGCGCAATATGTGGGTGGTCGCCCCCGCCTCACACGCCCTCGTCTTTGACACCGCCCCAGAAGACATTTGGACCCGCGCGGTACACCGGTTAGGTCCGAATTACGAACACTGGCTGCGGATCCCGAAAAACATTGCTTTTAATTGATAATTATAGGGGCAGCAGTTATTGCCCCCCTAAGCTTCTAAGCTCCTAAGCTCCTAAGCATATAAGCTTCTAACCGAAAACCACATGCAAGAACGCGAAACTTTCAACAACCATACTGTATATTCCCTGTCGGATGTGGCGATGAGCATCCATAGGGTGATTGAGCGCACCTATACCCGACCCTATTATATCAAAGCGGAGATCCTGAAGCTCAACTACTACCCGTATAGCGGTCACTGCTATCCGGAATTAGTTGAGCGCGAAGGAAATACCATCAAGACGGAGATGCGGGCGGTGATATGGTCCGCGAATTTCCAGGACATCAACCGTCGGTTCACCCAAATCACGGGCGAGCCGCTGAAGGAGAACATCCGCATCTTGTGTCTCGCCACCATACAGTTCAGTCCGAAGCACGGTCTGGCATTGCACATCGAGGATGTCGAACCAACCTACACGTTGGGCGAGATGGTGCGCAACCGTCAGGAGGTGATCGAACGGCTGAAAAAAGAAAAAGTTTTCGAGCTCAACCGCAAGTTGGAGATGCCGTTAGTGCCCAAGCGCGTGGCGGTCATCTCCGTGGAGACCAGCAAGGGCTACAGCGACTTCATGCAGACGTTGGAGCAAAACGAGCCCGGCTATCGTTTTCATACAGAGCTGTTTCCGTCCATACTTCAGGGCGACAAAGCCATCACGGGCATCACGAGTCAATTAGAAAAGATCGAAGCTCGACAGAAAGAGTTCGACGTGGTCGTCATTGTGCGCGGCGGAGGAGGTGACGTAGGCATGAGCTGCTACGACGACTACGGGTTAACGCAGAAAGTGGCCACCTTCCCTTTGCCCGTGCTCACCGGTATCGGCCACTCCACCAACCTGACGGTCACCGACATGGTGGCGCACGCCAACTTCATCACCCCCACCGACGTGGCTTTCTCCCTCATCGAGGATTTCCGCCGCTTCGAAGAACAGCTCAACGACCGCATGTCCAGAATCGTGCAACAGACACAAAGTCGACTCTCTGAGGCCAAACAGGACCTTGTGCGCACGGAAACAGCCCTCCAGTACAAGCTTCCGAAGGTGTTGGACGACCATCGCAACAATTTGTCGGAAACTTATAAAAATCTGGTTTTCAAGTCGAAAGAACTGACCATGCACCAGAATTTCCTTTTGAAGAGCTTAATGCAGGAGATTGAAAAGGAGATGCAGCTCCATCTGAATCGCGAGCGGGAGCAGATCGCACGGTTTGAGGATGCTCTGCCAAAAGGAGCCCGCACATTGCTCAGAAAACGCGCCCAGGAATGTGACACCATCGATGAAAAGCTGCGCCTTCTCAGTCCAGAGAACGTCCTGAAACGCGGCTACAGCATTACGCTGAAGAATGGCAAAGCGGTGACCAACGCCTCGGATCTGACCGCCGGCGACCGATTGACCACAAAATTTTACGAAGGAGAGGTGGTTTCGGTGGTGGAAAAATGACGTGTTTTTTTTCTCCAAAACCGTTTGTTTTTCTCATTATATTTGATATTTTTGCAGCACTTAAAAATTATGGCATTTGAAAAATTAAGTGATTGAAATATTGATAGTTACTTGATTTTTCATTTTGTCTATAAGCGTAAGTAATGGCAAAAGTCTGACAAATAAATATTTTTCTAAAAAAAATAAAGAAATCTATGGCAACAGAGCAAATCAAAAAAATTGACGACATCGTCGTTCGTTTTGCGGGTGACTCTGGCGACGGTATGCAGCTCTCCGGAACCTTGTTCTCGGATGCTTCTGCCCTCACTGGCAACGACATCGCCACCTTCCCCGACTATCCAGCCGAAATCCGCGCCCCTCACAACACCATCGCTGGTGTGTCTGGCTATCAGGTTCACGTGGGTAACCACATCTACAGCTCGGGCGACAAGTGCGACATCCTGGTCGCGATGAACCCTGCTTCCCTGAAATCGAACCTCAAATGGGCCAAGAAAGGTGCCACCGTCATCGTGGATATCGACACCTTCACTGATGAAGCCCTTGCGAAAGCTGGTTACACGGAGAACGACAACCCGTTCACCGATGAGATGGAACGCGCTTACACCATCATCAAGGCTCCGGTCTCCTCATTCACCAGCCGCATCGGTGCTGAGCAAGGTGCTGACAAAAAGACCGCTGACCGCTGCCGCAACATGTTTGCGCTGGGTATCATCTTCTACGCCACCCATAAGAAACTTGACCAGACCTTCGCTTACCTGGAGCGCAAGTTCGCCAAGAAGCCCGAGGTGGTCAAATTGAACAAAGCTGTGTTGTCAGAAGGTTATGAATACGCTGACAAGTTGGAGGTGATGCACTCCCACATCTTCGAAATTGCACAAGCCGACAGCATGCCTAAGGGTCGTTACCGCAACATCACTGGTAACGTGGCTACCGCTTGGGGTCTTTTGGCTGCTTCTGAGAAATCCGGTCGCAGACTGTTCTTAGGCTCCTACCCTATCACCCCCGCTACGGATGTGATGGTGGAGTTGGCTAAACATAAATCGTTGGGCGCACGTGTCTTCCAAGCTGAAGACGAAATCGCAGGCGTTTGCTCCGCTATTGGCGCTTCCTACGCCGGCGCATTGGCCTGCACTTCTACCTCTGGTCCTGGTCTCTCCCTGAAGAGCGAGGCCCTCGGTTTGGCCGTGATGGTGGAACTGCCTCTCGTCGTCGTTGACGTGCAACGTGGAGGTCCTTCCACCGGTCTTCCTACCAAGACCGAGCAGAGCGACTTGAACCAAGCTCTCTACGGCCGTAACGGTGAAGCTCCCCTGGTGGTGATGGCTGCTTCTTCCAGCGCCAACTGCTTCTACTGGGCATTCAACGCCGCCAAGGTTGCCTTGGAGCACATGACCCCCGTCATCCTGCTCACCGACGGTTACCTCGGTAACGGTTCCCAGCTGTTCCGCATCCCCAAGATGGCCGACATGCCGGAAATCAAACCGCGTTTGGCTACACCTAACGATCCTAACTACAGACCTTTCCGCCGCGACCCCGTCACCTTCGCACGTGAGTGGGCTCTGCCGGGCATGGAAGGACTTCGTCACCGTGTGGGCGGTCTGGAGAAATGTCCTGATGGACCTCTCAGCACCGATCCCGAGAACCACGCTCTGATGGTGGCTAACCGTCAGGAGAAGGTGAACCGCGTTGCCAACTACATCCCCGACCAGGAAGTGACTGGCGATCCTGATGCCGAACTCCTCGTGGTGGGTTGGGGCGGCACCTCTGGCGCGCTCACCCTCGCGGTGGAAGAGATGAACAAAGAAGGCAAGAAGGTGGCTTACACTCACTTCAATTATATTTGCCCGCTTCCGAAAAACACTGGCGACATCCTCAAGAAATACAAGAAGATCGTCGTCTGCGAACTTAACAACGGACAGTTTGCCGGATACCTCCGTACCCAATTCCCTGAATGCCCGATGACCCAATACAACAAAATCATGGGTCTCCCGTTCGAGGTGGGCGAGCTGAAGGAAGAATTCGAAAGACTGCTTGCCAAATAATTCAATCAAGAACCATTTAATC
>Ga0310690_10001764_pt1 | contig 37566 bp, 34 predicted proteins | sample AusTroGonzalo_MG_2_FD_207661 | JGI IMG/M metagenome (GOLD analysis project Ga0310690, IMG submission 207661) | Bovine rumen microbial communities from tropical cattle in Woodstock, Queensland, Australia - Gonzalo_04 (v2) (version 2) | ecosystem: Host-associated > Mammals > Digestive system >...
GTATTGCCAGATATTAGCTTTATTGGAAAATACACCACCAGACAAATCTAAAGCTTTGCCAGTTTTCTTATTAGTGATGAGATAATAGTCATTTTCTTTTGTTACTACCCATTGCTGAGAAGTATCAGAATTATTTGCCGACACAGTCTGAATATTATTTTCAGATAAGCCTATGTATTTTTTTCCGTCATCTGAATAACTGATATTATATGTGCCAGAATAGTTCGTGGTATCAAATTGTGCCCTAATTTTTTCGTTCAAAATATCGTCAGGTGATTTACTTACTGTTACCCCCCCAAACCAATCCTCAAAATACAAATAAAAATTTCTATTTCCATACGCTCCACAAGCTGCCGTTCCATATCCTGCCGCCAAAGCCCCTGCGTTTGGCTGATAGGGCGTATATCGATACAAAGCTGAAGTTGCTAAACTTCTAATATTAACTACCGAGCCGCCACAACCAGCATCCGGGTTATACTGAACATAGTTATTTCCTAAAGGATAATTTGTCCAACCGCCATCAAGCACTGTTCTAAACAGCGCTGCCGCTTTTCTTATTTGATTTTTAAATCCATAATATTCCGCATTGCATGGTGCAGTATCAGGACATCCATATCCAGTTGCAGAACGATATTGATTACTATTCGGCCATGAATCCGTAATTAACCCCTGCTCTTTTTGCAACAAAACAATCAAAACTTGCGGATTTATCCGATAATCTTGTGCTGCCTGCCATATTATATGTGCCGCCGTCTCGCCATCTGGAGCGGAGTCTCCATACGAAACCCCATCACCAAAAACCTCTTCTGCCAGACAAACGAAGTGCCCATCCTTTATATGATATGAAACTTTCGGATAATAACTCGCGAGATATATTTTTGTATCTCGACAATTTCCTTTTTTTGTTAAAAACGCCTGAATCTCCGCTTCCGTCATTGAATTATAATTTCCCATTTGATAATCAGATATAATATATCCCGGGTCAAAATCAGCCAAACTTGCCGCATCTACTTTCTCATCTAAGTTTTTAAATCTATTCACCAAAAATGTAAATAGAAAAATCATTACAAACACACCTAGCAGTACAAACAATCCTCTTCTATCTCTTCTTCTTATACTTTTCATACGCTCACTTCTCCACCAATTGTTCCTGTTTTTTCGTTCGCATTAATACTCACCAAAATCTGGTACCGTCCGCCTTTAAGGTTAGCTGTTGGTATATTAAACCCTTCGCATGTCGACGTTGATGCTGACCCCACAATATTGGCCGAGTCTTCATAAGCCACCACACCATCAGAAATCAAACTTAATTTACAAATCCCGCCCGACAAATACTGATCAATATTTATTCTAAGCACCAAATTCGGTTCAATTACTCCAGCATAAGTCACCGCACCAGTTATTTCGTTACCTTGATTCGGGTTGCTACCCTCATATTGTTTAGGTTCCTCTTTCTCTACTATCTCTTTTTCTTCATCCTTATTTTTCAAATCAATTTTTTTTTCATCTTTCTCGTCATCTATTACTGCAATAACAATTTGCTCATCATAATCATCACTCTCTTTTTCCCTAAAATAATTGTCCCAAACCAAATACACTACCGCCGAAGCAGCAACTAGAAGTACGAGGATAATTATCCACGAAATCCATTTCTTATTTCTTTTTCGTCTGCGAGCCATAAATCAAAATACTCCTTAATATAATCATAACAATTATCAGAGTTTTTGCAACCTATTCGTTAATATCTAAGTCTAAAATCTCTGCCGCTTTTTCCAAAATCTTCCGTTCTTCTTCTGTAGCAGTTATCATTTTTATTCTAAATAATTCTACGGTCTCTTCGTGCCTATAATCTAACACTTCTAGTGACCTCGCTGCTCCAGGTACTTTTTTTAAAGCCCCTTTCGATATTAGGTTGTCTACATGTTCCGCCACCGCCGAAACTGATGACAATCCTAATCCAGCCATAATTTCTCGATAAGAAGGTGAGTAGCCGTTTTCTTCTGTAAAATCTTGCAGAAAATTCAAAACCGCTAATTGTTTTTTTGTTAGCTTAACCGTCATATGCTATAATTATAAAATATGGACAAAAATAAATCAATCGATGGGCTAACTCCACGTCATACTCAAAAATCTTCTCACATCAAAGCACGCTCTTCTAACCCCAAAAAAATTATCGTTTCCGAATCTACCGAACCTACTAATCTTAAGCCATCTACCGACCCCAAAGTATCAACCCCTACCAACCCCAAAACAGTCACACCCACTAAACCCTCCAAAATTGACCCCGTCGAAGATTTTCTAAAACCCGTCCAAGCTTTTGATTTTGACGAAGCCACTGGTGAACTTAAAGCTAGTAATAAAAAATCTCCAAAACCCAACAAACAACCCAAAGAAAAACCTAAAGAAAAGAGCCCCCACAAAAAACGTAAAATCATCATTACTATTATAATAATAGTGTTTTTGATTCTCGCCGGACTTGCTACCGCAGCAATTCTTTGGGGTAACGACATCATAGCCAAAATCACCGGTGGCCGTGGCACTGTTTTCGATTTAATAACTTTTACTGAACCCACTTATAATCCACTCAAAACCAGTTCCGACGGCCGCACTAATATTCTTGCTTTTGGTACTAGCGGCTACAACATGGAGGGCGACGAAGGCAATGGTAAACATGATGGAGCCCAGCTTACCGATTCAATTATGATTATCAGTTTAGACCAAGACACTGGCGATGTGGCCGTACTTTCCCTTCCTCGCGATCTCAAAGCTTCACCGACCTGTACCGCAACTGGCAAAATTAATGAAGTCTACTGGTGCAACAATATGAATGGTAATAACGAAGAAGCTGGCGCCGAAGCCCTCATGACCGAGGTTGGGTCCATCCTTGGTCTTGATTTTCAATATTATGCCCACCTCAACTGGGGCTCATTAATTCAAGTTGTTGACATTCTAGGCGGCATTACTGTTACTCTTGACGAAGATATTAACGATTATTATTGGACTGGAGCCGTTTATGAAGCTGGCGTTCCTTATACTCTAAATGGCGAACAAGCTCTTGGTCTTGCTCGCGCTCGCCATGGTACCACTGGTGGAGATTTCTCTCGTGGTGCTAGCCAACAAAAAATTCTTATCGGCATTAAAAATAAACTTATCGAAAAAGAACTTTCCATCACCGAGCTAATGAGCCTTGTGTCAACCCTTGGCGATAATCTACGCACGAATTTTTCCATCGACGAAATAAAAACCCTGGCTCATTTTACTTCAGATTTTGATTTTAACAGTATGCGCCAAATTTCACTCATTGAACCTACTCGTCTTATGACCACTGGCACAGTTAATGGTATTTCCTATGTGCTTCCTTCTGCTGGTGTAGGTAATTATGGCCGCATCCAAAATTATATTGCAAAAATGTTCTCCAGCGATCCACGCAATTACGAAGACTACACTATACTCGTCCTAAACGGCACCGAAACCTTCGGTCTTGCTTCTAACGAAAAAACCAACCTTGAAACAGCTGACTTTACTAACATTTATATCGATGATGCTCCTGAAGGTGAATACCCTAGTGATTATACTCTCTACGCTATCACAACTTCTGCTCCAGGCACACAAAAACTTCTGGAAAAGAAATATTCTCAATCCGCCAAACCAGCAGAAGAACTCCCTGTAAATATCACCAAAGACTACGACTTCATCTTAATAATCGGCGGTCAAGAAACCGAATAAAAAAAGAAGAAGTAGTCTTTCTACTTCTTCTTGAATAGATTATTTCTTCTTACTTATAATTAGTTTTCTTTCGCGACCTTCCCCCTCAGAATGCGTCTCGATATCAGAATAATCCTGCGCTAATTTGTGTACAACTCTTCTATCGGCAGCATTTAAGTTTATTTCCATCGGATTACCAGTCTCACGTACTTTTGTAATCCAATTTTCTGCCTTTTCTGCAATCCTATCCGCACGCTGTCTTTTATAATTCGCTACATCTACATTCACACGAACAACCTCTGCATCTTTCGAAACCAAAGCCATCGATACTATATGCTGCAAAGCCCTCAAATTGTCCGCATTGCGTCCAATCAAGAGTGAATTTAGAGACGTTGATGGCACCGAAAGTTGTATCACCTCATCGTCAATTGTAGATGATACCGCTACATTGATTCCAAAAAAACTAAGCAAGTCTTCCAGATATCTCGCCGCAAAGCGGATTGATTCGTCTTTATTCATTTGTTATCTCCTTTTCTTTTTAATATCCTTTGCGGAGATACGAGTTATTTTTGTTCCTGTTTTTTTGTTTTCGACCACTTCGGCCTCTTGAATATTTCTAAGTTCTTTTAAGACGACTTTATCAGTCATATCATCGATCTCCCGAACTGTCTTCTTAAATACAACCTTTTGAATAAACATTGTTAATATATTACTGAGGAAATAATAAAACGCCAAGGCACCATTTAAATTAAACATAATAATAAACATCATTATTGGCATCATGGTAGACATTTGCCCTGTAGCCATACCACTAATATCAGAGTCATCAATTTCCTTGCCATCTTTTGCTTCCTTTAAGACATCACGAAACCTTTTCTTCTTTACTGATTTTCCTGAAGGCATTTGTTGTTTGGTTACTAAATACTGCATTACTGAAGCCAAAATTGCACAGGCCAAAATAAACAATGCGCTTAAACTAAACTTCCCAGTCATCACATCACTTGCTTTTGCTGTTAAATTTATTACCCCAAACAATTGTGGGTGAAAATCATATTCAGCCTTCTCGTCTACTGGAATCTCTTGATTAATTAAGTCTGCTAAATATACTTTTTGTTTTTCTTCTAGGTTTCTAATTTCAGAACCTTCATATGCCACAATATCATAAGCCCGATTCATTAAGTTATCTTGTGGCATAGGTGTAGCAATTACCCGAATTGCAGAAAAAATAGCAATAAAAATTGGTAATTGTATTAATAAGGTCAAAATCGACGCAAACGGCTTTACATTATATCGCTTATAAAGATCCATTGTTTGCAGGGATTCCAATTGTTTGTTTCCCTTACAATTCTTCTTTATCTGTGTAAGCTCTGGTTGCAACTTACGCATTAATTTAGTCTGATTAAGTTGCCTCTTTGTTAATGGCCATAGTAAAAGCTTTACCAAAATAGTAAAGATAATTATCGCAAGCCCAAAATCATGCACCAAATTAAATATTACAAACAAAATATTAACAATCGGTCGCACTATTATAATATCGATAAGATTAAATGGCCCTCCAGCCCAAACAGAACCTAATACAAAAGCAATCAAGAGCCCCAAATAAATATATTTTTTTATACTCTTCTTATCCATTCTATTTATTATAACACACCTTACTATCTTCTATTAATTTTCCTAAAACCCCCTCCAGTTCTTTAGAGGGCATTTTAAGTATTTTATTAGAAAAAACTACAAAAATATAATCCCGCTTTTTAGGAATTTGTTCTAGATTCACTCTTAAAGCTTCATATATTCGTCGTCTTATTCGATTCCGTCCTACTGCAGACTTTTCTACTTTTTTTGACACCACTACAGCCACCCTAGTAAAACCTCTAGTATTATCCGCAAAAATCAGAGACATATTAGGGGTTCTAATTGTCTTTCCTTTTTGGTAAACATATCTTACCCCACCCCTCGAATGAAATCTATATTTCTTATTCAACATACTATATATTATATAGTATTAAGCGGTTAAACGAGCACGACCTTTAAGACGACGGCGTGCAAGTACCTTTCGTCCATTTTTGGTTGCATTCCTCTTCATAAAACCATGTTCAACTTTGCGTTGTTTTTTGTGTGGCTGATAAGTTCGTTTTGGCATATTATTCCTTAAATTTTAGTTTATTTCAAATTCTTTATATAGTATAACTCATTTTTCCACACTTTTCAAGAAGTTTTCCACATTCTTTATAGATAAAACAAACTCCATGTGGAAAACTTAGCCCCTGTTTAATTATTTCTATATTACACCATATATTTTTCTATTAAAACCTGTGGAAAACTCCACTTTTTATGCTATACTCTTATTAAAAGGAGGTATACATTAGATGTACGACGTTTGGAAAAACGTATTAGCTGAGATTGAGCAACAAATTTCTGTAGCAAACTTCTCTACCTGGTTTCAAGATACTTCTCTTATTTCCGCCGAAGACGGAAATATAAAAATCGGTGTCAAAAATTCTTTCTACATCAAACAACTTCGAGCCCGCTATTTAGATCTAATAACCACCGCTCTCAAAAATAATAATATTGATGTAATAAATATTGATTTTGAAGTTCAATCAAATATAAAATCTAGAACCCGTTCCAGAGAAGTTATTCAAAAAACCGAATCAATTAAAGAACATCTCAAAACTATTCATACACCAAACAAATCCACTAACGAAGAATTAAATAATGGCTTAAATAATAAATACACTCTGGATAATTTCGTAATTGGTTCCAACAACGAACTTGCCGTTGCAGCAGCTAAAGCTATCATCGAAAACCCCGGCACTCGCTATAATCCCTTTTTCTTATATGGTGGTCCAGGTCTCGGTAAAACCCACCTCGTCCAAGCTATCGGTAATGAATTACTAAAAAATAATCCCAACTACAAAATATTCTATACTCCAATTTCCCACTTTTATTCTGATTTTATTGATGCAATTCAAAACGGCAAAGGTAAAGAATTTAACCGTAAATTTCAAAAACTAGACTGTCTTATTATTGATGATTTTCAGTTCATCGTAAATAAGGAAAAATCCCAAGAAGAATTCTTTAATATTTTTAATGACCTTTATCAACTTAATAAACAAATCATCGTCACCTCAGATCGCCTACCTTCTCAAATTAAAACCGTTGATGAACGCCTTGCTTCTCGTCTTACCTGGGCCGGCGCATTTGATCTTCAACTTCCTAAATTTGAAGATAAATGTGCTATCCTTCGCGCTAAAGCTGAACTTATGGGTATTGATATTGAACCTGAAGCAATTGAATATATAGCCGAAAATGTAAACACAAATATTCGTGACCTTGAGGGAGAATTCTCTACCATTCTATTGATGTCTGAAGTACGTGGTCTTACTCCTCTCGAACTTATTAAAAATGGTACCATTAATATCAACCACTCCTCTAAACTCCGTCCACTCTCATCAAAACAGGTTGTCGAAAAAATAGCCAAATATTATAATCTCACCTTAAAGGATCTTCAGAGCAAATCCCGCGTCGCCAATATTAAAACCGCCCGCCAGGTCGCTATGTTTATCCTCTCAAAAGAATTAAGTCTTAGTACCAATAAAATCGCCTCCGAAGTAGGGGTAAAAGATCACACAACCGTCATGCATGGCATCAAAAAAATTGAAAGTGATCTAAAGTTAAATTTTGTACTCCGTGATCAAATTGAAGAAATAAAGGAAAAGATTTATGGCTAGTAAAAATTTTGTTCAAAATGTGGAAAAACTGTTTAAAACCACCTGTAAAACTCCGTGTAAAATTGATGAAAAAAAATGTGTAAAAAATATAAATGTTTTATTCTTTGTGTATAACACATACTTATCCTCAAACTATTCCAATATATTCCACCATATATTCCACAACTCCTCACCTCTATTGAATAACTATTTTTTCCACTATTCCACAGACCCTACTATAACAACTATTAAATAAATTAATAAGAAGAAAGGATAAAAAAATGAAGATTCAAGTTACACAAGAAAAATTAAGTAAAGCTTTAAATAATGTTAGTCGTATTGCTATTGGTAAAGTTACCTTACCAATACTTAATAATGTTTTAATAAGAGTAGACAAAAAGAAAGTATCCCTTATTACAACTAACCTAGATATGGCTATAATTGATTTTTTACCAGTATCTAGTTCAGAAGATGGTGTAGTAACAGTCCCAGCAAAACTCCTTGCTGAATTTGTATCAAATTTACCCAAAGGTGAAACTATTGAAATTTCCTCCACCGACACCAAAGTTACCATTTCAGCTGGTAAATATTCATCAACAATCAATGGTGCTATTGCAGATGATTTCCCTGAACTTCCAGAAATAAATGAAAAATCCGCCGTTGTTTACAAAATAGGTGTCGATGAATTTAAAACTAGTATTAATCAAGTCGCTATTGCAAGCTCAAATGATCTTACTCGCCCTGCACTAACTGGTGTTTATTTTAATACATATAATAATACTTTAGCTATCGCGGCTACCGATGGTTATCGTCTGGCTGAAAAAAAACTAATTGAAAAAGTGGAAAGCGAAGTTTCTGCCATTGTTCCATCTAATTCCCTTCAGGAAGTTTTACGTTCAATTAATGATGATGTGGAGGAAGTTGAAATATCCTTTAATGAGGATTTAGTTCGTTTTCGTCTTGGAGAAATTGAAATTATCTCAAAATTAATTGATGCTAGCTTCCCTGACTACCAGAGACTTATACCAAAAGATAGTAATATTAAAGCAATATTGAATCATGAAGAGTTAACCCGTGTCACTAAATTAGCTGCTCTTTTTGCTCGTTCAGTTGGCGGCTCTATTATCTGTGAGACAATAGAGCCAGATACTTTCTCGGTAAAATCAATCGCTAACGAATTTGGCGAAAACGATTCTAAACTTGAAGCAAAGGTGGAAAAATCCGGCAAAGTTAATCTTAATTCTCGTTTTCTTTTAGATGCCTTAAATGCTCTAGATGAATCAGAAATTAAATTTGAATTTTCCGACCATGTCGCACCTATTCTTCTATCTAATAAAAACAGTAACAAATACACCCATATCATAATGCCACTAAACTCATGATTATAAAATCCATTAAATTAACTAATTTTCGCAACCACGATAATTATTATCTTGAATGTGATAATACATCTCTTATTCTTGGTGAAAACGGAAGTGGTAAAACTTCGGTTTTGGAAGCTATTTATATTTCTACTCGTGGAAAAAGTTTTCGTGCCACCGATAATGAGATTATTAAAAACCAAACCGATTATTATCGTATTGAATTAGAATATTATAATGGTGAAAAAGTTATTGTTACTTATGATAAAAAAAATAAACAATTTTTAATTTTAGATAAAAAAACTAAACGTCTCCCCAAAAACAATAAATATCCAGTTGTACTTTTTTTACCCTCAGATTTAAATTTAATTAGTCACTCTCCTAGTCGCCGTCGTGACTATTTTGATCGTGTTTTTAGTGAGTTCGATGAAGTTTACAATCAAAATCTTTTAAAATACGAGAAATCTCTAAAACAACGCAATGAACTTCTAAAAAACGAAAACCTTAAACCCGAAATGCTTTTTTCTTGGAATTTAATGCTAGCAAAATATGGTACAAAATTATATCAAGATCGTCAAAAATTTATTCAAGAAATTAACTCTAACCTTACTGACACCTATCATTCAATTGCTCAAAATAATGATATAGTTGATATTGAATATAAAACCGAAATTACCGAAGCTTCTGAAGCAAAATACCTAAAAAATCTTGAGATGAATTTCAAAAAAGATCTTTGTTTGGGACACACAACTTTTGGTATTCATCATGACGACTATGTTTTTAATTTTAACCACAAAATTGCTGACGGCTCTGCGTCGCGTGGTGAAACACGTTCAATTATTCTCGCACTTAAATTTATTGAGGCTAATCTTATTTATGAGAAACAACACAAAAAACCTATTATTTTACTTGATGATGTTTTTTCAGAATTAGACCCAACCCGTCGTCGCTGTCTTATTAAAAATTTTCACGACCACCAAGTTATTATTACTAGCGTAGAAGCTATTGATTCATAGCATAATATTCTTCTAAAAATGCCACTACTGGATTTTCATTACCTTCAAAGAATTCTATATTGTTATAAGCTAGTGGATCACTTGAATATTGTTTTAATACTGCTGTTGCTCGTGCTAATGACATGTAGCGTTGAGCATATTTATAAGTTTGCCAATCTTTGTTTTGAGATGAATTCACAAAAATTGCGCCTGTGGCTATTTCTTTATCTGCTTCCGATGCGTTTAGCCAAGTTTTAATCATCTCTAAAATATTACTCGTAAAAAATACTGACGAAGAATCATTTTGAATAGATTCCAATATTCCACCATCCATTACTCCGAGTGGAGCGGTTCTCTTATTATATAAAATAAACTTCGCTAAATCTGAACCTGGATTAATAGTTCGTGAGCCTGAGCTATCTAAGGTTGTGTTATTATTTATAAAATCAATAAATCCTTGATTATTAAAAGGGTCAAGAGTAGATGTATCAAATACAGCAATTTCACTACACTGAGCCGATCCTACCGCATTGTTAGCTGTTGCGTAAGTCTCGCAATCCCCAAAGGTGGTTAAATATCCACCCAAACTGTCCGCATATGATGAGGGTAAAAACGAAATAAGTGATTGTGATATCAAATTCCCTAAAGACATTAGCCCAGCAAACCAAGTACCAGAATTCTTTAGTGATATAGATGCAATATTGAATACGATTGAACCAAGAAAGGTGTTTTTAGAAGTAATATCGAATGGACTCCGATTCATTCGATCAATTTTAGCATCCATTGCAAGTGTGGCGTTGTTTAATTTTATATAATCCATTACTGCGGTTTCGTCACCCGCCGTTGCTCCACTGGCTTTTGCTAATTTTTTTCCAACATTAATCGCACCCTCAACCAAAAATTCTCCGGCATTTACGCCTTTTATGGTGTTATATGAATTATTTATGAGTGAACTAGAAATTATCGGGCTAACTGTCTCTAATGTTTCTTTAGGAGCAATTTCAGACCCATTATTTATAAATCTCCCTACTGAACCTTTTATTTTATTAGTAGAAGAAGTCACAGTGCCACCAATTGCTGAGCTACCATCTTTTTCTAATTGATTTTCTATAGTTTTTAGGATTCTATCGGAAGAATAATTTTGTACTTTTGAGGTATTTACTTTTTCTCCAGACAAAATCGCATACAAGCTCGGTGATTCTAAGGCTGTGCCAGTGGTTTTGACTATTTTACCAGTTTTTACATCTACTACTTCGCTCTCAGAATTTTCATATAAATAATTCATTGCTTCGTTAATTTTTGATGTATTCCCTTCCCCGGCCTTCATCTTACTAATGTTTTCCATAAAAACTAAATAAAACAAACTTGAACGCTGTTCTTTAGAGATTGTGTCCGCAACTTTAAGTGTGTCAGCAGAAAACAAAGCTGACTCATCTATTGAGCTTGCTGGATTCTTTTTTCTTACCTCGTCTATAAAATCTTCAGCATCGGTTTTTGAGTTTGCCATATTGCCATTTTCTTCGTAAACATAATAGGCTTCTTCTTTACCAGTTTGTTCATTAGTGCGGGTTTTTTCTACAAGTGATACACTATTGATACTTATATTACTACCAGATCCGATGGAATTTTCCATTACTTCATCAAAATCGGCATCGTTATTATAATTATTTCTAGATGTCCCAATTTCTCGCATTACTTTTTGGGCTTCATCGTCATACCAGTAGGCTGCTCGTGAATAAGTTGCTTGTTCAAAAGCGTTATATAATTTGGGGTTACTATTTATTTCGTTGATAAAATTATCTGCTGTAATAATTTTATTATCAATTTTTAATATTAATCCGTTAGCGTATGTATTGGTTTCAATAAAATTATTATTATCAAGGTAACCAACTAACACACCCTGCTCTTTTAATATTTTTGTCGTATCGTTTGGTAATTCTCCATTTTTTAGAGCTTGTTGAAGGATGATTTTTTTACTCGCTACCGCATCCGCATATTGTAAATCAGTTTCTTCAACCAAAAGATCTGATAATAGTGAAGGTATAATATTTCCAGAACCAAAAATTGCCAAGAAAAATACCAACATTGCAATAATAAATCCAATCGCCCCAAAAGATTTTGTTTTTTTTATTTTTTTTGTATTTATTTTTTTACCAGTTACACGCGAAATAATCTGATTATTATGTAGCGCGGAAGCCTCGCTAGCTCTCAAAATCTGACCTGCATTCATGATTATATATTATAACATAAATCGCCCTTAAAAACTACATAAGTGGTGAGAGTTCACTATTAAAAAATAAAGCAAACGCGTAATAGGGAAAGTTTATGCTATAATATCGACAATGAAAGCAGAAAAAATTATTCCAGGTGGTCAAACCCTCGCAACTTTAGATGATGGCAAAAAAGCTTTTTTCTGGAACGCTCTTCCTGGAGAAATTATAGAAGAGTATGAAATCACTAAACAAAAATCACATTTTTTAGAGGCTATCGCTACTAAGATTAGTCGGCCATCTAAATTTCGCGTCGAACCTAAAGATGACTGTTATCTTTCCACATCGCCTTGGCAAATTATAAATTGGGATTATGAGAACCAGCTTAAAGCCGAACTGGTAACTGAAATTTTTCATGAACACCATATTAATATTACAATTCCCCAAATTATTACCGATAATAACCCGTATTTTTATCGTAATAAAATGGAATATGCACTTTATTTTGATCATGAAACTAACAAAATAAAATTAGCCTTTCATGCTCGCGGCTCTCATTATAAAATCCCTATCAAACATTCTTCAATTGAACGTCCCGAAATCTTTACGCATGCTTTAAAAATTATTGATAATCTTAATGCTCGCCACGAAGAAGCTCGCAAATATCAATCACTCCTGCTTAGGTGTAATCAAAATGGTGAAGTCTCAGGTGGACTTTACGAAAACAAAAAGCCTCACCCAAAATTCAATAATCTTACTGATACGATTTTGGGGGAAACCTATTCTTATTCACCAAACGGCTTTTTTCAAATTAACCTTCCAGTCTACGAAATGGCGCTCACAGAGATTAAAAAACACATTGAGACCGATAGGGTGCTAGACCTCTACGCTGGTGTTGGTACTATTGGCCTTTCCGTCGCTCGCGACAAAAAGCTCACTTTAGTTGAGGTTGATAAGTTTGCCTTCGCTGAAATGAAAAAAAATATCACCTCTAGTAATAATATTTTTGGAGTTTTAGATAAATCTGAAAACGTCTTAAATTACATTAATCCCGACCAGACCGTAATTCTAGATCCTCCTCGTGCTGGTTGTGATTACAAGCTAATTGAGAAATTGAACGAAATTAAACCTAGAACCATAATTTATCTTTCTTGTAATCCTGCTACTCAAGCCCGCGATATTAAACTTTTGTTAGAAAAATATAAAATCAAAGAAGTCAAAACTTTTAATTTTTTTCCGCGTACTCCTCATATTGAAAATCTTGTAGTTTTATCTAGGAATTAAAACTATAATTCTCTTCTCTACTGGTTTTTGTTACTTCATTTTTGGTTAAAACTATGTTAAACTTTTTCTAAGACGGAAAGGTGGCCGAGTGGTTTAAGGCGCACGCTTGGAAAGCGTGTAAAGGGGCAACTCTTTCGCAGGTTCAAATCCTGTCCTTTCCGCCAAAATATGGAGAAAAAGGTGAGCGAAAATACCATCATAGAACTAAAAAGTTTAACCAAACGCTACGGTTATGGTGACACGGAGTCTTTTGCCTTAAAAGACTTCGATCTTACCATTAAACGTGGCGAATTTATTATGATTATGGGTCCGTCAGGTTGTGGTAAAACAACCTTGTTAAATATTATTGGCCTCTTAGATCGTGCTACTAGTGGTGAATATATTTTAAATGGCGAAAACGTTGCCAGTATTTCTGCTACCAGACAATCTCGTCTCCGTGCTAAAAAAATTGGTTTCATCTTCCAAAATTTTAATCTTATCGAAGACTTACCAATTATTGAAAATGTATCTCTTCCTTTGATTTATGCAGGCTATTCCAAAACCGCTCGTCTCAAAAATGCCTCGAGTGCGCTCAAACGTTTTCATCTTCAAGAACGAGAATATTATTACCCTTATCAGCTTTCGGGCGGTCAGCAGCAACGTGTTGCTATTGCTCGTGCTATTGTAGGCGACCCAGAAATTATCTTAGCAGATGAACCCACTGGTAATCTCGATTCTCGCTCTTCACATATTGTCATGGAGGAATTAAAAGCCATCCACGAAGAGGGTAACACTATTGTTATGGTAACCCATAACCCCGCCCTCACTGTTTATGCTACGCGTGTAATCAATATGCTTGATGGTCAAATCGACACCGATGTTAAAACCGTCGCTGATGCTAATTTGCCTCAGCCTATCAGTGTCAAAATTAAAAAGAAAAAGCCCGAGCCGATTGTACTTATTAAACCCGAGCCTAAAAAAACCAAAAAACGTAGGAAGACTTCTCGGAGGAAAAAATAATGCCTTTACTCATTAGAACTCATTTTAAACTTGCTAAAACCGCAATCAAAGAAAATCGCACTCGTTCTTTCCTTACTTGTATCGGAATCGCTATTGGTGTTGCGAGTATTATTCTCATTCTTTCCCTCATGGGTAGCATTTCAAATCTCGTAAAAAACGAAGTCGACAATATCGGAAGCAACCTAATTGTAGTTCGCCCTAGCTCTACTAAAGATTCAATCACTAGCATTGTAGAAGAATTAACTTCTTCTAATTCTTTTCAAAAAAGCAACCTTACTACGTCTGACGTAACTGCTATCTCAAAGGTGACAAATGTTACAGCGGTCGCCCCAATTGCCCTTTCATCTAACACCGTATCATCAGAAAAAAACACCTTTGCCTCAGTTTCAATTCTTGGCACTACGGCTGATTTTATTTCTATTGAACCTTTCTCTCTTAAATTTGGTTCATTCCTAAAAGAAAGTGGTAATCACAAAACTGTAGTTTTAGGCCACACACTTTCTCTAGCACTCTTTAATACTATAAATAGTACAGTAGGTAAGACAGTTACTATTATGGGCGAAAAATTCATGGTTGTAGGCGTGTTGGATGAAATTGATAAATCCATCAACTTTGACAATGTTAATTTTGATAACTCTTTGATCATGAATATCGAAGATTTAGATGAGCTTACTGGTTCTACTCAAATTCAGCAAATCAATGTTAAAGCGACCAATACAGACAGTCTAGCTCAAATCTCGGCAGATATCGAAAAAGCCCTCAAAAACAACAAATTTGGAGACGAAAATTTCAGTGTTGCCTATGGTGACGAGGTTACTCATCCAGCTAGCTCTCTTTTCACGATTATCTCAGGGATGTTGACCTTGGTTGCGGCAATTTCATTAGTCGTTGGCGGTATTGGTGTTATGAATATTATGCTCGTATCTGTTGCTGAGCGCACTCATGAGATTGGCATCAGAAAGGCGGTCGGTGCTTCTAGCCGAAATATCCTTATCCAATTCCTATTTGAAGCTTTAATTCTCTCTTTACTTGGTGGTATTCTGGGCTTAATTCTAGGCTACATCTTAGCTTTCTTAATTTCTGTTATCACGCCTTTTGCTCCATATATTAGTCTTGAAATTATTGCTATTACTTTTCTCACCACTTTTGTGGTTGGTATTATTTTTGGTATTTATCCAGCCATCAAAGCCGCTTCTAAAAATCCAATTGAATCTCTAAAACATTATCGTTAAAATTGTTTCAGATTTAACGCGTGTTATAATAATTAAATGAAGCATTTTTTAGAAAAATTACCTTTTTATAATTCCCTAGTTTTACCATACCATCTCGCTCAAGCGATTTTAGCTAATATTAAATACGGTTTTCCGAGTCGCAAACTTCATGTTATTGGAGTTACTGGTACTAACGGTAAAACCACTACCTGTTTTATGATTTGGAATATGCTAAATCATGCAGGTCTAAAAACTGGCCTTATGACTACCGTCGCTTGGGGTGTCAAAAATTTAAAACCAGAACTTGGGCATATGACTACTGTAGATGCTTTTACTCTCAATAAACGTATAGCCAGTATTAAAAAACAAGGTGCTAAATATCTTGTTCTCGAAGTCACATCTCATGCTTTGGCTGAATATCGCACTCTTGGCATCCCGATCGAGATTGCCGCCTTTACAAACCTTACGCATGACCACCTTGATTATCATAAAACAATCGCTAAATATCGTGCCGCCAAGGGCAAACTCTTTAAAAAAGCTAAGTTTAGTATTTTAAATGCCGACGATCCCGCTACAAAATTTTACGTAAAAATGGCTCGCAAATATACCACATATGGTATAAAAAACGGCAAAAATCGTGCAAAATCCATAAAATTAACCGTTTCTGGTGTAGAATATTCATTTGATGATATAGATATTAAAACTAATATTCCTGGCCAGTTCAATGTTTATAATTCTCTCGCCGCAGTTCTAGTTGGCGAGAAGCTCGGTCTGACTCACGAACAAATTACAAATGGAATTAGTTCCCTTGAGTCCGTTGAAGGTCGTATGAATATTATAGACGAAGGTCAGCCGTTTACTGTTATTGTTGATTATGCTCATGCACCAGATGCTCTCGAAAAAGTTTTTGCTTCGATTAAAGATCACAAAGGTAAGATTATTTCCGTCCACGGTGGCGCTGGCCGTCGTGATCCTTCCACTCGCCCAATTCGTGGTGAAATACTTGCCAAAAATTCTGACATCGTCATTATCACCGAAGATGATTCTCGTGATGAAGATCCCGAAAAAATCGCAGAAGGTTTTATTGACGGAGCCACTAAAGCTGGCAAGGTTCTCGGCAAAGATTTACTCAAAGAATTAGATCGCAAAAAAGCCATCAAGCTTGCTTTAGATATGGCAAAAAAAGATGATCTTGTTCTAATACTTGGCAAGGGCCACGAAAAAACCATTCTCCGCGCCGATGGCCCCCACGATTTTGAAGATATTAAAGTCGCTACCAAACTTCTTAAAGCTAGAAAATAGCTTTAAGAAGGATCGTATTCCGCTAAACCTTCAATAATTTTTTCGTTATCAATATTTAGAGCATTCGCAATTGCTGCCGCACAGGCCATATATGATACGGCGGTCTCGCCTGGTACAAAAGTCGCCACAGGTACAATCTCGGATTTAATGGATAAAGTAGCTTCTGTACCCTTAGCATAAAGCTTAGAATTCAAGATTTTTATATCAGAACTCGTTAAACCATAAGTAATTGTTTTTTTCTTACCCTTAAACTCGCTGAAAGTCTCATAATTCAAATCATCATGGTTTAAAATTACGATTTCTGGTTTCATGTCAAAAAGAGTTTTTTCGTTTTCGATATACTCTTCTGGTTCCATATCTGACAAACTTGCCGTTACGAAATTTGTCATTGCTGCAATCGATACTGGTAAATCATAAAAAACATTATCGCGGAGACCCTCAGCTGGCACTGTTACTACGACATAATTTGCTCCAGCCTTCCAAGCGTCGGAAAGAAACTTATGTAGCATCCCTATTTTAAAAGGCTGGTCTGATGCCAATACGGCCACCTGTTCCCCACTGGCTCTTAATATCTCGTGCACAAAATGTGCCACGGTCGTTTTACCGGTGGTGCCGGTGATTGCGATAAGTCGCATATCGCGCATAGGATTTCCATAATAAGACTTCAAAAGCTTCGCTTTAATTTTTTGCGAGCTCGTTTTTAATCCACCCTTTTTGTTTTTTACTTGGTCTGATTTTACCCGCTTCTCCATAATAATTTAATTATACCACACCCTCATATCTTTATAATAAAAAAACGGCCTGCTATGACCGTGGCGGAAGCGAGAGGATTCGAACCTCCGAGACTCTTGCGAGCCCACACGATTTCGAGTCGTGCGCCTTCAACCACTCGGCCACGCTTCCACTCATAATTTTACCACGTTCTCCCCTATTTTCCAAAAAACAAAAAATAATTCAAGATTTCAGCAAAAATATGTTATAATAATGGAGTCATCGGAGACGGTGATGTTCATTTAATTTCTAGGTGGATGTTTTGATTATTTTCTTGGCATCCACACATGCACCCGTAGCTCAGCTGGATAGAGCGTTTGCTTGCGGAGCAAAAGGTCGTAGGTTCGAATCCTGTCGGGTGTACCATGAAAATAAAAGAAGACCCAAAGGGTCTTATTTTATTTTCATAATATCCTCGGCGGGATGAGAGCCGTAGGTTCAAACAAAAAAACAACCCCCAGTAAAACTGAGGGCTTGTTTTTTGAAAATAAAGAATAGATTCAAAAATCACAGGGTATAAGACGATGTCCCTTTGGCTTCCAAAAAAGTCAAAAAGAAATAAAAACCAGGAACAAAGAAGCGGTTTTCATGAAAGTCAAAATCAGGAATTTTTACATAATCTCCGATTTGATACCGAACGTCATTGTTATAGCAAGATATTCCGATTTTCTCACCATAAAAATCACCAATAATATCCACGATTTTTGCCTTATTGGAGCGACAATATTTGCCTTGATTACCGCGAGTTTCTGCATCTTTCGGAATTTCGGCTATGACTATGACGTCACCCAAGCACTTCTTATAGACATTTTCATCTATTTCAACCACTTTGAATGGCGGAAGTCCAAGCTGGGAACTAGCAAAACGCGCGGCCGCGACTACGTCCGAATTTGCGTCCTTAAGCCCATCTACAAGCCATTTTATAGGCGCGTTTTTATGTCTAGCCAGGGCGTACATTGAGGCAACGCGTTTTGCCGATAAAAAAGAGTTGGATTTTCTGAAGCAGCCAATCCTTGCTAGACTGATACGTTTTCTATAAAAAGCCCTGCTCGCAGAATCCCTTACGTGTACACTGTCGTCTTTGAGTCCACGACTAAGAAGCGCCACTCCGCCTCGTCTTATACCAACGACGTCCATGATGAGCACACGAATAGACACCTCGGTGGATTCAATATACCAATTATCAAGAATACACCAATTGAGTTTTCGCGTATTCTTAAAATATACGGAAAGCGCATTAAGTATTTCGGGGTTTGTTACAAAATCCACCCAACTGTCATAGTCCGGATTCGGCAATTTTTTGCCGATATTGGCATATAGTCCAGCAGTTCTTAATACTGGGTTGCTTGACTTAAGCCATTCCTTAACTTCATCTCTTGGGATTATCTTGTTTTTGCACCATCTAGCAACAGCATAAGCTATTTTTTCGTTTTCAAATGTCAAAAGCTCTTTAATTAGATAGAACGGGATTTCTTTGGTGTACTCAAAAATTATTGGAGTATACTCTCCGCGTGATTCACTCATTGTGCAGATAATATCAAAGCTATCGCGCCTAATTCCAGTCTGGATAATATAAGCAGCCTTCCCCCAATCCGTATTGGAATTTTTCCATTCTTCCAAAGTTTTGTCATCGGCAGTATAATGTGCGGAATCTTTGAGTGCCACTGTAATAGCCTCAGAAAGATCACAACTATAGTCTTCTTCACTACTAGCTAAGATTCGCTTAATGGTCTCAAAATTCAGATATTTTTTATCTGACAAAATAATTACCCCCTTCATTTTCAAAAAATTAAAGTCCAAACTGCGTAACGACAAGATACTGCCTAACCACACTTCTTTTATAATCAGATTATATCATGAGCCTACCACATAAAATAAAAATAAAAACCAATTTTGTTGTATAATGTAATTATTATGCAGTGGGATTTAATTACAAATATCATACTTATCACATCAATCGTAACATTGGCAGTTTTTGCTGTTCTGGGCTTATATCAGTGGATTTCTCGCAAATCCATCAAAAAAGTAGACCGCGAGCTTCGCTGGATGCCATTACCGCTCTTAATTATGACTGTTGTTTACTTTGTTTTTGACAAACTAATAGTCTTAAATACCCGCCCAGATGGTTCTGGCGAACCTTCATTCCCTTCCACGCATGTGATGGTTGTTTCAACAATTTTCTTTGCTATTACGCTTATTTTGCCGAAATACGTCAAATCAAAAGCTGTGCGAGTTGTTCTTGAACTTATTATGTTTATTGGTATTTCCCTCACCTGTGCTGGCCGCGTGCTCGCCAACAAACATTGGCCAGCTGACGTGATCGGCGCCCTCGCCTTTGCTTTTGTCATTTCTGAAATTTATTATCAAATTATCAAAAGGAAAAAATCCAAAAAATGAGCAGTGTTTTTACTAAGATTGTTAATCAAGAGATCCCTTGCTACAAAATTTACGAAGACGACAAGACTCTCGCCTTTCTCGATATCCATCCGGAATCAAAAGGTCACACCCTTGTCATCCCTAAGCTAGAAGTCGACAAAATCTACGATTTGCCAGACGAAGATTATCGGGCCCTCATGGATACCGCCAAAAAACTCAGCAAAAACATGGAAAAGGTGCTCGGCGCTCGCACCCTTTGGAAGGTTGTCGGCACCGATGTTCCACACGCGCATATCCATCTTATGCCTCTTGATGAAACTTGGGAATATGGCAAAACTTTGGAGCTCACCCCAGATGAGTTTGAAGAAATTCGTGCAAAACTCGCCCTTCAGGACTAAAGTGTGATTAATATATCTTTTAATTCCCCCCGTTTTTACGTTTTTTTCAAAATCTGTAAAAACGGGGAGATTCATGCCAGCTCATCCCTGTTGCATATAAGCGTAAACTATTGAAATAATTTCTTGAACCTCTGCGCAAGCATTTTTGTAAAAAATTCTATCATAAGCTATTTCTGGATAGCGTCTTAGGGCCTCACTTACTAATGCATGAATAAAAGATTGCGTTACGCCACTAACCTCATTAAAATCAAAGGTTACTGCTTCGTCGCTTTCTAACGCCGGCAATAGAACCTCTTCCCTGATTTCTCGAGCAATGTCTTTATTTTCGCAAAACCGCCCAGCTTTTTCTACCATTGAAATCGTTTGCATTGTTTCTCCTATACAAAATTTGGTCTTCTAATATCACTTCTTTTTCTCTCCGCAATTGCCTCTTCAAAAACTCCACGAATTTCACTAAGCAATTCTGTAAACTCTACAGTTTTATCCAACCTAATATCAACTGCTACTAGCGTTCCATCAAACCTAGAAATTTTATCGCTAAATGCATAGTGGTCCTTGAATGGGTTGGAATATAATTTATTTTTTATGTCTGGACGCGACTTTAATAGTGTATAGGTGGAATTTCCGCTAAAAATTACAAAATATCCTCTCGAAATTTTAGCTATAGACTTGATAAAAAACAGCCCTGCACCAGCATTGTCGGCTGTACCGCCAATTCTACGTGTAGTTCCAGAAATACCAGGAGTTAGAGCTAACATTAAGGCTTCGGCATCCGTCCTTGGATGCCAAATTTGTAAACTCTTCCATAAACCAATTCCTGTATCGCAAATTGCAAAGCTTATTCGGTTAGACTTCTTGTAATATTGTGCTGCTACTATAGCTCCATTCTTGGCATAGGAATGCTCTAGGGTATTACGCACCAATTCGCCTATTATATAACTCAAAATTCGCGAATTTTGAGCGTCTAGATGAAAAAGTGGAATCATATCTGTCACAAAACGAGACTGGTCGGCACTACTCTTTATTATGGTAATGGGAACAAAACGCCCCGAAGGCTCTCTATGGTCGTAACCGTGAAATGGTGAGGCGGTTTTTACAAAGTTATAAAGTCCCATTCTATCTAAATACCTTGCCGAAGTTGGCACTGGCCCTACGATGCTAGAATTATTTTTACCCACCTTGAGCGCCAATGCTGCCGTGAGTGCTATTTGTGCTGGATTGGCGTTTACCCACTTTTCATCCATTGTGATTTCTAAAATGTTTGGATTATCAAAATTTAAAGTCTCCGCAAAATTCCGGAAATTTTGTAGGGTTCCTTGATTTGTGAAGTGAATCTTCATGCTTATAGTATACTCCCGTTTTTACGTTTTGTCAAAAATCTGTAAAAACGGGAGCATAACAGAGAGAAAGTATTTACTTTTCATCTCCCGTTTTTACGTTTTTTTCAAAATTTGTAAAAACGGGCAAAATTAAGAATCCACAAACATCAAATTACTAAGTAGATCTCATATCAATCATTTAAAAAAGTTTTTCTCTTTAGCCTAAAAAGTAGTATAATATATTCAATTAAAGAGCAAGGGTAAAGCATGAAATTTGCGAGTAGTTACGAACCAAACCAATACGAATCAGATATTTACGCCGCATGGGAAGCCTCCGGCGTCTTCGACCCAACCACTCCCATCATCCCCGTCGACAATGATGCTGACGGGGTGGACGACAGGCTAGAGAGCGAATTCAGAAATGGCGTCGCTCGAGGGCTTTCGGAGGTTACGACCGAGAATGAGGGCGCGAGCCCCGCAACGGCGGGCGCGAGCGACCCGTCCCGAGAGGATGCCATTTTGAATTCGCCTCAAACCTATTCAATCGTCATGCCACCCCCAAATGCTAATGGCAATCTTCATATTGGTCACGGACTCACTATTGCTCTCGAAGATTCACTTATTCGTTATTATCGCTTAAGGGGTAAATCATCTTGGTATATTCCAGGCGCCGATCATGCTGGCTTTGAAACCTGGGTTGTTTACGAAAAAAATCTCGAAAAGCAAGGCCACACCAGATTCGAATATTCTCGTGATGAATTGTATGCCAGGGTCTGGGACTTTGTTGCCGAACAACGTGGCGGTATGGAGTTACAACTCCGTGCCCTTGGCGCTTCCTGTTCATGGAAAGATTTGACTTTCACCCTTGACGAAAACGTCATCGATCGTGTCTATACCACTTTTGAAAAAATGTGGAACGACGGCCTGATTTATCGTGGCAAAAAGCTTGTCAACTTCTGCCCAAAGCACCAGACCGCCTTCGCCGACATCGAAGTTGAGCACAAAGACGAAAAAGGCTCTCTCTGGGATATTGAGTATAAACTAGTAGAAGAAGATGGGGTCGCGAACTCTATAATTGTTTCAACCACCCGTCCAGAAACCCTTTTCGGCGACTCCGCTGTTGCTGTTAATCCAAATGATGCACGATATAAAAATCTAATTGGCGAACATGTAAAATTGCCACTTACCGACCGCACTATTCCTATCATCGCCGACGAGCACGCCGATCCAGAATACGGCACAGGCGTCGTCAAAATCACTCCAGCTCACGATTTCGACGATTTTGAAGTTGGCGAACGCCATAGCCTCGAGCTAATTCAAGTTATTTCCGAATCTGGCAAAATGATTAATGTTCCCGAAAAGTATTATGGTCTTACCACCGACGAATGTCGCAAGCAAGTTCTAAAAGATTTAAAATCTGAAGGCCTGCTTAAGGACGAACATAAGATTGCTCATTCTGTTGCTCATTGTTACAAATGTGGCACCATTCTTGAGCCTATGCTCAAAGAACAATGGTTTGTTGATGTTGCCAAACTCGCTAGCACCGCTATCAAGCACCTCGAAAACAACGAAATTAAATTTCACCCAGAAAATAAGCAAAAAGTCCTCATCAATTACCTTAAAAACCTCAAAGATTGGAATATTTCCCGCCAAATTCCATGGGGTATCGCCATCCCGATGTTCAGAAAGGTTGACGACTCCGCCACGGACGAGCCAGATTGGATTTTTGATCGCCGCACCAATCTTAAGGAAATCGAAAAAGCCGGTGTCAAATATGCGCGCGATGAAGACACCTTTGATACTTGGTTTTCATCATCCCACTGGCCGATCATCTGCACTAACTGGACCGAAGAAAATTTCAATCCTTACTATCCACTAAATGTTATGGAGACTGGTGCCGACATTCTCTTTGCCTGGGTTGCCCGCATGATTATGATGGGGCTTTATGTTACTGGCAAGGTGCCATTCAAAGAAGTTTATCTCCATGGCCTCGTTCTCGATGAACACGGCAAGAAGATGAGTAAAAGCAAAGGTAACGTGATTAATCCAATGGAGCTCATAGCCAAATATGGCTCCGACGCCTTCCGTCTCGGTATTCTAAGGGGTCGTTCCGCCGGCATGAACCAAGCCTTCTCCGAAAATTCCGTCATTTCTGGTCGCAACCTCTGCAACAAACTCTGGAACATCTCCCGCCTCGTCCAAAACATCATTGATGAGGATGTTAATGAAAGCGAAGATGCCCTTTCTCGGGGCATAAGCGACAACGGGAGCTTACGAAGCGAGGAGCCCCGTAACGACGGGCGCGACGAAGCGTCCCGAGAAAGGAGCATTTCGCTTTCCTATACTACACTCAATCAAGGTGAGGACTGGATTTGCCGTGAGATCAACGACTGTTTGAAGCAGGTCGAAGAAGACATGAGAGATTATCGTTTTGCCGAGGCTGTCGAGACGCTCTATCAGACCATCTGGGACAAATACGCCGGCTGGTTTATCGAAAGCCAAAAGATTTACAGAAACGTCCCACTTCTTAAGAAAACTCTCGAGACTCTCCTTATCGCCCTTCATCCGTTTGCTCCATTTGTCACTGAAGCAATTTGGCAGAACTTAAGCTGGACGACAGGCTTCATTATCACCGCAAAATGGCCCGCCAGGCTCATTTACGACCCAATTAGCGCCGAGCAATTCGAAAACATAAGAACTATCGTGTCTGAGATTAGAGGCACCTTACAGGCCCTTCCAGGCACCAATAACGCCACAAAATATGGCCTGCTGTATGATAACGACAGTCTCGTAGAAGATAACCTCCTGCTCATTAAGACTCTTACTAAGGTCCCAGAAATTAATGCCCTTAGCGGCGCTCCGAGAGGCCTCAGAATAGCCCTCGCAAACCACGAGCTTTATCTCGATGTCCCAGAGAAGATCGTCGCCGACTACAAGGAGGCTCTGACTGAGAAAATCCTCTCTGTTGGCCGCGAGCTAAACGCTCTAAACGCCCGCATGATGAATCCAAATTATGTCGAAAAAGCCCCAGAGCACCTCGTCAAAGAGACAAAGGATGCCATCAAGGAAAAAGAATCCCTCATCGACCGCCTCAAGACTCAACTTACGCTTATCTAGTCTAAACCCACTTAAAGACCATTATTCCCCACATTGCCTTTAAAACTCCAAGCATCCACTTTAAGTTATGCTATAATCAAAACATGACATTTTCAGATGTAGAGCAAGCTAGGGAGGCTTACCGTCAAAAACTCCAAGTTTTTAGGCGTTGTACCACCGTTATTGTTGTAATTGCCGTATTGATTGGGGCTTTAATTAGGTTCCCAATTGGGCGCGCCGTCGATTTATCTAGCGCACCTTCGATTCTTTTTAATATCTTCCCGATTTTCTTTTTTGGTTTATTTGGCCTTGTTATCGGTATCATCATTACAGGGGTAGCAACCAAAAAAGAAGCCCTCGCCTTTAGGGAGGCCTACAAGGCCTACTTTGTTACGCAAAGTCTCGCCAGAACCTTCACCAACCTCAAGCACAGTCATCAGCAAGGCCTCGACAAAAATCTACTTAGGGCTACCGGCATGATAAATACTGGAGATGCGTACAATTCTAACGACCTCGTGATGGCCTCCTATAAAGATGTCAAATTTGCTCAGGCTGACGTTCATATCAAAGAAGAGCGAGAGGACTCCGATGGCGACACATATTACACTACGATCTTTAAGGGGCGCTTTATGATTTTTGAATTTCCCAAAAAGTTTAATTTCAAACTCGAGCTTATCGGTAAAGGGTTCCGCGCCTATATGATACCAAGAGGAAATTCACAAACCGGCCGCAAAATGCAAAAAATCGAAACCGAATCGATTGATTTTAATCGCCATTTCAGGATTTGTGCTGAAGATGGTTTTGAGGCTTTCTATCTGTTAGATCCAGCGATGATCGAAAAAATCGAGAACATCTCTAGCCGCCACGGATACAATATCCTCTTTGGCTTTGTTGATAATACTCTTCTCGTCGCCTTAAACGACGGCAAAGATTCTTTTGAGCCACCTCGTCCGAATCGCCCAATCGACGAAGAAAAAGAGCAACAAAAAATCAGTGCCGATATCAAGACAATTACCGATTTTGTCGACCAACTCTCCCTTGACAGAAAAATATTCACCCGATAGCCAGATTCAATTCCCCATCAGGTCAATCTGCCCCCCAGGGGCTATTTTTTATTAAACCGATCCAAGTTGAACATCGGTGTTCCCTTTTCTCCATCGATAATTCCCTGCGCCTTACGGAGCAGCTTTTCTAACGCCGTCGCACTCGAGGCCGACCCTACATGCACAGTCCGCACTACTTTTCCCTGCTCTTTGTAGCATACTTGTACTCCTGTCGCTCCCGACGTCGTTTTGAATTTTCTTATATAAGCCATATCTTGATTGTAACATAATTTTCGTAACATCCCTGAGCGAGGCGAAGCCGAGCGAAGGCGAGCTATTTTTGCACGACTAATCCCCTGGTTTTTCCACCAAAGACATAAGAATTTTGCGACTATTCCTCTTATGTCTAGCAACCGTGAGTCCTAGCAACCGCACTTGACAAAAAATCCCGCTCACGCTAAAATCAAGTTAATCCCTGGCAACCCGCCAGTTGGGAGAAGTTCGATCAAAACGTTAATGTTTATGACATAAAAAGCATAAGCAGTCAAATTTTTGCATGTGAAAAATATTACAACATGAAATCCCCAATAACACAATCAAGAGAATGGCAAAAATTGCAAGATGCTCTCGGCGAAAAAACTTTTTTCAAAGAGGGAACAGACTACTATTATTTAGCCATCATTAAAACTACCCCAGTAGGGAAGTACCTCTACTTGCCCTATGGCCCCGTGGCTAAGACAGAAACTGCCTTTAAAGAAGCTTTAACATCTCTTAATGACTTGGCCAAATCCGAAAACGCAATTTTTGTCAGAATAGAACCACAAAACCCAGACTTTATTCAATTTTTGCCCAAAAACACCGTCAAATCCAAAGATCTCAACCCTAAAGACACTTGGGTGCTAGACCTCACTCCCGATAAGGACATCTTGCTTACCAATTTTTCGCAGGGCACTCGTACTCGCTACAACACTTTCGCCAAAAAAGGCCTCGCCGTCACCAAGACTACCGAGCCTTCAGCTATTCACCACCTCGTTGAACTCCAAAATCGCCTCTATAAAGCCAAAAATCTCAACGCTTTTAGCGAAAATTACCTTAAAACCGAGCTTGCTCAGCCTTTTTCTACGCTCTACCTCGTCAAATACCAAAAACCAGAGGGTCTAGAGCCTTCACCCTCTCTTCCTAAAGATGGCCAAGTTATTTCTGCCAGCCTCTTTTTCGACTATAACGATACCCGCTATTATATGCAATCTGCCACCGACCAAGACTACAAAAAACTCCCCGCTACCGTCGCGTTGCTTACCACGGCCATTTTTGACGCCAAAGAGCAGGGAATCAAGGCTTTTGATTTTTGGGGCATTGCCCCTGAGGGCGCTGACGAATCTCACCCCTGGTACGGCTTTACTCAGTTCAAAAAATCTTTCGGCGGGCACGAAGTCCACTACGCAGGCACCTACGACATAGTTCTAAAGTCTCCCAAATATAAGCTTTACAACAAAATCCGTTTCGTTGGCCACCATTTGCATCGTTCGAAATAATTATTGTTAATTTTTTTAACATTTGCTATTATATAAACATGAGCGCAAATAATCTTCATTCTGCCAAGAAGGCAGTACTAATCAGCGGAGGGCTTACCCTCGCAGCAAGCATCTCAAGTGTAGTTTTTCTAGGTGCAGCTTTTGCTGATTCTGATACGATGACGACTGATGTCGCCATTACCATCCCAGCTTCTTGTACATATTCTGCTACTACAAATGGGGAATATCAATCCACTATTACTCCAGGTAATTATAACGACAATATTGGTAATAACACTTTCAAGATTATCTGTAACGACAATAGCGGCTACAGTGTTTATGCTATCGGCTATTCAAACGACACATATGGTAATACTAACATGATAAATAGTAGCGCCAATGCTACCATTGCTACCGGCACCACCACTGGCGGTACTTCTAGCTGGTCAATGATGCTAAGCTCAGTCAGCGGCACTTATGCCCCTACAATTTCAAACGGCACCAACGGCACCGAGAATTTTACCGCTTTTCATGCCGTCCCTTCTAGCTATACCAAAGTCGCCACTTTTCCTTCAATCACCGACCATACCATTGGTTCAAGTTTTCAGTCAAAATATCGGGTTTATGTTAGCGAAAGCCAAGCCCCAGGCGCTTATGTTGGCAAGGTCAAGTATGTCCTCGTCCACCCCGCATCTAGCGTAGCCGGAACTTACACCATAGCCTACAACGCCAATGGCGGCACTGGCACTATGTCAAGTAGCACCAATGTTCTAAATTTTGAATCTTTCGCCCTTCCGTCCAGTACTTTCACCGCTCCTTCTGGCTACCAATTCGCTGGTTGGTGCACTACCCCTGGCACCTCCCCATATACTACCTGTAGTGGCACCTCCTATAGTGCTGGAGATTCTGTCACCAGCCTCGCTACCGCCGGCTCCACTGTAAATCTCTATGCATATTGGAAAGAAAAACTCTACTTCCAGAATGCCACTTCAGTCAACTGTGGCTCTACCATGTATGATAATCGTGGCACGACTGCCTATAAGAACATTGCCTATACTACTGCCACTATTAATGACCTTTGTTGGATGACTAGAAACTTGGATTTACCTGGTGGTACCGCTCTAAGCACTTCAGATACAAATCTTAATGGAAGTGTTACATCCTACACTCTTCCGGCATCATCTACTAGTAGCCCCGTTGCTGTCTACAATAGCAATAGTACTACCTGTGGCGATAACCAACCTTGCTATTCCTACTATTCCTACACAGCCGCTACTGCTGGTACTAATCCATCTAGTGGAGAAGCTACAAGTGATATCTGCCCTAAAGGCTGGAGACTGCCTACCTACGCAGAATATACGGCCCTAAAAAACACATATGCTACTGGAGCCACTTTAACTGCTTCGCCGTTCTATGGTGTTTATGCCGGCTTCTACAGCTATTTCTTAGTCAGTGGTGGCTCAGGCGGGTACTATTGGTCGTCTACTGCCCAAGATTCGTCGAACGCGTACTACTTGTACTTCTATAGCTCGGAGGCCAATACGGCGGGCAGCGGCTATAAGAGCAACAACGGGTTTTCAGTCCGTTGCGTAGCTAAATAGTTCGGCTGTTTCCCTTCATTTTGTGCTACAATTATCTCATGAGTTCCATCGGTCTTACTAGGGCGCAAGTAGAAGCCAAGATTAAGCAGGGCAAAACTAATCGTGTCCCCCACGGCAAGTCCACTTCGGTCCTTAAAATCATCACCAAAAACACCCTCACTATCTTTAATCTCGTTAACCTTATCCTTGCCATCATGGTTGCTCTTGTCGGCTCTTACAAGAACATGCTCTTTATTTTTATCGCTATCGCAAACACTCTTATCAGTGTTATCAATGAACTCCGCGCCAAAAAGATTGTCGACCAAATGCGCCTGCGTAGCGAGCAACGCCCCACTGTCATCAGGGATGGTAAACCACTCCAGATTGACCAAGACCAAATCGTCGAAGGCGATCTCCTCGTCTTTGCTCTCGGCGATCAGGTTGTCGTAGATAGCGTAGTCAAAGAAGGCTCCGTAGAAGTTAACGAAGCCTTCATCACTGGCGAGCAGGACAACATCAAGAAGTCCATCGGCGATCAACTCATCTCTGGTAGTTTTATCGTCTCTGGCTCGTGTAAAGCCGTCGCTACTGCCGTCGGCACGCAAAATCTCGTCTCCAAGCTCGAAATCTCCGCCCGTCGCGTCAAAACCGCCGACTCGAAGCTTTTTGCCCTCATGAATAATATTGTTAAGTACATTTCTTTCGCCCTTATCCCTATCGGCGCCCTTGTCCTCTGGGCTCGTTTTCGCGTCGCAGATACCACCCCTGAAGTTGCGGTTACTTCTACTGTCGCCGCCCTCATTAATATGATTCCTGAAGGCCTCGTCCTTTTAACCAGTTCCGTTCTCGCCCTCGCTACCATTCGTTTAAGTCGCAAAAAAGTCCTCGTCCAAGACCTCTACGCTGTTGAAACTCTCGCCCGCGTCGATACTATTGCCCTTGATAAGACCGGCACCCTCACTACCGGCAACATGACGGTAAAGGCCTATAAGGCCTACGAAAAATCCTTTGAGAGGGCTCTAATATCGATTTTAAGCCACCAAGCCACCGAAAACGCCACCATAACCGCCTTGAAGCAAAAGTTCACAAGAGGGGCCAAATTTAAAGAAATAAGCGGCATTACTGATACTATCGACTTCTCCTCCGACCGCAAATATTCCGGCATCAAGACTAAAGACGCCGAATATCTCATGGGCGCCATCGAATTCCTCACTAATGACAAAGAAATCATCAACGAAGTCAAAACTTTCGCCAGCGGCTCTCGCGCCATCGCGGTTGTGAAGGTAAACAAGGCGCCAGAGAATACTCTTTCGAGGAGCATAAATGGCGACGGGCCATTTACGGAGCGACTGAGCCCCGTAACGACGGGCGCGAAGGAGCGTTCCGAGAAAGATGTATTCTTGGCGCCCAAACTGCTTGGTGTCATCTGTCTCGAAGACGAAATCCGCCACGACGCTAAAGACATTATTAGCTATTTTTACGACAACGATATTGATATTAAAATCATCTCTGGTGATGATCTCGAGGCCGTCACAAAAATCGCCGAAAAAGTCGGTGTCAAAGATCTAGCCGGCGTCAATCTCTCTTCTCTCGCTGCCCCTGTGAATTACGAAAAACTCGTCCGCGAAAATACTATTTTTGCTCGCGTTACTCCATCTCAGAAAAAATCCCTCATTCTGGCCCTCAAAAAACAGGGAAAAACCGTTGCTATGACTGGAGACGGTGTCAATGACATCCTCGCCATGAAAGAAGCCGACGTTTCTCTCGCTATCGGCGAAGGTTCCGATGCCGCTCGCCGTTCTGCCAAGTTTGTGCTTCTAGATTCCGATTTCAAAGCCGTCCCTGATATCATCGCCGAGGGTCGCCAATCCATCAATAACCTCGAACGCTCCACGGCTCTCTTTCTTGCCAAAACTGTTTATGCCAGCATCCTCGCCGTCATTTTTGTTTTTCTCCCCGTCAATTATCCCTTCAGCCCCATCGAAATGTCGCTTCTCAATTTCGCCTGTATTGGTTTTCCGGGTCTCATCCTTGCTCTCGAGAAAAACACCGACCGCGTCAAAAACCGCTTTATCAAAAACATTCTCCAATATTCCTTCCCAGTGGGCCTCACTGTGTCTATCTGCATGGCTACCCTCTCGATTATCGCCCACATCAACGATTTTTCTCGCCCCGAGCTTACTACCGCTTCGGTCTTTATTACGTTTACCGTTGACCTTGTCCTTATCTATTGGTTGTCTCGCCCGCTCAACAAACTTCGCACCGCGCTGATTTTTACTATTATTGGTATTATGACTGTCGTTTACAGCGTTCCCCTCATCCGCGATTTCTTTGAGTTTACCTTCCTCACTCAAAATGGCCTCATCGTCACGCTCGCGGTTCTTGCTGCCGGTTTGGGTATCTTTTGGTTCACAAAAAACTTCATGCACCGTCTCGCCGACCGCATCCTTACTGACACTCACGCCTAGACGACACACTTAGACAAAAATCTAAAAAGTGTGGTATAAATTAACCATAAGGAGTATTTATGGAACCAAATTTAGAAAATGTATCTAACGAGATTGTGAGCGCTTCATCTAGTGCAGCTCCCACGGCTGACAAAGCACCCAAAACATCCAAAGGCCTTCTTGCGGCCGCCATTATTTTCGCCGTTATAGCTATCGCCGGCATCGCCGCGGCTATCTATTTTTTCATTGATGCTAACAACAAAGCTACCACTAACGCTGATCTACGCGCCAAGCTTGATCTCGTCAAAATGGAAACCGGCGCCGAACTCGTCGAAAAAGAAGAAAACGGCACCACCGTCACCGTTGTGGATACCAATTCATCTACCGAGGCTAGAGTCAAGAAACTTGTCCTTGATCTTCGCGATCAGCTAGAAAGTGCTTTCAATACATCTTTCTATATTACCTACAACGATGTAGGCTCTCCCATTAAAATCCCTGATACCGACGTCTATACTGCATCTAACCAATATTACGGTGTGACTTCCGACGAACACCAAAGCATCCAAAATGATCCTACGCTTCAAGCTATTTTTAAGGGAGCTCATGGCGTCGTAGTTGATTACTTAACCTCTCATGGATTCACCAAGCTAATCGACTATTTTACTAGGGACATTTACGGTAATTCTACGACTGGTATTTATTGCAATGTCGATACGGCGCAACATTACCCCTTTAGCGTCACTTGCGCTAGCGACACTTGGTACGATGTCGAGAACAGGGATCTCATAGTTGCACTTGCTAAAGCAGCAGAAGTTGATTTTATTTCAGCATCACAATCAAATATCCAAGACAGCACCGTCACACCGTACCAACGCCTAATGGCTAGAGGGGTTAATTATGCCGCATTGTTTTATCGCGTCTCCCCAGAAGCAAACTGGCAGTTTTTCACTGGTACTCAGGGAGAATTGCCGTGCAGTGAATATACTGGCGACATAGCAAAAGCCTTTGCTGGCGATACTTGCTATGACGAGGCTACTGGCCAAGACTTTATTGTTCAACCATAGCCCTCCCAAAAAAAAGGCCCTCCGGGGCCTTTTTTTGATGCGTCGTCTTTCTAGATCCTAGCTCTCAATCGATATCCGCGGATAAATATTGACATTGTAAACAAAATTATATACAATGTCAACAAGGAGAAATATGTCACAGACAAGTATAAATATTAGGATAGACGAAAATCTAAAAACAAAATTCAGCGCTTTTTGCGAGGACGTAGGTATGTCCATGAGTACTGCTTTTTGCATGTTTGCAAAAGACACAGTGAGGAATCAATCCTTGCCATTCGCCATTACGACTAAGCATCGTAAAGTTCGCGACCCGTTTTGGAGCGAAGAAAATCGAACTCGTCTCAAGAAATCAATGGAGGAAATGGAAAAAACTGGCGGCATGGTCAAGGAAGTCTGGATGAGTCGTGATTAAGGCTTGGACCACCTCGGCTTGGGAAGAATTTTGCCACTGGGAAGACCAAGACAGAAAAACCATTAAAAAAATCCTAAAGATTATTAAAGACATAGATAGAAATGGCTATACAGGGATTGGCAAGCCAGAGCCTCTCGTCGGTGATTTGTCAGGTTATTGGAGCCGCAGAATCGACTCCAAAAATCGTATAGTCTACAAAATTGAAGATAATACTATAAAATTTATCCAATGCGGGTCTCACTACAAGGATAGATAACCTAATTTTCAATCGATATCCGCGGATAAATATTAAGAGCATATGGATTCACCGGCTTCACGCCCGACTGAATCTCAAAGTAGCACGCCGCCGCCACCATTGCCCCATTGTCTCCTGACAAAGAAGGTGCGGGGAAATACGCTTCAGATAAAGCCCTTCTTAGTTCTTGGTTGGCTGATACCCCTCCGGCAGCCACGACTGATTTCACATCGGGGTGTTCAATGAGTGCCTGCTTCATTTTTTCGCACAATATATCCACCGCTGTTTTTTGAAACGCTGCCGCAAAATCCGCCACTTGTTGTTCTGATAACAAATCTTTCAAAAGATGTGAAGGATACGAAATTGGCACCCCCACCTCTTTCTGCACCGCACGCAGTACCGCAGTCTTGAGCCCCGAAAACGAAAAATCCAGTCCCGCCACTTTCGGATGCGGCAGGGAATACCTATCGTCGTCACCCTCTAATGCTGCCTTAGCAATACTCGGTCCACCCGGATACGGCAACCCCAAAATTTTCGCAACTTTATCAAAACATTCCCCCACCGCATCATCGTGTGTGGTTCCAATAATCTCAAACTGATTATGCCCCCGCATATACAAAATCTGCGTATGTCCTCCAGACACAACGAGCGCCAATAGCGGAAAGCTAGGGGAGCCCGAAATTGACTCCTCGAGGGGATTCCGGAGCGCGGCAGCGCGAGGGTTAGCGCCGTCCGCCCGTGGCGACGGGCCGGACGGACGCGACCCGAGAGGAGTCAATTCGGACTCCCTACTATTCAGCCAATTAGCGTAAATATGCGACTTGAGATGATGTACGGCATACAGCGGTTTATCATGTAAAATCGCGAGCGTCCTCGCCGTCAAAGTTCCAATTAGAAGCGACCCAAGTAGCCCCGGCGCATGTGTCACTGCAATTGCGTCAATATCATCCCAAGTACAAGCGGCATCAGACAGAGCCTTGTCAATCACGGGCAAAATCACCTCAAGGTGGCTTCTTGCTGCCACCTCTGGAATCACTCCGCCATACTCCGCAAAAATATCAATCTGGGATACCACCACGTTCGACAAAATCCTCACGCCGTCCTCTACTACCGAAGCCGCTGTTTCATCACAACTAGTTTCAATCCCTAAAATTTTCATCTTTTAATTATACAATAAAATTCCTTTTCTTGCCAGAACCACCCCCCACAAAAACATATGACATTCATATGACAAACGTATGACATGTCATATGTTCATGGACAACCCACTCATTCTATTATATCACCACATGCATATTATTCGTGATGATAGGGCCCGCCAATCGCAATTTGTGATGCCCGATAAACCTGTTCGCACACCATTAGTCTTGCAATCATATGGGGAAACACCAACTTCGAAAAACTCCATACAAAATCCGCCTTCTCACGTACCTCTGGCGTGAACCCATACGCTCCACCTATCAGTATCACCACCTCGCGCGAATTCAAAAAAGCCTGCTCCAGTCTCCTAGAAAATTCATCTGATGATATATTTTCGCCACGCTCATCACAGCAAATCACATATTCTCGCCCCGTAAAAGGCCACTCCCCTAGTCGCTTATTTAGTTTATCTTCATCGACAAACTCCCACATCACCTCAAAAGGCTTCCGAAACCTTTTCTCATATTCGGCACACGCTTCAGCACACCACGAAATATTTTTCCTTCCACCACAAATAATTCTAATCATACTTAAAATTATATCATTTTTATGATATAATAAACTATATTGGACCGTCGCCAAGCGGTAAGGCACTGGGTTTTGGTCCCAGCATTCGCAGGTTCGAATCCTGCCGGTCCAGCCAGTATTAAAAGAAGACTCTGAAGGAGTCTTATTTTAATACTGATTAGTGTGGCAGGATTTGAGCCGTAGGTTCGATCGTCGTAGGAGGCGAGTAAAAATCCCAAATTCATTTGGGATTTTTTGAGCCGACGCCCGACGAATTATTTTTTTGCAAAGCAAAAAAATAACCATCCTGCCGGTCCATAGAAAATATCTGACCTTTTGGTCAGATATTTTCTATCGTTAGAATAAAGATCCTGCCACTCGTCCCGCTTGTGTTTTTCTCTAAAGTGTGCTATAATTAACTCATGGCTAAAAGTAAGCGCAAAAACACACGAAAAACCAAAAGAAAAGAAGCTCCCGTCGAGCACGAACTTCCCGGCGGTTTCTGGCGACAAATCATCGCTGTCTTAATGATTGCGCTTGCGCTCTTCTTTGTTGTTACCTGGTTTGGCCAGGGCGGCAACGTCCTAAACGAAGTCCACAAATTCATCCTACAAGGTCTTGGCTTTGCCACTTACTTTATTCCAGCCCTACTCGTTTACCTTGCCATCAAAATCTTCCGCTCCGAAAACAACCGCATCGCCATTCCAGTTTATATTGCCAGCATTTTAATGCTTCTTTGGCTTTCCGGCATCGCCGCCATTTGGCACGACGGCGGCATTGTCGGCACTTGGCTAAATTCTCTCGCCACCAACGTCCTTTCAGAAGGCGTCGTTATATTTATATATATTGTTCTAATTTTTATTACAGCTTTGTTTATTTTTCAGATCTCACCGATCACCTTTTTTAAAGGTACCAAAAATCTCGCCAAACGCAACAAAACCGAATCAACCGACGGCTCCCCAAAAGGCAAAAAGCTCGGCCAACTCGAAATCAAGGTCAACTCTGGCCTTGTCGCCGACTCCACTCAAGTTTCAAACTCGCCTAGCATCCTTCACAAATCCGCCGTCAAAAAATCCACGCCCACTCCCGAACCTGCCAAAGAACCTACCGCTCTTGTCGCCGTCAGCGATCCAGATTGGAGAATGCCCACCACCGACCTTCTCGAAAAAAAGCAATCTCCCGCCGATGCTGGCAACATCCAGCAAAATGCCTATATTATTAAATCCACATTAGCCGAATTTGGCATCGACGTCGAAATGGAGGGTGCTAATGTTGGTCCACGCGTCACTCAGTACACTATGAAACCACCCGCTGGCGTCAATCTATCCAAAATTCTCGCCCGCGATAAAGAATTAGCCCTAAATCTCGCTGTCGACAAAATCCGCATCGAAGCTCCTATTCCAGGCACCCGCTCTGTCGGTGTCGAAATCCCTAATGCTCGCTCCGCCGATGTTCGTCTTCGTAGTGTACTTGAGTCTAATGATTGGAAAAAATCCACCGATCCACTTACTTTTGCAGTAGGGAAAGACATCTCTGGTCGTGCCGTAGTAGCCAACCTTGCCAAAATGCCACATCTTCTCATCGCTGGTACTACTGGTTCTGGTAAGTCCGTTATGACTAACACCCTTATTACTTCGCTTCTTTATCATAACGCTCCTTCCGACATGAAGCTCATCATCGTCGACCCTAAGCAAGTCGAAATGGCCCAGTATCAAGACATCCCACATCTTCTCACACCTATTATTACTCAGACCGAAAAAGCTCTCTCGGCTATGAAATGGGCCGTCGGTGAAATGGAACGTCGCTATAGTCTTATGGCCGAAGAAAAAGTTAAAAACATCGCCGACTATAACGCTAAAATGGCCAAAACCGAAAATCCCGAAAAAGAAAACAAAATGCCATACATCGTCATTATCATCGATGAAATGGCCGACCTCATGATGATGGCAGGGAAAGATCTCGAAATGCTCATTGTTCGCATCGCTCAAAAAGGTCGTGCCGCTGGTATTCATCTCGTACTGGCTACCCAGCGTCCAGAGGTTAAGGTCATCACTGGTCTTATTAAAGCCAATATCCCGGGTCGTATTGCTTTTGCAGTTGGTTCACAAATGGACTCTCGTATTATGCTCGACCAAGGTGGCGCCGAAAAACTTCTCGGTAAGGGTGACATGCTTCTTCTTACCACCGAAATGATGGGTAAACCTCGTCGTATCCAGGGCGCTTGGGCATCCGACGAAGATATCAATAAGGTTACCGATTTCTTACGCGAACAACGTCCACCTGAGTATAATGATGAAGTTATTTCTCAACAAGTTGCTATTAAAGGTATGGGTGGTGGCGGTGGCGACCTCGAAGGTCTTGGCCGTCGTTTTGATCCTAACGATCCTCTCGTTAGAAAAGCTGTCGAAATTTCCCTCAGCAAAGGCAAATTCTCTACCGCCATGCTTCAGACTTATCTCGGTAAAGGTCACGGCTTTGTCTCTGGTCTCGCTATCTGGTTTGAAGAAATCGGCGTTATCGGCCCACAAAACGGCAATAAACCTCGCGATCTTCTCATCACCTCAATGGACGAGTTTGACGAACTAGCACAGTGAGCGAAAAAGTAGCATTTATGCTACTTTTTCCGAACGTGCGCGGTTCAAACCAGCTAGCTTCTTGACACCCCCCACCATAAGCGTTATCATAATACCAATGAGAATTGCGTGGGGTCATTTAGCTAATCAGGTTAATCATATATATATATATATATATATATATGATTCTTCTTGCTAGCGTTCTAACTAGTATTACTTTTTCAGACCCCACCTTTGCTACTACCCACTCCCTC
>Ga0310690_10001765_pt1 | contig 37553 bp, 29 predicted proteins | sample AusTroGonzalo_MG_2_FD_207661 | JGI IMG/M metagenome (GOLD analysis project Ga0310690, IMG submission 207661) | Bovine rumen microbial communities from tropical cattle in Woodstock, Queensland, Australia - Gonzalo_04 (v2) (version 2) | ecosystem: Host-associated > Mammals > Digestive system >...
CCTTCCATATCTTCGATATAACTTGTATTCATATAAGAATCGTACCGTCCGAATGAAGAAACAGTAACCAATGGAATGTTGTTGCCAGATTTATTTTCAATCAGAGAAAACTTTCTAACTTCACCTTCTAAACAAAAATCACCATCGTATATTTCAGATGGCTCCACTAATGTACCAACAGAGTAATTTTTTTGTTCATTTTTAGTCTTTATTCCGCAAGTTCCAACGTTTATCAATAAATCATATTTATTTTTCGTTAAGATTTTAACCAATGTTTTGACTGCGTTAGAACGGCCATATCCCATTAATAAAAACTCTACTTCATATGGGAGATTATCCTTATGTTCATCATAAAATCGTTTCAAATCTTTCATTTCTTTTTCCAGAGCACAAGCAAAAAGAATTTTTTTCATATTTATTTTCCTTTTTCTAATTTATTGGACATTTTTAAATAAAATTTTTTTTAAATTACTGGATAATTTTACATCTTTATCATTAGCTTTTAGTAATAATTCAAGTTCTTCCTTTTCTTCTTTAGATTCACACCAATAATCCAGCTTCAAAGCAGCTAACATAGCAATTGCTTCAGGAGATAAATTTTGTTCTTTTAATGGAATATTTTCATCAATACGAAAGCGATAATTTCTATCACGTTTGTCATTAATTCTATCCAAAATCTCTTGAGGTGTTTTTTTTAGGTAATCATCATTTAAAGCCGATAAGACGGCGTACACTTCAGAATAAACTTGTTTTTGGTTCATTTTAGCTTCTCCCCGATAAAATCATTCCACGAACAGGTGCAGGTTTTTGTGGCCCTAATTGTTTGCGTTGTGCTTCCATTTGGCTGGCTTTTGTCTTTAAGAAAAGTTCATTATATCGGATTTCATCTGCAATGTCTGTTCTTGATTTTTTCTGCCCCTCATTAAAAACTCTTTCTTGAATGGAAAGAGTATGTGTTTTTGAGATCTCAGATTTTGTTAGCAGACAATAGGGAAGTGTTTGGTCTTTTTTTGCCCCTGTATGTTGATATTTTCCTGCATCCCAACAAGGATCACAATAATAACAATAACAATCATCAACACGCAGAATACTATGAAGTCTTCCTAAATCTGGCTGAACAAGTGTAAAACGATTTAATGTTGTTGTTAAATTGGAGATGCCTTTTTCATCTGGTTTTCCCCCTATGCAATGGACTGTATGTGACCGAATACCTTTTAATGCTAATAAATATTGCATACCTCTAGCGTAGCCTTCACAAACACAATACTTCTTGACCAAACAATTATAAGCTCCATTATCACCATGTGCGATGCCTTCTTTTTCTTTGGCGTGTTCTCTGTCATAACTTACCTTTCTGGCAAGATAATTTTCTACTCCAACAACGGTGCGAAGGGTTGAACTGGCATGCTGCACATTGTCTTCCAAAATTTGGCAAGCACAATTATGCATTTCAATCATTTGTGGATTACTTAATCTGCAATGATAGGTTGTTCCCTGTGTAATTGTTGTACCAAAACCATCTACGGTTTTGTTTGATGCTACAACTGCCTGTGTCCAACAACACCCACCATTGGATGCAATTCTTTTAATTTTTCCTATGGCTTTTTCATTTGTTTGTCCGCTGTATTGGTATCCAATTGCTGATGGAAATAATAAAACATCCAAATTCAAATGTTGTAAGTGCGGCTTGCTCTCGATAGTTTTATCAAGTTTTTCAATTTTGAACAATCCTTCATTTCCAAAACAAGTCAAAGAATTAAGTAACGGTACTTTATCTAAACCATCTAATTGTTCTAAGTTCGGATTACCGACAACTTCGAGTTTTCTTAAGTTTGTTAAAAGAGAAACATCTAACCAAGAAAGACGCTCTTGATTTTCAATTTTTAGAGTTTCTAAACTTTTACATTTTTCAATGCTTGCGACATCTTTATCGCCTATTGAAACGATATCATCAGGCGATACATATGCAGTATTTTTGTGACTTTGAATGGATAATTTTTTTAAATTGGGTAACAACTCAATTCCAGTGCAACAACCTTGTCCGCCACTATTGTCATCGAAAGAGAGTTCAGTGATTTTTGACAATTCTTCAGTGGTAAAAGAATCATCGAATGAACCTTTCCAATGGTCAATATTATGTTTATCACGCAAAATTCTAGCTACTGTAAGGGCTAAACTAACAGGTAATCGAGTCTTTTTAGTTTCTGGCATTTTAACTCCTGATATTTTATAATCAGTTTGACCTTATCATTTCACATAATGTTTGTCAATTGATTTTCATTTTACTAAAAAAGAGGTTAGAAAATGTTTTTTTGAACTGTGTATGTATTGACATTACTGTGGAGTTTTGCTTTAATAAAACCGTTAATAATTTAAGCGGAAAGATTTATATATGACGGGTGTTGAATATATCAAAAAGTCTGTTTTTGAGCTGTTGGGGAAAGATTCCAGTGGGCACGATGATAAACATGTTTTTCGTGTCTATCAAACAGCTATGGATTTTTGCAATGAAATTCCAGAGGCTAATCGTGATTTGGTGGCTGCTGCCGCCTTGTTACATGATTGTGATGATTATAAATTATTTGGTGAAGAAAGTGCACGCCTATTAACGAATACGCGTCGCATATTATCAGGTTCTGGATTTGACGATACCTTTATCAACAAATGTATTAAAATAGTCAAGACAATTGGATACAGCAAACGGTTAAGTGGTATTATGCCTGTTTGTATAGAGGGTAAAATTGTTTCTGATGCAGATATGGTTGATGCAACAGGTTTAACGGGAATTATTCGTTGCATTGAGTATCGTGCTTATCGTTCTAAGGGCGGAGAGCCGTTTTTTGATCCTGAATGTCTGCCGATGAAAATGGATGCCGAAAAATATAAAACAACAAAGTGGTGTCCGGTTGTAAATCATTTTTTTGATAAGATGTTTTTACTGCGTGATATGGCTTTGACAGAACCTGGGCGTCGTTGTCTTATGAAGAAACATGAAATAATTTTTAATTTTTTAAAAACCTATTTTGATGAAGTTAATGCACCAGAGGTTTGGAAAAAATTGTTGGAACAGTACGAATAAATTTTTGTTTTTTTTAATGTTTATTCACAGGAAAAATAAAGATACTATTTCCTCAAATTAAAAGGTGTCTCTATGCAAAATATGTTGACAAATTTCGCAAATTAGTTTAAAATAAGGAGATCGGTTTGCAGGTTATGCATCCGTTTAACCATTTTGGAGGTAAAAGTGTTATTAAGTGAGTTGGGTCCATCTGCTTTAGCAGCATATGAGCGGAAGAAACAAGAAAAGATTTCGAAAATAAAAAAAATAAAGAGAAATGAAGTTATCAGTCGATTTTTATGCTATGCTTGTATATTGCCATTTCTTCATGCGGCATCATGCTTAGGACAAAGTAAGCCAACCCCTACCATTTCTAAAGTGGGAAGTGTAGGATTTTTAGTATCTGTCGCAAGTGTTCTTTCCTTAAGAAGGAAGGAAGAGAAAGAAACTTCTGATTTATATAGTCTTTTTGAGAAATATACACAAACAACGCGCTAAGCATCACTTCTGATAGATAAGGAGAGGGGTGCCGAACACTATTGTGGTTACATTTTGTGGTGGTGTTGCTTTTAGGTTCCTGTAAATCTGTTCTTAAAATTCAGAGGAAGTTTGCTTCTTCTGTTTTTTTTGTAAAAAACACTTGCAATTTCATAATCGATTTTGTAGACTAAGAAGTAGTAATGTTTTTTAGGGGAGGGTCTATGTTTTCATCTGACAGTCGTTTGTATCGTCAAGACCAAGAAGGCCGTAGTATTTGGGAAACTATTTTGGTGGTTGTCATTATTCTGCTTTTGACGTTAGGGGGGTTGCTTTTATATCGTTTTGCTTTAAATGCTTATCAAGCGACTACCATATGGGAAGATGTGATGACTCGTGCTGCAGGGTTACGTAATCGTGGTGGCTCAGTAGGAAGAAATAAATTTGATACGGGTATGGGTGATAAAACACGTACAGGTTTGACTATGAATGTGCCAACGCCAGGCGAAAACAGTACTACATTTTCTGTCGAAGTGCTTGATATTGATTCAGATGTTTGCGAGCAGCTATTGAAAAAAGATTGGCCTGTTGATGCGATAGAAAATATCCATATTCGTACTAAAACATTGGATGAAGCTCAAAATATTCAAATCAGTGAAACTGTTTATCGTCCTTTGGGAGAGGGGCTATTCCTTCTTATTGATAAAAATGGTCGTGCCTATGCTAGTGAAATATGTGATAAGGTGAATGATAATTTTGATTTGATTGTTACTTTTGTATCCAGTTATTTGAATTCACACAAATGTGAGACAAACACTGAGTGTTTGCGTTGTGAAGAGTGTAGAAAAGGGGTGTGCGTTGATGTTTGTAATGAAGGTCGCTGCATGTCCACAAAAAATAATCCTGAGGGAGAGTGTGTTTCTGATGAACCTTGTTCTGATGATAAGGATTGTGAAGAGACTTATAATATTTGTAACTATTGCAGCTCACTTTTTAAAAGATGTGAATTGGATGAAAGTATTTACAGAAGAACTAAGTTAGGTGGTTTGTGTAAAGATGAATGCGAATGTGAAAACCAAGACCCTGATACAGGTAACATGATTGATGTAACTTGTGAGGGAAAATGTTATCAAAAATGTCCCAAAGGTGACGAGTGTCCTGATTGTTTTTACTGCGATCCTGATCGACATATTTGTTTGTTAGAATCACAATGGCATACAAAAGGTTGTGGTGATCTTGTTGAAAAAGAATGTTATTGTAGATCTGGCCTTTGGAATTTGTCTACAAAAAGGTGTGTAGCAAGTTGTTCCGCGGGTGAATCTTTCCCAGAAACATGCGAAATGTGTGATGGTTGTGCCCGTGTTACAGATGTGAATATTTTTCAAAAGAAGAGTTTGGATCGAAAATGTGAATATGATTGTGAATGCGGGATAGGATTGGCTTGTAATTGTTCTGAGGGAGGGGATCTTTGTGATAAAAAATTAAGTACACATACTTGTCAAAGAAGATCTATCGAATGTACAACAGATTCGGATTGTTTAAGAGCAGATCCTAATGGTATTGGGGGATGTCAGAAGTGTTTGAAAAATGAAGGTGAAAGATATGGTACTTGCGTATTGGACGATTCAAAGTATAAAACAACAAATTGTGGTGATACATCAGCGTATGAATGTATGTGTAAATCTTTAAAATGGAATGATAGCACCAGTAAAGTATGTACATCTTCGTGTACAGAAGGGAATAAAGATCGTGAAAGTTGCCAGATTTGTGATGGTTGTGGATGGATAGATGACAAGACCATTAAAGCTGTAAAGCCAGACGGTGCTGATTGTTTTTATAATTGTGAGTGTAGATCTGGAAACTGCTCTACTGGCGATGGTACCCTTGGTAAGTGTATCAACTTTATTAGTTGTACTTCATTATGTCAAAAAGATGAGGATTGTTCTGAAGGGGAAAGTTGTGTAGATGGGTGTTGCCAAAATTCATTCTGTGTCTGTGGTTCGTCGAATCCTGCTAAATGCGAAGTTTGCGGAAAATCATCAGCTAAAGAGTGTACGTGGGGAAAGGATAATGCCTATCATTCCAGAGAGTGTTATGAAGGATGTAACTATGATTGCGAATGTAAATCTGATAAATGTGTCAATGGTGTGTGTGCGCCTGAATGTACAGAAGGGGACTTTAATACCGCAACATGTAAGGTATGTGATGGGTGTTCATATGAAGATGCTAATTTGACCAAGAGAAATTGTGGTCAGAGCTGTGATCCTGAATTAGGGGGATGTGATTGTAAATCTGGTAAATGTGTTAATGGTGTATGTGTTGATGAATGCAAACAAAGCCAGGTAGGTGAGATGTGTCAAAAATGTATTTATGATAATGAATCTGCATGTTATTTGTGGGTCGGTGGTAAAAAGGAACTAGATTGTCTCGAAGAGTGTGATGATGATGTCTGCTGTAAATCTGGTAAATGTGTTAATGGTAGATGTGTTGCTGAATGTATAGAAGGGGACTTTGATAATAAAACATGCAAAGTTTGTGATGGATGCACATACGTGGAATCTGATTTAACTCAACGTGCTTGTGGGTCGAGGTGTAATCCTGAATATGGGGGTTGTGATTGTGCATCCGGTATATGTCAGGATGGAATATGCGCTAGTGAATGTGAGCCAGGCCAAGAAGGTAAATTATGTGAAAGATGTGAGTGGGATTCAGACATTTTATGTCATAAGTGGCAGGAAACAATAGGTAAAGTAGAATGCTTTGAGCAATGTAGTGAGGATTGTGATTGTAAATCTGGTAAATGTGTTAATGGTACATGTGAACCTGAATGTGAGACTGGTAGTTTTGACCCTGAGACATGTAAGGTATGTGATGGCTGTTCATTTGTGGAGGCAGGTTTGACACAAAGTGGTTGTGGAGGAAGCTGTAGTCCCGCTTATGGAAATTGTGGTTGCAGTGAGGGAACATGTACTGCAACTGGAGTTTGTAGCTGTTATGGTCCATGTGATCTTATGACTGCTGAAGCTGATTGTCCAAAGGAAGAATGTTTATATTGTGATGCGGGTAGTCAAACATGTAAGCGTTCTGATACTTACGGTCTTTTGCTTACGAAGAAGGAGTGCAACGGAGGAGAAATAAACAAACCAAATTCTCCTTGTCAGAAATGTAGACTAGATTGTGAGTGTTTTGGCTTTGAAGCAGGAGAGGAAGGGGGAGCAAGGTGTGAGAAGGTGATAGGCCAGGAAACGGGTTGGTGCCAACGTCCCTCATCTTCTCAATGTCCCGAATGTCCACCGTGCTTTTCCTGTGATGTAGAAACAAAACGATGCGTTATGAGTGAAACGATGGGTAGTGGCTCGAGCGGTGGTGCGTGTTCGGATTCATGTGAATGTGGTGAGGGATTGGGATGTAGTAATGGCACTTGCGGTGATTTATGTACAACAACTGCTGATTGTGCGGAGGGGGAAACTTGCGAAGATGGTGTTTGTAATGACCCTTCGTGTACAACTACTGAGGATTGTGCAGATGGTCAAACTTGTGTAGATGGTATCTGTACAGAATCTGCTTGTGGTGATGGCAAAACGGATTCTGCGTGTTCCAATAAATGTCCTTGTGCAGAGGGTTATTATTGTGATGAGGGTTTGATTTGTCGGGAAAATTGTACGTCCGATGGTGATGGTTGTTCAACAGATGAACAATGTTGCTCTGGATCCACGTGTTCTGACGGTTTTTGTGGAAAAGAATGCGATGAAGAAAATACCTGTCCGGAAGGTCAAAGTTGCCAGGATGGTGTTTGTAAAGAGGAATGTGAAAATTCATGTTCAGATGATGGAGGCTGTTGTGAAGATGAAGTATGTACGGATGGTTGCTGTGTGAAATTAAAACAAGATAAAAAATGTACCATGGGCATCCAGTGTCCAACCGGTTGTTGCCAGGATGGTGTTTGTATTCCTAAAGAAGATGCATGTCGAACAGATGCTGCGCATTCTTGTTCACCCGGTGGTGGGGGTACGAGTTTTACGTATAATCCTTGCATGGATTATTTTAGTTGCGATCATGTACCAGAAGATTGCAGTGAAAGTGATTATGAAAAAACGCGTGATAAATGTGCGGAAAATGGTTTAACAAAGGATGAAAATGGTAATTGGAAATGTGCAGATGAGCCTCCAGAAGAGAAAAAGAAGAATACGGCTGAGGATGATGCAGAACGTCCAGAACGCTGTCAGATAAAAGCACCAGCACCATGTGGTCCTACTGGTGGTGGTTCCGGTGGTGGTTCCGGTGGTGGTTCCAGTGGTGGTTCCAGTGGTGGTTCCAGTGGAGGGTCTGGTTCAACGTGTACAGCTTCCGAAGGGTGTCGTGGTGGTAATTGTTGTTGGAACAATGACCATACGGGATGCACAAGTTGTGGTTGGGCTGGTACTACGCATCGTCCAGATCATAATTATTATGAGCCTGGGTCTGGTGGTTATAGTGGGGTAGGATATTGATGAAACGATAAATATCAAAAGGAAAACACATGAAACGACAGATGATTAGTTTGATTTTCTTAATTTTGTTATCTCAGATGAGTACTGCTGGGGCTGATTCGCCGAATTGTTTTGATGTGGTTCCGAGTGTGCAGCCAGGGCAGATCCCGACGGCTTTTGAACAATATTGTGATTGCGAAAAAAGTCGTCCCAATACTAATCCTAGCCATTTGGGTGATGATCGCAGAACGGTTCGAGGACAACTTTGTGGAAATTGGGCCGATGGGAATGGGGAAGTTTGTGAGTATCCAAATGGTGCCAAACAAAATCTGTGTTGTGATCCAGATTATGAAGAATGTTGTACCGATGATGGAAAGGGATCTAAAGCACAAGGATTATGTTGTGAAAAACCGGGGAAAAATGACCCCCCCAATGACTGTGGTCCTACTTATAAGTGTGTAAATGGTACGCCTGTACTTGCTAGCAAAAAGCTTGTTTGTCATCAATTGCAAGGTTGTTGTGGTAATTTGGTGTTGACAAATGAAAACAAGTTTGGATGTTGTTATGATCCAGCAAACAGCGGATATCTTGAATATGCAGATCAAAAAACTGGTATTCCTACCGCTGCTGAAAGTAAAGATTGTTGTGAAAAGACGTTAGATGTGAATCAAAAAGCTGGTCAAGCATCGGCCTGCGATGAATGTGTGGAGGATCCTCCTGGTTCAGGTACATATGGGGTCAAAAGTACATGCAAGAAGGAAAAATGTGAAATATGTGATGAAAATGCAAAGGTATGTAAGCCTCAATGTATTGGGTGTCAGGTATGTGATGTCAATACAAGTATATGTAATGATCCGGAATGTGAAGCCAATGAAAAATTAGATGAGAACCACTGCTGTGTATGTAAAAATAGTTGTTCGAAAGACAAACCTTGTCAGGGTAATCAAACATGCAGTGCCGAGGAAAATGGTTGCTGTGAATGTCCTAATGATGCAACTGTTTGTGAGAGTTCAAGTGAATGTGGAGAAGGTGAACAGTGTATTGATGGGTGCTGTAAAGGATGTGAGGATGGTTCTACACCATGTTTATCGGATAGCGATTGTTCTGGTTCAGAGGAATGCAAAGAAAATTGCTGTGCTCCTAAGGAAACTTGCGAGGAAGATGATGATTGTGGAAGCTGTGAAACATGCAAAAAAGAGGAAGGTAGTGATACCGGCACATGCGAAGCTTTAGAATGTGATGAAGAGAAATGTGAAAAATGTGAAGATGGGCACGAATGCAAACCTGATCCAGAGTGCTGTTTCCCCGAATGTTCTGATGATGAACAATGTTGTGGTGGTACGTGTGTACCGAAATGTTGCACAACTTGTGAGTATAATGAAGAAACAGGACAGTGGGAATCCGAAACGGATGAAAATTGTTGCTGTAATGGAGATGTTTATTGTGATGATAATACCGGCGAATGTGACGCCGGTGATGGAGGTGAACCACTACATGAGGGCTGGCATTAAAAGAAAAGCGCGATATTTAGTATCGCGCTTTTTTATAAAAAATAAAATCTTATTTTTTGTCAGAATATTTAAAATTGGCAGCTTTCTTTTTTAACTCATTAATTAAATCTTGCAAATTGCCTTGATGTTGTTGTAAAAAAGTGGTGTATTCACTGCGATAGCTCATCGCCATGGATACGTCTTCAATGACGATATCGATAATAACATATCCTTTATCTTTGGGGCGTATACGCCAAATAATTTCTACTGGAGGATTTCCGGGAATAGAACTGTCGACGTACAATTGATTCTTTTGTTGAGCATTACGTGTACCGGAAAAAACAACTTCTTGACCTGAATACATACTAAAACGATCTGACCATGTTTTGGTCAAAAGTTCCGTAAAAGCGGATAAAAATTCTTGACGTTGAGCTTCATCTGCTTTTTTCCAGTACGTTCCCAAAACAAATTGTCCAATGGATTTTAAATCCAAAATAGTGGTAAACTTTTCACGGATAAAAGCTTCTCTTTCATCGTTTGTTTGTGTACCTTGAATCCCTGTTTCAATAACTTCTTGTGCCAAACCATTCATAAAATCAATGGCTGGGTTGCTTGCCCAGGAAGGTATTGCGGTAAATAACATTAAAGCACATACTAAAGAACGCATATTGTCTCCTTTCAATTGTTACTCATCTTCAATTTCAAAATCAAATTCATAGTCATTGGATTGTTCATCTGATATTGGTAGAACTTGATTAATTTTCTTTTTCCTGTTTTGCTTATACATTGTACGCATGGCAGCATAATAATCTGTAGATGAACTTTTCAAATTGTCAGTCAATTCCAAAATATTTGCACGTTTTTGTAGGCTGTTCAATGCATAACCGCTATAAATTAATACACGTTCATCACCATGACGTAAACGCCAATATACCGGATCAGCTGCTGCATCTACCCCTAAACCAATTGTATCACGTACGTTGGATGGTCCCAAAAATGGTAGCATCAAGAAAGGTCCACCTTCATGCCAGCCCCATTTTGCCAATGTTTGCCCAAAATCATTTTCTGGGTTAGGAATGCCAGCTTCAGAAGCTACATCAAAAAGTCCAAAAAAGCCGAAAGTTAAATTAACGCTAGTACGTCCTAAAATTGAAGCAGCATCCTTTAATTGTCCTTGTAATATTGCATTCATAAAATGTGCCGGTTGATTAAGAGTAGAGAAAAAATTGCCAACAGAATTACGTACAAATTCTGGCACAACATCACGGTAACCTGTAGCAATAGGGTGCAATAAATAAGTATCCATCACGTCGTTAAATTCAAAAATACCCCGATTCATAGGCTCTAGAGGATCGTTTTCAGCTTCAGGAGACATACTTGCACAACCCGTCACAAGACTTGCCATCAAAGCTATTTTAAAAATACCGGATCCAATTGACATTTTTTACTTGATTTTCCTTCTAATTTCATCCACACTATACACGACTAGATTTACGGTATCAAAAACAGCTTTAAAGGTCAAGAAAAAAAATGATGGACATGTTTCGGAAAGTTTTTTGTTTCTTGGGTATTTTGGGATTTGTTCATGTCTCGTGGGGACAGACACAGGTAGATATTCCTTTGTTTATGGATGACGATAGTAGTACTCCTCCCCAGGTAATACAAGCCAAACCTGTTAAGGCGCCTCAATCGGAACCTGTTGCTAAAGCGGATCATCCCAATTTGGGTGTGAAAGCTGAGCCCATGAAAAAGGTTACCTTACTTCCTCCTCCTGCACCCAGAATAGACATTAGCTTAGAGCCCAATCCTCCAGAAGTTTCTGTGGAACAACCAAAACAGCCTATAAATAAGCGTTTAGAGTCTATAGATATCCAGCTTTTATCGGGTGGTGATACGTCTTATAACCAGGCGCTACCAGCAAGGACCTTAACTGATGTTCGGGGATTTGAATTGAATGGTTTTTATTTGGGAATGACTTTAGATGATATTTTGCAAGTGGCCAAGGAAAATGGTTATAAAGTTACTTCATCTAAAAAGGATATTTCAAAATTTCGGACTGGATATTATGAGAGCTTGTGTAGAAGTCAAAAGATTTATTTTCCTGCAGAGATTCGTAAATGTATACGTCAACTCAGCCAGCAAAATGATACAACATATGTATCGAAATTAAAACTCGTTCGTCCAAGTTCTCGCGAAATAATAGAATTTGATTTGTCATCACCGGCAACTAATAATCGTGTTTGGAAAATTTATTATCAAAATAAGGGTGATAATTCTTTGAGCTTTACTCGGGCGAATGTGCAAAAGAAACTAGACAGGAAAGAAGCCTTTTTCAATGCTATTTATAATAAATTTGGCTATCCAGAAAATGGAGAGAAATTAATTTGGGGATCTGAAGGTGATGCTTATATGCAAGTAGGCATGTATGGTTCTAATTATGATGCATTTATTATTTTAACAGATGTTGAGTTGTCTGATGAAGATTATTTTGAAGCAAAAGATTGGTTAGATGATAATAAGCCTTTTGAACATTTTGGATTTGAGGATTGAACATGGAAGAACAGGATTACACGCAATACTTAATTAATTATACACGAGATGCACGAGAAGGTAAATTTCCCGAATTGGTAGGGCGTGAAAAAGAATTAGAACGATTAATTCATGTGTTGCTTAGAAATACCAAAAATAATCCAGCAGTAGTTGGACCGAGTGGTATTGGTAAAACGGCTCTGTTGAAGGGATTGATCGCTTTTATGGCATCTGAGAATGCTCCAGAGTACATGCAATCACGTGAAGTGGTAGGATTGGATGTTGCTAAAATTATGTTGGCAGCTAAAAGTGATGCTGAATACGCAGAATTAGTTAAGAATGTTCTCCAAACTGTGGTTGCTAGTCAGGGCCAAAAACTTTTGTATTTGCAGGATATTAGTTTTTTAGTTCCTATGGACACTAACCCCGAAAATCGTGAACCAGCTAAATTTTTGAAATTATGTTTAACATCTGATCAGGTGAACTGCTTAATTGAAACAGATACTTTAAGTTACGTAGGACATTTGGAAAAAGATAACGCTGTTATGGCTCATTTGCAGCCCTTGTTATTAGAAGAACCTACCTTGGATGAAAGTATCCAAATTTGTACAGCACGTAAAGGTGCTCTAGAAGAGCACTACAATATTCAAATTCCAGATGAAACAGTCAAAGTAGCTTGTCAATTAACTGGTCGTTATGTTAAACAGCGGGCTTTCCCAGAAAAAGCATTGGATTTATTGGATGACTCAGCAAGCCTTTTAATGATGGATATTGCACGTGGTGAAGTAGATGAGGCGGCCAATTCTTTAACTCAGGATTTTTGTTTTCGCACAATTACAGACTGGACGGGTATTCCCGTAGAAAAAGTAGACGCAGATGATAAAGCACGTTTAGCACGTGCAGAGGATTTGTTGCGTCAACGTGTTGTTGGTCAAGATAATGCTGTTATTGTGGTTGCCAATGCCTTGCGTCGTGCACGTTCAGGATTACAAGATCCTAACAGACCTATTGGTTCGTTTTTATTTGTCGGTACAACTGGTGTAGGTAAAACGGAATTAGCTAAATCTTTGGCAGATTTTATGTTTAACGATGAGACAGCCCTTTTACGTATTGATATGTCTGAATACATGGAGCGTTCATCTGTTACACGTTTGATTGGTCCACCACCAGGATCACCTGGTTTTGAACATGGTGGATTGTTAACAGAATCTGTTCGTTTAAAACCTTTCCAAGTGGTATTGTTCGACGAAATTGAAAAAGCACATTTGGATATTTTGAACTTGATGTTGCAGCTGTTGGATGAAGGTCGTTTGACTGATAGTAAAGGTGTAACGGTTGATTTTAGAAATACAATTATCATTTTGACATCTAACGTTGGGGCAAATTTACCCAGCTATCAGCGTGTATCAAAATTGGCCGAATATTTCAGACCTGAATTTTTAAACCGTCTGGATGATATTGTATCCTTCCACCAATTAAAGCCTGAACATTTGCGTAAAATTGTGGAAATCCATTTGGGTAAATTGTTGAAGCGTGCTAAAGCCGTTAATTATAATGTAACTGTGGATGAAAAAGCCAAAGATTGGTTTGTGGATGAAGTATTTACTTCTAAATTCGGTGTGCGTGCTTTGAAACGTTTGATTCAAGAGCAAGTGGAAACACCACTTTCATTGTTGATTATGCAAGAACGTATCCATCCAGGACAAGAAGTTTTCTTGGGAGTAGATCCATCGGGACGCAAATTGCGTGTGTTTGCTAAAGCGGCTAATAAGGTAGAAGAAGCTGTGCCTGAACCACCTAAATTGGAACCAGAAGAGGATGAGGTCCAAGCCGAAGAGCAGGCGGAAGATCCAGTTCCAGATATTCGTCCACCCGAAGAAGATAGGGAAATTATTGAGGAAGATTCCTCTGCCGAAAATAATCAGCAAGACGAAAAAAATGGCTAATGATTTAACTGAACAGCTGCTCAATTGGTATGAAAAAAATGGGCGGGAGTTGCCATGGCGTGTCAAAGGTGGAGCCCATTTTAATGCTTATGCTGTGTGGATTAGTGAAATTATGCTGCAACAAACAACTGTAGCAACTGTTATAGATTACTTTACTAGATGGATGAAAAAATTCCCAACGATTGAAACTTTAGCAAAGGCTGATTTACAAGATGTTTTGTTGTCATGGCAGGGAATGGGCTATTACACACGTGCACGCAAAATCCATGAATGTGCGCAAGTTTTAATGCAAAAATATGATGGAAAGTTACCTCATACGCGGGATGAGTTATTAAAGTTACCTGGTATTGGTCCTTATTCAGCTAGCAGTATTTGTTGTTTTGCCTATAATATGCCTGAAACAGTGGTAGATGGTAATGTTATGCGCGTGATTGCTCGTCTTTATGGTATTACAAAGGAAATTACAGCACCGGATATTTATCCTTTAGCACAAAAACTAACTAGTTTTGAACATGGAGCTGACTATGCCAGTGCTATTATGGATTTAGGGGCCACAGTTTGCACTCCTACAAATCCTAAGTGCGATATGTGTCCTTGGGCAAAAAGTTGTGCAGCACGAAAAAAGGAAATTCAAGAGCAAATTCCCCAAATTAAAAAAATTGCTAAAAAGGAAATGGTGGGACAAGTTTATTTGATTCAAAATAACAAGGGGGAATACCTGATACGTCAGCGAACAGAAAAAGGTTTATTACATGGATTGTGGGAGTTTCCATGGCAGGAGGGGGAAAAATTATCGGGTAAATATCCCACGGTCACGCATATATTTACACATATCAAATTGACTCTGCAAATTGTACGCGATCAACATCCCAAATTTGATGGTATCTGGGTGAGTCCTCAAAATTTTAAAGACTATCCATTTTCCACTTTAATGCAGAAAATCATTCGAAAGATTTAAATTACCCTTTTGTGTGTTCTTTATCACGCCAAATGGATACGATGTGGCGTTCAGCAACACGTACAGGTTCAGGAATTTTAATCAAAGCCTTATACGCATCTTGGGGGACACCCAACATTTCAGCACGTAATTTGGGAAGCTGTATCTGATCCAATAAGCTATTCCAATTTCGAATTGCTTCCACCCGTGTTTGAACCCCTTTTTTTGATGAAGAAGACAGCAGGGGAGTTTTGTTACCGCTGGGTGATTCATGCCACCTGAACATTACACCGTAAAATAACTTGTCTTCTTTATTTTGTGCGATACCACAATAGAAATTTGCATTCATGATATCAGCAATACGTTTTACTTCTTGTAAAGAAACACCCCAATGTTTTGCTAATTCTTCATTTGTCATAGGAAACTCCTTTAATTTGCCACGAATTTAACGGCTGTTTTTTCCATTTCAAAAGATTCAATCACATCACCGACTTTGATATCATCGTACTTGGCCAATTTAACACCACATTCAAAGCCTTCTTTGACTTCTTTGACATCATCTTTCATGCGCTTTAATTGATCCAAATCACCTGTAAAGATCACCACATTGTCACGTAACAAACGGACCTTAGAACCACGTTTGATCAATCCATCTGTCACCATACAACCGGCAATCTTACCAATCTTGGAGATAGAAATGACCTGACGGATTTCTGCATGACCTAAAAGTTTCTCATTTTCTTCTGGTGTCAACAAGCCTTCCACGGCCTTCTTCATATCATCGGCTACGTCATAGATAATGGAATAATAACGAATATCCACGCCATCACGTTTAGCCATATCTCTAGCTCCTGGGTTGGCACGGACGTTAAAGCCAATCACAATGGCATCGCTGGCACGGGCCAAAGTAATATCCGTTTCATTGATAGCGCCCACAGCAGCATGCATAATATTGACCTTAACTTCATCATTTTTAATTTTGGATAAGATACCTACCAAAGCTTCCACAGAACCTTGTACGTCAGCCTTAATTAACACAGGAACTTCTTTCATTTCACCGGCTTTAATTTTGGCTAGTAATCCTTCTGTACCACCTAAGCGTTTAATATTCAGCAATTCACGGGCTTTGCGACCACGGTAAGCCGAAATTTCACGAGCTGTATTTTCATCATCCACGACGACAAAATCATCACCGGCTGATGGTGTACCGTTCAAACCCACGACTTCCACAGGTTGTGCGGGTACGGCTGTCTGTAATTTTTCTTCTTTAGCATTGGTGAGCGATCTGACGCGTCCCCATTGTTGTCCTGTCACAAAAACGTCTCCAATGTGTAATGTACCTGTTTTCATCAAAACAGTGGCAACAGAACCGCGTCCTTTGTCCATTCTAGCTTCGATGACAACACCTTCGGCAGGGCCTACTTGAGGAGCTTTTAAATCTAACATTTCAGCTTGCAACAAAATGGCTTCCACCAATTTATCCAAGTTGAGCTTTTGTTTGGCGGAAACTTCCACTTCCAATACATCGCCACCCATGGATTCTACTGCAACACCATGTTGCAATAAATCGGTGCGCACTTTTTGTGGATTGGCTCCCGGCATATCAATTTTGTTGATAGCAACAATTAAAGGAACTTTGGCTGCTTGAGCATGGTGAATGGCTTCAATAGTTTGAGGCATGACGCTGTCGTTGGCGGCCACAACTAATACCACGATATCTGTAATTTGGGCACCACGTGCGCGCATAGCTGTAAAGGCTTCGTGCCCTGGTGTATCAATAAAGGTAATCTTTTGACCATCTGCTAACACAACCTGATAAGCACCAATGTGTTGTGTAATACCACCAGCTTCGCCAGTCGCCACGTGTGTTGAACGCAATGCATCCAACAAAGATGTCTTACCATGGTCCACGTGTCCCATGACGGTGACAACGGGAGGACGTGGTAAATATTTATCAGCAGAAATTTCTTCATGTTTTAAGACGTTTTCTACATCGGATTCAGCAACCCTTTGTTTCACACGGTGTCCCATTTCGGTCACAACCAATTCGGCTGTATCGGCATCAATCGTTTGGTTGATGGTAACCATCATACCCATTTTCATTAATGTTTTGACGACATCAGCGCCTTTTTCAGCCATACGGGAAGCTAATTCTTGTACCGTGATTGTTTCGGGAATAATCACGTCATGAATGACTTTTTCAGCAGGGCCTTTTTGGGCATTTAAAAACTTCTGATATTGTTTTTCACGGGCACGCTTAATAGAAGCCAATGAACGTCTATGATGATGGGTACCAACATTTTCATCATCTCCATCTTCGTCGTCCACTGGTTGATATTGCTTATAAGCATTCAAATTCACTTTTCCCTGACGTTTTTGTTCAAAAGATGATTTATTACGATTCATCATTTGTTCAAATTCTTTTTGCTTTTTCGGAGAAAAATCGCCATCATCGTCACGATTATCACGTTTTTTATCGTTATAATTTTTAGCAGATTCCATACTTTCTTGTTGGGCTAATTTTTCGGCTTGTTCAGCTTGACGTTTGGCTTCAGCCAAAGCTTTTCTTTCGGCTTCTTGGCGGGCCTTTTCCTCTTTTGCTTTACGTTCCATTTCCAGTTGTTTGGCGTGCTCGGCTACCTTTTGAGCTTCTTGCAGCAGCTTGATTTTTTGGGCAGCATTTTCGGACAACTGAGCTGGTTTTTGCTCTGGTGTAATGATACGGCGTTGTTTTCTAACTTCTACTTGGACACCTGTACGAGCTCCCATATTTGGGCGTAAAGTTCCCCCTAAAGATAATGTCTTACCAGATAAAGTTAATTTTTCACTCATGGATTCCTCCTTGATTAAAAAGGCTTAATTTTTCGGGATAATGGGCCAACTGTTGCATCACATCATCCACTAAGTTTTCGGGAATTGTAACCGTCCCTTTTGCGGCTTTAAAGAAAATACGTTTTTCAATAGCTTTTTTTAAACAATCACAATTAGCATGTAACCACATCCCACGGCCGGGTAAAACTTCCCGAGCATCAAACTGAATTGTTTGCCCTGGTTGCCCCACAAAGCGCAACATTTGCGCCCGCGGAGCAATCGTTTTGCAAACAAAACAGGTACGTGTTCCCACGACCGTTTTGGGATTTTTATTTTTGTGGTTGTACCGTTTCATTACTAAACCAATGCTCCCGAGCCTTCATAATCAGCTCATTTGCTTGTTTTTCTGTCATATGACCATCGATTTCCATCAATTCATCACTGGCCAAATCTGCTAAGTCATCCAAAGTTTTGATGCCCTTTTCACCTAATTTAACCAGTAATTCTTTATCTAAACCTTCAAATTCAGTTAAATCTTTGGCGAGTTTTAACTCTTTTAATTTTTCGGCAATTTGGGCTTCTTTAGCAACTAAGTAGGCCTTGGCACGGTTTTGTAATTCGCTCGCTAACGCTTCGTCAAAACCTTCAATAGATGTTAATTCATCCAAAGCAATATAAGCGATATCTTCAACAGTTGCAAAACCTTCTTGAATTAATAAATGTGCCATCATGTCATCAATATCCAAAGCTGACATAAATAAGTCGACACGTTCTTTTGTCTCAGCTTGACGATGTTCAGCTTCTTGGGCTTCAGTCATCATATCAATATGCCATCCGGTTAATTGACTGACCAAACGAATGTTTTGACCACGGCGACCAATTGCCAAAGACAGTTGATCTTCATTCATAACAACTTCTACATTCTTGTTTTCTTCGTCGATAACGATCTTTAACACTTCATTAGGTGCCAAAGCATTGATAATGAATGTAGCAGGATCGGCTGACCAAGTAACAACGTCAATTTTTTCACCTTGCAATTCTGTACTAACAGCTTGGACACGGACACCGCGCATACCGATACAGGCACCACGAGCATCTACAGTTGAATCCGAAGAGTATACTGCGATTTTGGAACGTGAGCCAGCATCACGGGAAACGGCTTTGATTTCGATTGTTCCATCATAAACTTCAGGAACTTCGGCTTTAAATAAAGCTGTTACGAAATCGGGATGAGAACGTGTTAAGAAAATCTGAGGTCCTTTGATTTCTGGACGCACATCCAATACTAATGCACGAATGCGATCACCCACGCGATAGGACTCTCTGGGGATCAATTCATCACGACGTAACATAGTTTCGGTATGTCCAACCTCAACAATCAAGTTGCCAGCTTCCACACGTTTGACCAAACCATGAACGATTTGACCTTTTTTGTCTTTCATGGCTTCATATTGTTGGTTACGTTCTGCATCACGCACTTTTTGCATAATTACTTGACGTGCTGTTTGAGCAGCAATACGTCCGAAATCCATTGGAGGCAAAGGATCTACAATTTCTTCACCTAATTTGGCAAAGCGGTTAGATTTACGTGCATCACCCAAAGAAATTTGTTTAAATTCATCTTCAACTGTTTCAACGACAGTCATAATGCGTACCATTTCAATGGAGCCATCATTTGCGTTAATATGTGTGCGAATATCATATTCAGGACCATATTTACTGCGTCCAGCTTTGGAAATACCTTCTTCCATTGCGTGTAAAACGGCTTCTTTTTCAATCCCTTTTTCATGTGCCAACACATCGGCCATTTGAATCAGTTCTGGTCTGGGTAAAGTTGCATTTTGCATTTTATTGTACTCCTTTTTTGTTGTTAAAAATATCTTCTGGGAAGGTCAATTTTGCTTTATCAATATCATTGAAAGGCAATTGTATCGTTTGACCTTCAAAATCCATTATCACAAAGCCGTCTTTAAAGCCTTTCAAAATACCTTTAAAGCGACGACGGCCGTTAATTTCATGTGCCAATTCTATTTTGGCCTGTTTACCTGTAAAGCGTTCATAGTCAGCGGGTTTGACTAACGGACGATCAATACCGGGGGAAGAAACTTCCAATACCCATTTACCGGCGAAAGGATCGGCGATATCTAGTAAAGCGCTGGCGGTTTGGCTGATCTTTGAACAATCATCCACAGTCATATCACGGCGATCTTTGCGTTCAGCCATGATTTGTAAAGTTTGTAAGGTTGTGCCTTGAACGGATACGCGCACTAAATCATACCCCATATCGTTCAGGGCAGGTTCTACGGCATTTGTTACTTTTTCAATCAGTTCCATTTTGTTTCCTTTGTTAAAAAAGTGGGGCTTTTTCAAGTCCCACCCTCTAAAATTTCAGAAAGCTAAGCGCATTATAACCTAAAAAAAAATTGAAGTCAAGCATTTTTTTATTGATATTTATAGTTACTAGTGATAGAATTTTAAAAAACGGGTGGGGGACTATGCGAAATCAGGAAGAATCGGGGCGTTCTTTATTGGAAATAATAGCTGTTTTGTCAATCATGGTCTTAGTTATGGTTGCAGGAATTCAGCTATGGGACTTGGTTATGAAAAAACAATCTGTCCAAAGATTGCAACAGCGCATTATAGCCCTTAGAACAGAACGTCGTGTTAATATAAATAGTGAACTCAATCGAAACAAAAGAAATGAACGTGTAGAAAAACAGGGAGAAAAAGGGCCAATTTTGACGGTTCAAAATGGGATAGAGAGTGATGGAAATGAAAATAAGGATTCTTTTTGGATTACTCTTTCCAATGTTTCTTCATCGTTGTGTGATTCGATGGCTAAAATAGATAAAGAAATATTACAGTCTTCAAAATATGATGTATCATGTACAAATGCTAATCCGAGTGTCAAATTTTATTTTCCGAAATATTCTGAAATGGTGGGCAATATAGATTGGTCTGATGAGGCTGTTCATGCAAATAATAATTTTGGTCATGTTTCGGGTTCAAATTCAGGTTCAAGTTCTAGTTCAGGTTCTAGCGGTTCGTCCTCAGGAAGTAGTGGAACGCCATCTATTCCTAGCACACCCAACTGTTCATCGAATCAGTGCGGTTCTGATTGTCATTCGTGTGGTACAGGGGTAGCCAAATGTAATTCTTCCACGTGCGCCATTACGTCATGTGTTTCGGGCTATTTTTTGGAAGGTGGACAATGTCGTACCTGTCCTTCATCTGGTTTTTTAACATGCAGTGGCAGTACTTTGACCTGTAAACCGGGTTATTACCGCAGTGGAAACGATTGTGAATGGTGCGATGGTGATAGACAATATAGTTCTTCGGGTGCACTCAGCTGCTCTACCTGTTCAACGGGGAAAAAGCCCAACAGTACGCATGCTTATTGCGTTGATTGTGCTACAGATGGATCTGAAGTTTGTGGTTGTGAAGAAGGGGGATGGACGGAAAGTGGATGTGATACGAGTATATGTACTCAAGACAGTGGATGTAATCAAGAAGATGATTGTATGGCATGTGTTAAATCCGATGGACGAAACACAGGCTCTTGCCAGTTTGCTTGCACATATAAAGGGTACTTACAAAGCTCAGGTTCTCAGTATATTGATACAGGGGTAAATGCGACATCATCTGTTGGTATTGCTGCAAAATTCAACATTGTATCTCTTGCATCCTCTGGAACTCCGTATTGGTCTCCCGTATTAGGTGCAGATACAGGATGGGATAGTGGAAAAGGTATAGGTGTACATGGAAGGGTGAAACAAATAAAATATGGTACATCTCATGATAACAACTACTCATTTTCAACAGGAATAGATTACTCATTTGTTTTGTCAAATGGGGCAATTTCAGTAAATGGAACATCAATTTCTTCATCTAATGAAACGTTTACCACGAATCTCCCAATATATATATTTGCAAATAATCGGCCAGGTGGGTTAGAAACAAGTATTTCTAAGTTTTATTCGGTAAGAATTACTAATAATGGGGCGCTTGTGCGTGATTTTGTGCCGGTTTTGGATCCCAAAGGTGTTCCTGCGATGTATGATAATGTGGAAAAGAAACTTTACTACAATAAAGGAAGTGGTAACTTTACATATGGGGATGACACAGGATCATTCTCTGGAACAGCGGCGGTTTGTTCTTTGGATCAGGATTTATCTTCTGGATGTGCTTGTCTGGACGGTCGGGATAAAACGGGGGGTAAGTGTGGAGCTTGTTTGTCCGGAGAATCTTATGTGACATGGACACAACCCACATTGACATCCAGTGGTACTATGGGGGGAACTAATGAATTTGCATGTAGTCAGTCCAATGTTTTAAATAGTAATCATTATTGTTGGAAAGCCTTTAATGGTGTTACTCCAACTACCAGCAATGATTCATATTGGCACAGTAGCAATTCTTCAAATCCTTGGATCAGTTGGTACACTAAAGAACCGATTAAGATTAATTCAATCACAATTCAAAATCGAGCTTGTGCATCGGATTGGACTAGTGGTGATACAGCTATACCAAAAGACTTTCAAATTCAGTATTCTGATGATAATTCCAGTTGGACAACAGCTTTTACAGGTACAAATCCCAAAGGATGTCTTCTTTCTACGACTTTTAATGTGAACGCATCCTCTGCACATCGTTATTGGAGATTATATGCCACATCAAACTATGATACTCATAATTATGTATCTGTTGGTACATTAACGATCAATGCTGAAAAGTTGCAAACGGTCGATTATACATTGGACACTTTGACAGGGCAATGCCTATCACCCACCGGCCAACCTTATTCTGGAACATCAGGTGGTACAGGTTCAACAATAACTTGTGGCACGCATGCCCAAAATGTGAGTGGTGTTTGTAAATGTGATGTCGGCTATTATGGTGATGGGCAAACTTGCACGTTGTGTGGTGACAGGCAATATAGTGCCGTGGGGGCTGCTTCTTGCAGTACATGTTCCGTGGGACAAACGCACAATTCTGATCATACAGCTTGTGTCGATTGCGCTACAGATGGATCAGAAACATGTGGTTGTTCAGATGGGCAAGTATGGGGAGTTGGGGGCTGTAAAGAAGTACAGAGATCTTGTTCTTTGAACGAAAGTTTATCATCAGGTTGTACGTGTCCGGCGGGTAGGGATACGACAGGTAATGTGTGTGGTTCTTGCTTATCCAAAGAATCTTATACCCCATGGAGTCAACCGACTTTAACATCCAATGGCACAATGGGCGGCAGTAATGGTTTTGCTTGTACAGCATCCACAGAACGTGATAGTTATCGCAAAGCATGGCGGGCATTTGATAAATCAAATTCAGATGGTGAAAAAGATTGTTGGCATAATGCAGATGGGGTAATACCTGCGTGGCTTTCTTGGTATACAAAGGTTCCAACAAAATTGAATTCTATAACGATAACAAACAGACCACTTCATGCACCACATGGTACGAATAGAGAAGACGTGAAAGATTTTAAAATTCAGTATTCTGATAATAATTCCACATGGACGGATGTATATTCTGGTCAAAATTCCAAGGGGGCACTCACTTCAACAACTTTTCAAGTTAATGCAACGTCAGCGCATAAGTATTGGAGAATTTATATGTCATCGACTTGGTGGAGCGTTGATTCAAGATTGTTGACAACCATTGGTGAACTGACCATCAATGCAGATGAATTGCAAACGGTCAATTACACATTGGACACTTCGACAGGGCAATGCTTATCGCCTACTGGCGAGCCTTATTCTGAATCAAGTGGAACCTCTGGGGGAATGACAGACGGTCAAACAACAACTTGTGGTGCGGGAACTCACATGGATAGCTCTGGTAACTGTGTGACAGATCAAACATGTACCACGAACAGTGAATGTGCATCCGAAGGTACCTGTATGGGCTGTGTGATCCCCAGTGGTCAAACATCTGGAACCTGTCAATTTGCTTGTACGTATAAAGAGTATTTACAGAGTAACGGTAGCCAATATATTGATACAGGAGTTCTTCCGAGTGCAGGTCTAACGTTTACAGGACAAGCGATGTTTACTGCTTTTGATAATTGGTTAGTTTTATTTGGTTCTGTTATTCAAGATAATGAAGTGAATGGTATTGTGTTTCGTCATGGTGCTGACAGTGCTCAAACGCTTTCGACCTGGTTTTGTGGTATGCCTAGTTCAACAGGCTACGCACATGGTAGGTTTAGTATTGGAAGAAGTAGTGTCAATTATTTATTTGATTTTTCATTGTCAGCGGGTTCTACCTCTGTAAATGATTTTCATTATACATTTACATCATCTACGAGCAATTTAACAAGCTCGAATAAGAACACTATCTATCTGTTTGGTGGTAATTTCAACAAAAGTTTTTGGCGTGGATCAACAGCTCGAATATACAAAATGAAAATTAACGATGGTGGTTCAACTGTGCGTAACTTTGTGCCAGTGCTGGATCCCGATGGGATACCTGCTATGTTGGATCGAGTGGAAAATAAACTTTATTACAATAAAGGCAGTGGTCAATTTACAACAGGAAATACCATATCTGCACCTGCTTCTTAATTTTACTTTTCCCCTTGACATCCCCATTCAAATGCGCTATAATACATCTGTTTTTGATGGGGATGAAGTTTTCCCCTTTATTTTAAAATCAGAGGATATATGAAAAATCAATACAATCGCGCTAGGCGCCACAGTAACAGTAATAATCGTTCTGTTCGTTCTTATCAGCCACAACAAATTTTTCGCTATACCAACTTGGATTCTACAGGTCCTTTGGGTAAATTACGCGGAACACCTTTGCAATTGGCCGAAAAATATCAAGCTGGTGCTAAAGATGCTGCTATGCAAGGCGACGACGTGTTAATGCAAACTTGCCAACAATATGCCGATCATTATTTGCGTTTGCAAGCGATTGCTATTGAAAACGAACAAGCTTTGAAACCAAAACAAGCCCCCCAGACTGAAATCGAAGAAAATGCAGATGTACCCGCTGAAGTGGTTGAAGAAAAAACACAGGAACCTGCCACAGATACAATCAGCGAATCTGTTTTGCCACCTGAAATTCCTGTTGAATAATTAATTTTCCAAAATAACAAAAGCCATCGCTTGCGCATCGTCCGACAGACTGATGTGTGATTTAAACTTTTTGCATTTAAATTGCTTTTGAATAAACGTTTTTGCCCGTGGGGATAGTTTCAAAACAGGAGCCCCTTGATTGTCATTCAAAATAGCCACATCCTGCCATCCGATATGTTCTCCAATTCCTGTGCCGCAAGCTTTAGCAAAGGCTTCTTTGCCCGCAAATCTTTTAGCCAAATATCCCCATTTGCGTGCCCCCTTTAATTTCTCACAAAGTACACGTTCTTTTTCGGTAAAAACGCGACGAATGAAAGCAGAACTGGCCGCTTTTTGAAATCTTTTAATGTCTAAAATATCACATCCAATGCCTAATATCATTGCCCATTCTCCCTGGATACAGAAACAACTTTATTGTGTTGTCTGAGTAAACGAATGACGCGTTCCAAATGATCTAAGTCTTTGACCTGCAAATCTGCTACTACTTCTGTTGTTTTGTCAGTTTGTGCCAAAGTATTCATATGGATCACTTGTGCTTTTTGACGAATCAGTAAATCCAAAACCGTTCCCATAGTTGCAGGTCCTGTTTTCCATATAATCTTAAGCCGAGCAGGTTGTGGGTAGTGATTATCCTGTGATAAATTCCATTCTACTGCCACCCATTTTTCGGGATTTTTCTTATATTTGGCTAAGTTGGCACAATCGCGAGTGTGAATGGTATAATGATGTTGCCCTGTTTTAATTCCAACAATGGATTCACCAACCACGGGATGACAACATGTTGCTAAAATAAAACTATCCTTTTGACTGAGTCCTAAAATGGGTGCAGTCTGGGCTTTTTTGCCAAATTGACGGAATAGACCTAACGTACGTTGATAAAAACTTGATTTCATATTTGGATGTAAGGTCTTTAAAACTTTTTGAACGGTTACTTTTTCTTCAGCAATACCATCCAATAAACTGTCCACGGATTTGTACCTTAACTCTTTTAGAACTTTCTTTAAATCTGATTTTGAAAAATCTACGTGGGCACTTTCGGCAGCATCGGTGAGATCATTCAAAATTTCAGACCGTTTTTTGTTTGTTTCTTGATTTCGTAAGTAAGTTATGATCTGTGCCTTTGCATTCGCAGAAGTTGCAATTGTCAGCCATTTCTTATTAGGTTCGGCTCTTCCCGTTAAAACACGAACACTGTCGCCATCATGCAAGGTGTAAATAATTTCCTCTTTGCGTCCATTAACAACTGCGCCAATACAACTGTTTCCCAATTTAGTATCCACTTGATAGGCAAAATCCAAAATAGTGGCACCACGTTTAAGCGAATAAAGCAAGCCTTGATCTGAAAAAACAAAAATTTTGTCTTGGTAAAGGGCTAATTTTGTGTGTTCCAAAAATTCTTTTGGTGTTTTAGCTGTGCGAATCAGTTCCAATAACTCTTGCATCCACTGATATTGATGGGCATCACGATGAAAGCCTTGTTTATATTCCCAATGCGCCACTAAGCCAAAGTCGGATTCCTCATTCATTTCAAAAGTACGAATTTGAATTTCTAAACGTTGATTATGAGGGCCTAAAATACTGGTGTGTAAAGACCGATAACCGCTGTCTTTCGGATTAGAAATGTAGTCTTTAAAGCGTCCACCTGGAATAGCGTGAAAGTGTGTGTGAATAATCCCTAAAGCTTTGTAGCAATCTGGAATTTTTTTAACCAACACGCGCAAGCCAATTAAATCAAAAATATCCTCCATAGAATTGCCGTGTGTTTGCAATTTTTTCCACACAGAGTAGGGGCTCTTTTTTCGACCCATTACTTCCGCATTTAAATGATTGTCTGCTAAAAGTTTTTTAAGCATGCGAATTAAGGTGTTCAGGTTGTTTTTACCTTTGGCCTCAAAATCAGCCAACTGCTTTGTTACTTTTTGATATGCTTCAGGATACAGGTTTTGGAAGCATAAATCTTCCATTTCTGTCTTGATCTTGTGCAATCCAATGCGCTCTGCTAATGGAACGTAAATGTTTAATGTTTCCATGGCAACACGTTTACGCTTTTCTGCTTTCTTGCATACATTTAAAGTACGCATATTATGCAATCGATCCGCCATTTTAATCATTAAAATACGAATATCTTTACTGGTTGCTAAAACGAGTTCTTGGAAATTTTGAGCTTGTTTAGCATCTTCGTCCACCAATTGAATCTTGGTGAGTTTTGTGACGCCCTCTACTAGTTCGGCTACATCATGCCCAAATAAAGTTTCAATATTTTCATAGGCAGTAGGTGTGTCTTCCACTGTATCGTGTAATAATGCAGCTACAATCGTATCTGCATCCATTTTATATTCGATTAAAATTTGAGCGACAGAAGTAGGGTGGTAAAAATAAGGTTCTCCAGACTCACGGCGCTGATCATGGTGAACTTTGCTAGCCAAAACGTAAGCACGTATCAACGCATCTTCATCCGCTGATGGCTGATAAGATTTGACCTTTTCAATCAATTCGTATTGGCGCATCCGTCCCCCCTTGGATCAGAATTAGCCTTCGACTTCGTGGTCCCCCACCACTTGGAAAGCATCAGATTCCACAAATTCGGTATCGGCATACATCGGTGATTCACCGGCGATTTCAGCTTCCACTTCTTTTAAATCTTGGGCTTCAATAGCATCTTGAACATTAGACGCATAGCGTTGCATATTGGATATGACAGATTCGCGTAATTGCGTTGTATCCACGGTGCCGGATTCAATTTCACGTAAAGACAAAACAGTATTTTTGTCATCTTCGCGATCTAAAGCGGATGGAACTCCCGCTTCCAAAGATTTTGTGCGACCAGCAGCCAATAATACCAAATCGAAACGATTGGGAATTTTATGAATACATTCTTCAACAGTAACGCGTGCCATAGATTATCCTTTCAAAAAAACGTTGTATGCAGGTAGTATACACATTTTTTTACCAAAAATCAAGAGTTTTTATAAAAAACACGCTTGCACTTTGTTTCAGATTTTTATACAATATGCAAAAATATATCAAAAAAGGATTTAAAATGACTAAGAAACACCTTATTACATCAGCTTTAACGTATATTAACGGTTTACCTCATATTGGACATTTAGCTGGTGCAATGTTGAATGCTGACTTTTATGCTAGATATTTGCGTGCCAAAGGTGAAGATGTTTTGTTTGTAGGTGGAACAGATGTTCATGGTACTAAAATTGAGGTGGGTGCCACTCAAGAAGGTATTGATTTAAAAGACTATATTGCTAAATATCATGGAGAGCATGCAAAACTTTATGAAGGTTTTGAGTTATCCTTTGATGCTTTTGGTAATACAGATTCTGAACAAAATAAGGAAATGACTTGGCGTATCTTTGAAGGTTTGGATAAAAATGGGTACATCAGTGAAAAAACAACGAAGCAAGCCTATTGTGCAGACGATGATCAATTTTTGGCAGATAGCCAAGTAGGTGGAACTTGTCCCTATTGTGGTTATGAAAAGGCCAAAGGTGACCAATGTGAAAATTGCACTAAGTTATTGGAACCTGAAGAACTTAAAAATCCGTACAGCACCATTTCTGGCAGCCATAACATTACCTTTAAAGACACTAAGAATTTATACATTGATATGGATAAAATGCAATCTCACTTAGATTCTTGGGTGGATGGTAAGAAGGGCTTATGGCCGGATATCGCTTATACAACGGCGAAGAAATGGCTTAAGGAAGGTTTGCAAGCTCGTGGTATTACACGCGATTTAAAAAATGGTTTTGCAGTGCCTCGTCCAGGTTATGAAAATAAGGTATTCTATGTGTGGTTTGATGCCCCCATTGGTTATATCGGAATTACAAAAGAATGGGCTGATAAAGATCCTGCAAATCGTCATTGGGAAGATTGGTGGCTAAACCCTGATAATGTGGTTCACACCGAATTTATGGGCAAAGATAATATTCCTTTCCATTCTATTTTCTTTCCTGGAATGCTTTATGGATCAGGTGAAAATTGGACGCAAGTGGCTTGCTTGAAAGGCACGAGCTGGTTGAATTTTGCAGGAGGAAAAATCTCTAAATCTGAACATCGTGGTGTCTTTTTGGACGATGCTCTGGTTGAGTTTCCTGCAGATTATTGGCGTTATTGGATCTTGGCTAATTCACCCGAGTCGGATGATGCTATTTTTTCGTTTGAAAGTTTTGCCGCTGTTATCAACAAAGATTTAAATGATGTTTTGGGTAACTTCATTAACCGTGTGGTGAAAATGACGGTCAAGGATTTTGGAAATGTTGTACCTCAAATGGGGGAAATTACTCAAAACGAAAAAGAATTGTATGCTGAATTAGATCGCTTGATTAAACAATATACAGCTCATATGGACGCCATTGAAATTCGTAAAGCACTGGCGGATCTGCGTGAAATTTGGGTTTCTGGTAATAACTATATCGCAAAGTGTGAACCATGGAAAGTAGTGAAGGAAGATAAAGTTCGTGCGGGAACGATTTTGGCTACAGCGTTGAATATGATCAATTTGTTTGGGCATCTATCTGCGCCTGTAATGCCAGCTAAATCAGCTGAAATGTTGTCTGTTTTTGGAACAGATACAACAGCACATTGGCCTGCAGAATCAGCTGAAAAACTGCTGAATACTTTATCGGCAGGGCAAGAGTTTACAGCTCCAGGCCTGTTATTCCAAAAGATTTTGCCTGAACGTAAAGTAGAATTGCAAATTAAATATAAGGAGGTTAAAGATGTCTAAGGAACAATCTAGTGTAGGGAATATCTTGTTCCGTATTTTTTGGTGGTGTGTGCAGCTCATTAATCCACATTGGTCGCATAAACTAATGTATTGGGGGCTTCGTGATGGGGCTTTTCCACGTCAACCAGCTAAAGATCCAATTTTGTCTATGAATGTTTGGGGGCATAATTTTCAATCTCCTATAGGTATTGGGGAAGGTGTTGATAGACGAGGAAATGTTTTGGATGCTTTAATTTCTATGGGGTATTCTTTCGGAGAATTTGGTCCCTATACGTTAGAAGAAGAAATGCCCGAAAAAAAGACAGGCTATTTTAAAAAAGAAAAGATTATTGTTACAGTATGTCGAGGGTATAGAAATCCTGGAATTATGCATATTTTGCCTTGGTTTGTAAAACGTCGGTATTTGCCACACTACGTGGGTGTGGATATCGCAATTCCATCCGATTCAGAAGAACAAAACATTAAACAAGGTCGCCATTTCACTTATCAGGAAGAATTTGTTTTAATGGCACAGAAGTTGTCTCCATATTGTGACTACTTAACACTTAATTTTTCCCACCCAAGTTCAGAGTTGGCGATGATGATTGTGGATAAAGCTTCCATTGTTCCAATCATCAAAGAAGTGAAAGAAACCGTGAGATTGGCAGCGCCTATTCAAACACCTCCTGTGTTGGTGAAAGTACCATTGGATATCACAATACAAGAAGTTCCTTTGGTGGTGCAAAATTTGATTGAAGGAGGGGCTGACGGTGTTATTATTGGTGGTCCTGTTTCTGTAGATAAAAATATGAGTTTGTTGCCCGAATCCGCTCCTACTTATTATCAAGCTGGGATGCTGTATGGAATGGCTTTACAAAAACGGACAATTGACTTGATTCATCAATTTTACAGAGAGTCAAAAGGAGCATTACCGATTGTAGCTTATGGTGGTGTTTTGAATGTAGATGACGCTATAAGTATGATTTCGGCTGGTGCAAGTTTGATTCAGTTGGATACAGCATGTTTAACATATGCAGGACCTGCGGTTGTTTTTGCGTTGCATAAAGGCTTACAAAAATATCTGACAGAAAAGGGATATTCTAATATTTCTCAGGCCATTGGTTCTGATTTCAAGGATTCATCCATAGCGGGGTTGGTAAATGAACCAATAAATTCAACTCCTTCTCAAACAAATATAACAACACCACCAAATTCGTAAAGGAGAACTATGAGTCAGGTTGCTGTTTTAATTCCAACGCGATTAAAATCTTCCCGTTTGCCCAATAAACCTTTGGCAATGATTAATGGAAAGCCTTTGTTGCAGCATGTGTATGAACATGCTTTAAAGGTGCATCCCAAGGAAGATATTTACATTGCGGCAGGAGATCAAGAAATTGTGGATTTAGCCAATTCTTTTGGGGCTCAGGCTGTTTTGACGGATCCTTCTTTGCCATCTGGTACGGATCGTATTGTGGCAGCAATGAAGCAAATCGATCCTGATGAAAAGCGGTACGATACTGTGGTAAATTTTCAAGGTGATGGTATTAATGTAGATCCTGCTTTGAATTTACGTTTGGTGGAATTGTTGGACCAGACAGGTGCCGATTGGATGACTGTGGGTAAAAAGATCACAGATCCTAATGATATTCAAAATCCCGCAATGGTTAAAATTGCAATGGGACTTCGTGAAGGAGAAGATTATGGGCGTGCGCTTTATTTTTCGCGTGCACCAATTCCTTTTAATCGTGAAGCGGGAAAATGTATTGAAGCTTACTGGCATATAGGTATTTATGTTTATCGGCTGAAAGCATTAAAGGCCTTTGTTGCAGCACAGGAAGGTATTTTAGAAAAGACGGAAAAATTAGAACAACTCAGAGCTTTGGAAAATGGTATGAAAATTTGTGCTTTGATTGTGCCTTCAGTTAAATTGATTGAAGGAGCACCTGCAGATATTAATACGCCTGAAGAGTTGGCTGAAGCACAGAAATTCATGTTCTAAAGTAAAAAAATAGGGGGGATTGATGATTTATTTAACTGGTGACCATTTACCCATAAAAACAATTCGTCAAATGGCAAAAAAGTTAAAAGCCCCTTTATGGCCTTCTGATGAAAAACCCCTGATTAAAGATGGTTTACAACAACGTTTTCCCAAACAAGTGGCTGTTTTGGCCAAAGATTTAGGTGAGGATAAGCTTTCTGAGTTATTCTTTTTACCTGTTTCATCTGTGATCGATGCTGCCTCCTTGACAGATTCTGTGGAGTCATTTTACCAAAAAATGTCTGAAGTAGCTTTACCAAATTCGTTGAGCTTTCTTCTGACTTGTCCGGTTATTTATTCTACGAATATTGCTCAAATTTTTACAAAAGCCTTAAATCGTCATCTGCATTTCTCACGCTCCCAATTTGAAAGTGTACATTTTGCTTTGCATGAATCTATTGTGAATGGTTTAATTCATGGTAATTTACGAGTGAATAGTTCTATGCGTCAATCGGCCCGTGATTTTGTGGAATATGCTCGTTTGTTGCATGACAGATTAAATGATCCTGCTTATGCTAAAAAATCCGTCAGTATTATTGCTAGTTGGGATAAACGTAAACTGGAAATTAAAATTCGGGATGAAGGTTCTGGTTATGCTCCAGTAGGTCGTGTGAATACAACAACTTCTGTGTTTGCAAAGTCAGGTCGTGGGCTTAGAATTATTGCGGGAACAGCAGATTCTTGCACAATCGACGATTTTGGCCGAGAAGTGACGCTTTCATTCTTACTAGAGGATACGCCTGTTGCACGTTGGTTGGAAAGCTACTCGTCAGAAAATACTCCTGCTAGTTCTTCTAAAGATATTTTAGGCTCAGAACTTTCTGCTTGCCGTGTTTTAGTGATCGAAGATAATCCGTCTAATCAAGCTGTTTTAGGACGACTCTTAAGCATTATGGGAATTACTCAAGTGGAAATGGCATCAGATGGTGTAGATGGTTTGGAAAAAGTGGTGGAATTTAAACCAGATCTGATTATTTTGGATATTACGATGCCGCGTATGAATGGGTATGAGGTGTTGCATGAACTTAAAAAAGATCGTGAAACCGCAAGTATTCCTGTCTTAATTCAAACGGCGGCGGATAATCGAGAAACTCGAGAAAAAACATTTAGTTCTGGTGCTACAGACTTTATTACAAAACCTGTGAATCCTTTGGAATTTTTTGCGCGTGTTCGTGTCCATTTAGAAAATCGTTTATTGGTTCAAAATTTGGAAAAGCAGTTAACTCAGATTGAATCTGAACTATTGTCGGCCCAACGTATGCAAGTGGGGATTTTGCCGTCGCGTAAAGATTTAGATGATTTAAAACAAAAATATAACTTAGATGTGGCTCAATACTTTTCCCCATCGTCGGTTCTTGGGGGAGATTATTGGCAAATTTTCCCGATTTCAAAAACTAAATTATGTATCTACTTATGCGACTTTTCAGGCCACGGTGTAGCAGCAGCCTTGAATACTTTCAGATTGCATGCTTTATTTTCCCAGCTGAATAAGAAATCGGCTAACCCTGCCGACTTTTTGAAAAAATTAAATGCGCAGCTTTATGCTTTGTTACCACGTGGTCAATTTGCTACTTTGTTCTTGGGAATAGTAGATTTAAAGACAAAAGATTTTGTATACACAGGTGCTAATGCACCCAGACCATTAGTAATTAATAAGGGGCGTAAGTTGTTATTGCATACCGAGGGGATGCCCTTGGGAATTATGCCTAATCCCAAGTATAAAAACTACCATCTGAAAATGCATGCTGGGGATATTATGTTTTTATATAGTGATGCCCTCATTGAAACAGCAAATGATAAAGGTAAGCGTCTGGGATATGAAGGATTACAAAAAATTGTTTACCCCTTAATGAAAAAAGATGATATTAACGGTGCTTTAAAGGAAATTATGCATCAATTTTTTGAGTTTGCACCACCGCCGCCAGTTGATGATATTACTTCCGTTCTTTTCCGTGTGAGGGATAAATGATACGATTGTTCGTTGAGAGTGAATTAAAAGTAAAATCACAGGTGGAACTTTCTGTCTTTCAATCGCATTATCTATGCCATGTTATGCGGCTAAAAGAAAATGATGAGGTTGTTTGTTTTAATGGATATCAAGGCGAATGGTTGGGTGTGCTTTCGTATCAAAAAAAGAAAGTCTTTTTACAAGTTCAAAAACAGCTTCAAAAACAAAAGAATTTGTCCGAATGTATTTTGTGTCCTGCTCTAATTAAAAAGGAAGCAATGGACTTCGTTTGGCAAAAAGCAACAGAATTGGGCGTTACCAAGATTTATCCTATCATAGCAGAACGTAGTGTTGTAAAGAGCTTAAATCGAAAGCATGTGATGTCTGTAGTGTATGAGGCCTGTGAACAGTGTGAACGTATGGATGTTCCCGAAATTATGGACCCAGATACATTAGAAAACGTAATTAAAAAATTACAGAATAATATATGTTTAGTATGGCTTTCGGAGCGAGGTGGAAATCCCTGTGATAACTTTAATGCTATCCCTGCATTTTTTGTGGGGCCAGAAGGGGGATGGACTCCAAAAGAACAAAAATTATTAAAGGAAAAAGCTAATATAGAATGGCATTTAGGACAAACAATTTTGCGGGCAGAGACTGCATGTTTATCCGCATTGGCAATTTATCAAGCGAAAAAGAAATAAAAGTGCTTGCATTTTGTTTTTTTTCTCGCTAGTATAACAAGAGAGAGGCTCTTATGATTTTGAAAAAGACTTTATTATTCTTGGGGTTGTTGGGGGTAATGGCTTATGCTGCAATCGCTACCGCCAGAACTTATCCGACACAAATTTGTCGTGGTGGGGCATGTCAACCAGTTAGCTTTTCGCCCAGACCACAATTGATGGATCAAATTGAAACATTGTTCCCCAGTTCTATTCAGCAAATTTTGTTGTGTGAGGCAGATCCTGCTTCTCGTACGTGTATTCGGGATGGATTAGAATTTTTTGGCTATACCTCTGCAACGACAGTTCGTTTTAATATACCGTTTGCCCGTATTATTCATGTAGATCGACGTCAAGATTCTTATGGTTTGACGTTGGATTATCAAGTGATGGCCAATGGTATGTATCCAGCTTGTATGGTTTCTGATGGCGCTTTAGAGTTGTACAGTAGGGGTATTATGCAAATTAATTCTCCTTATTTTGCTTGTCAGATGACACAGACGGGAACAACACGGATTATGATCCAGTTCCAGTTGGATTATGTAGACTTTGCAACTCGTCGTCTGGGAGCTTTTTATACAGCTTATGTAGAAGGTGAAGTCACTGGTAGTGGTTCTGGATATGCTTTATTACGTTTGACACCAGAGCGTCGTATCTATGAAGATAGGCCGGTAACAGTTAATCCGTGGAAAGCTGCTCAACCAACACCGATGATGCGGACCTTCTCTGGAAATTCTGGTATGCCCAATATGTTGGATCAGAATATGATGATGATGAATAATTATGATATTCGTGAAAACCAACGTGATTGGGGAATTGTTCCAACAACCAGCAAGAAGAGTGGCTTGAATGGATGGTATGTGGATAACGGAGGAGCTTATGTTCCTATGGGAGCTCCCAGTACCTCATGGCGTGGTCAGTTGTTCAATTATTGGGATAAATTATTACAAATTATTTACTTGGATCCAGAATGATAAATATTACAAATTTAAAGAATGGTATCCGTGTTGTCACGGAAGGGATAGAAAATGTCCAAACAGTTTCTTTGGGAACATGGGTAGGTGTTGGCTCACGTTATGAGGCACGTTCAGAAAACGGAATATCCCACTTTTTAGAGCATATGGCCTTTAAAGGTACAGCGACGCGTTCTGCTTTGGAAATTATGCGCCAAGTGGAAAATGTAGGTGGTTATATTAATGCCTATACGGGCAAAGACATGACAGGATATTATGTCCATTTGTTAAAGGAAAATATGTCCACGGGTTTGGATATTATTTCGGATATCGTTCAACACGCCACCATGGATCAAAAAGAATTAGATACTGAGAAAGGTGTGATTTTACAAGAGTTGAGTATGTATAGAGATCGCCCCGATTACGTGGTAGCTCAAAACTTTGATGCTACAGCTTATGCTGATCAGCCTTTTGGTCGTGATGTTGGTGGGGATCCGGAAGTGATCCGCACAATGACCAGTGAAAAGATGCTGGAATACATGCATCGTCAGTATACAGCCAAGAGAATGGTGATCAGTGCCTCCGGTGCGGTAAAACATGAAGACTTTGTGGCGCGTTGTGAGGCCTTATTCACGGATGTCAATACGCATGAAGGGCAAGCATGTGAACCGGCACATTATACGGGTGGCTTTTCCTATGTCAATCAACCCCATGAACAGGTTAATTTATGGTTGGGTTTTGAATCGGAAAGTTATGCTTCTCCCAAACGTTGGACGGCCAAGGTTTTGGCGATGATTTTGGGGAGCGGTATGGCTTCGCGTTTATTCCAAGAAATTCGTGAAAAACGTGGTTTGGTTTATACAGTTCGTGCCACAACTGATCCAGATTCGGATACAGGTATGTTTGATATTTACGCAGGTACAGGTGAAAAAGAAGTCGCCGATTTAATGCCTGTGATGTGTGATGAGATTGTACGTTTGGCGGATACTTTAACGGATGAGGAAATTGACAGAGCTAAGACACAAATCAAAGCTCGTTTGTTGATGCAATCAGAGGAAATTTCTTCCCATGCAGATCGTAATGCGCGTTCTATGCTCAATTTTGGACGTGTGGTTTCAGATGAAGAAATTTTAAAGACTGTGATGGCAATTCAAAAAACAGATTTGTCTCTTTATGCAAAAAAATTGTTTGCACAAAAACCAACGGTAGCGGCTTTAGGACCCATTCAAAATCTGATGTCTTATGAGGATATCTGTGCCCGTTTGAAAGGCTAAAATGCCTGATTTTAAATATGAAAATGCTTTGGGTGATTTTCATTTAATTGCTGGCTTAGATGAAGCAGGCAGGGGACCTTGGTGTGGTCCTGTGGTAGCTGGATGTGTGATGTGGGTCAATGGTTGTCCCGATGAATTAGCTGAACAAATCAATGATTCTAAAAAATTAACCCTAGCAAAGCGTGAGATACTTTTTGGAAAAATTATTCAAGCGACTCCCGCTTATGGTATAGGGCAAGCAAGTGCTCAGGAAATTGATCAAATCAATATTTTACAGGCTTCCTTTTTGGCGATGCGTCGCGCATATGATAATATGATTCAAAAAGGTTTTATACCTACTCATGCTTTAATTGATGGAAATAGATTACCTGAAAATTGGCCCGTTCCCACGCAAGCAATTATTGGGGGAGATGCCAAAAGCCTTTCCGTTGCAGCCGCCAGTATTTTGGCTAAAGTAACGCGTGATCGTATTATGACGGAACTTGCTAAACAATATCCTGCCTACGGTTGGGATAAAAATGCCGGCTATGGTACAAAAGTTCATCAACAAGCTTTGGCACAATTTGGTGTTACACCTCATCATAGACTTAGTTATAAACCCATTCAAAGCCTATTGAAACATCCTATTAATTAATTTTTCTAAAAGAATAATATTTATGTAAAATGAATATTAGTATTGTTGCAAATATAATATAAATGCCTTGTGCAAACCAAACTTCCCAATTTAAAATAGAAATAAAAAAACTCAAAATTGGTGCGTTGATCAAGTACATAAAAATATAAACTGAAAAAGCTTTTATCCATTCCTTGTAAAAATTACCATGCGCTTGAAAAACATAGTACCTCATTGTTATGAAAGACATATTAATAGTGATAGCATATTGTAAAACAAGTGCCAAGTTTGTTACTATTACTTTGTTTGTGTTGGGTAAAATATGTGAAAACAAAATATTAAGAACATTTAACAGTATATAAGATACCACTGTATTAAAACCTCCTACGAGAAGAAAACGTAATTTTTGAGGAAGTTTAAACCATATTTTTTCGATATAAAAATATATTTTTTTTACCATAAGCATGAAAATGGCCTTTTGATTAATCT
>Ga0310690_10001766_pt1 | contig 37536 bp, 33 predicted proteins | sample AusTroGonzalo_MG_2_FD_207661 | JGI IMG/M metagenome (GOLD analysis project Ga0310690, IMG submission 207661) | Bovine rumen microbial communities from tropical cattle in Woodstock, Queensland, Australia - Gonzalo_04 (v2) (version 2) | ecosystem: Host-associated > Mammals > Digestive system >...
TAGGACCTGCCTCCTTGAAGGCTGCGCTGAATGCGTTACGGCCTGCAAGCAGGAAGGAGATTTCATTTGAATCAACGGGGTGCATCTTACCATCATATACGATAACGCGTACATCACGTGCGTATGAACCGGTAAGAGGACCCTGCTCCATGCGCTGCATGATACCTTTGAGGATAGCGGGCATGAAACGGGCATCGATAGAACCACCGACGATACTGTTTACATAAACGAGTTTACCACCCCACTCCAGCGGATATTCCTCAACACCCTTTACGGTCATCTTGAACTCCTGGTTGCCAAACTTGAACATCTCAGGCATGGGCTTGCCGTCCTCATAAGGCTCAACGATAAGGTGAACCTCACCGAACTGACCGGCACCACCTGACTGTTTCTTGTGACGATAATCAGCACGGGCTGCCTTGGTGATGGTCTCACGATAAGGAATCTTGGGCTCCTCAAAGTTGATCATCATCTTATCATTGTTCTCGATGCACCACTTGAAGGTACGGAGATGGAACTCACCCTGACCTGAAAGGATAACCTGACGAAGCTCCTTGGACTGCTCGATAACGAGTGTGGGATCTTCCTCACGCATACGGTTGACGATGGTCATCATCTTCTCCATATCGGCCTCGTTGACGGGCTTGAGAGCACGTGAATACTTGGAGTTAGGATACTTGATGAAGTTGAATGAACGGTCAGCGCCCTCATTGAGGGTATTGCCTGTACGAACATCCTTAAGCTTTACTGTGCAGCCTATATCACCGGGAAGCAGTTCAGAAACCTGAACGCGGTTGTTACCCTGGCTTACGAAGATCTGAGCAACACGCTCCTTAGAGCCACGGTCTGAATTAATCATATCCTGACCCTCATGAGCCTTGCCGCACATTACCTTGAAATATGAAACAGCACCTATATGGGGCTCGATTGTTGTCTTGAAGAAGAAGAGAGATGTTCCTGAAGCGTCAAGCTTAACTACATCACCCTTAGCATCCTTAATCTCCTTACCCTGCAGAGGTGAAGGAGCCACATTACCCAGGAACTCAACGAGACGGCTTACACCGATGTTGGGAGCTGCGGCAGTGCATACGATGGGGAACAGACCACATGACTCGATACCCTTGCGGAAACCGGCACGGATTTCATCGATTGAGAGCTCACCCTGATCGAAGAACTTCTCCATGAGTTCCTCATCATTCTCAGCAGCTGACTCTGTAACAGCGTCACGCATGGTCTGAGCCTTATCAGCAACTGCACCGGGGATATCCTCGGCCTTCATGGCTGAACCGTCAGCGAATGTGAGTTTCTGATTGAGAAGAACGTCAATTACGCTCTTGAAAGCGGGACCGGCCTGCTCAGGGAACTGGATGGGCACGCATGTGGTGCCGAAGGTAGAACGGATCTGCTCTACAACGTTGTCATACTCGCACTTGTCGCTGTCAACATGGTTGATTACGAAGAAGGCGGGCTTATTAAGTTTCTTGACGAGACGATAGCTGTTGATAAGGCCAACGTCAACGCCACGTGAACCGTTTACTACAAGAATGGCGGAGTCGCAGATGTTGAGGGCGGTTACAGCCTGACCTGAGAAGTCATCGGAGCCCGGGCAATCAAAGAAGTTGAACTTCTTGCCGAACATCTCTACTGCAAATACGGTTGAATAGACTGAGTAGCCGTACTCAAGCTCTACTGCTGCAGTGTCGCTGACTGTGTTCTTTGCATTAACTGAACCACGGCGCTTGATTACGCCTGCCTCAAAAAGGATGCTCTCAGTGAGAGTGGTTTTTCCTGATCCGGCTCCGCCAAGTATGGCGATGTTCCGGATGTCTTCTGTTTTATAATTCTTCATATTGCTGTTATTGATTTGTCAATCAGGTAAAGCCTTATATTTCAAAGGCTCGCAAATTTATTTAATTAAGGTGGAAATACCAAATAAATCAGAGGAAAAGGGAGCTGATGATAGTATCGCTGATAAACATATGCTTTTCCGGAATCTTCAGACAGTTGTTTTCCACAATAAGAGCACCTTTGTTAAGCATAGTATGGGCGGAATGCAGGACAGAAAGGCGGTCCTGAGGGGTGAGCAAAGAGAGGTTGAGGCCTTGGGTGGTGCGAAGGCTGAGCATGAGGCGTTCGTTGTAGAGATCAGTTTCTGACAGACTTTCAATCTCATATTCAGGCTGACCGTGCTCTATTCCTTCCATGTAAGCATCAAGGTCAGAGGGGTTCCACTGGCGGGAACGGCCGTCATAGGAATGGGCACCGGCTCCTATGCCCAGGTACGGAGTGCCGTCCCAGTAGCTGCTGTTGTGACGGGAATGAAAACCGGGCAGAGAGAAATTGGATATCTCATAATGTTCAAAGCCGCCATCATGGAGGGCATCACACATAAGGGTGAACATCTGTGAGCAGAGGTCATCATCGGCCGGAATCAATTTACCCTGGTCCCGAAGGGCCTGCAACGGAGTATTATCCTCATATGAGAGGCAATAGGAAGAGATGTGCTGTACACCGGTTGACATGGCCGTCTGGAGATCATCACGGAACATGTCTAATGTCTGACCGGGAAGGCCGTACATCAGGTCTATGCTAATGTTGGTTACACCCGATTCCCGGCATATGCGTACGGCTTCAAGCGCCTGGGTTGCAGTATGACGGCGATACAGGAAACACAGGAGTTCAGTATTGAAGGTCTGCACTCCCATGCTGATACGGTTGACACCAAGCCTGCGGAGGGCAGCTACATATTCAACGGTGATATCATCGGGGTTACACTCCACGGTCAGTTCCTGAAGGCCATCAAGACCATATATGGTGCGGATGCAGTCAATAACCTGACTTATCTGACCAGGGGTAAGACGCGACGGAGTACCGCCTCCGAAATAAACAGTGGTTACGGGAGCACCGTGCAAGTATTCCTTACGCTGTTGGAGTTCGGCGCACAGGGCATTTACATAACGCGCGGCTTCATTCTCACGCACGGTGGAGAAGAAGCCGCAGTATATACAGCGTCGGGCACAGAACGGAATATGTACGTATATGCCCGCCATAAAAAGCCGACCGTTAAATCATGGAGTTGATGACATTCATCACGTCCTGGCCGATAGCATCGGCAGCCTCCATGGTAGAGGCCTCAGAATAGACGCGGATGATAGGCTCGGTGTTGCTCTTGCGCAGGTGCACCCACTTATCAGGGAAGTCTATCTTGACTCCGTCTATGTCATTGATCTCCTCCTTGGCATAGATGCCCTTGACCTTGGCCAGGATGGCATCAACATCGGTACCTGGCTTGAGGTCGATACGGTTCTTGGCTATGAAGTATGGAGGATAGGTTTTACGGAGCTCACTGACGGTCTTACCCTCATGTGCCAGATGACTCAGGAAGAGAGCAATACCTACCAGGGCGTCACGACCGTAGTGAAGTGCAGGATAAATGACTCCGCCATTGCCCTCACCTCCGATTACAGCGCCGGTCTCCTTCATCTTGGTAGTCACGTTGACCTCACCTACCGCAGCTGCGTTATACTGGCCACCGTACTGACGGGTAACGTCACGCAGAGCACGGGTTGAACTGAGGTTGGACACTGTATTACCGGGAGTATGCTTAAGCACATAATCAGCAACAGTTACAAGAGTATACTCCTCACCGTACATAGCACCCTTCTCATCAATGAATGCCAGTCGGTCAACATCGGGATCAACTACAAATGCGACATCGCGGCCACCCTTCTTCATGAGGTTCATTATATCACCAAGGTTCTTTTCAAGCGGCTCAGGATTATGCTGGAAATCACCGGTAGGATCGCAGTAGAGCTTATCAACACTCTTAACGCCAAGAGCCTCAAGAAGGTCCGGCAGGATGATACCTCCTACTGAGTTGACGCAATCAATGGCAACTTTGAAACCGGCCTTGCGGATAGCCTCCACATCAACCAGATCAAGAGCAAGGACTGACTCTATGTGACGGCGGTTCATCGTATTATCAGTGGTGTAATGACCAAGACGGTCGACATCGGCATAACAGAAATCCTCCTTGTCTGCTATTTCAAGAACGCGGTTGCCATCAGCAGCGGTCAGGAACTCACCGTTACTGTTGAGCAGTTTGAGGGCGTTCCAGTGACGCGGATTATGGCTGGCGGTAAGGATAAGACCTCCATCGGCCTTAAGCCAGGTCACGGCAAGCTCTGTAGTGGGAGTTGTGGCAAGACCTATGTCTGTCACATCAAAACCCATTCCCATAAGGGTGCCGCATACCACCTGGCGGACCATCTCACCAGAAAGACGGGCGTCACGGCCAACAACTATATGACGCGCCGATGGATTACCTTCACGCACCCATGTAGCATAGGCCGATGTAAACTTTACTATATCGAGAGGGGTCAAGCCGTTTCCGGCAGGACCGCCTATTTCTCCGCGAAGACCGGAGATGGATTTAATCATTGCCATTGAACTTCTGTGGTGTAAAAGTTATTTCATAGAATGTGGGGTACACATTTGATGCTGCAGTCTGTGTGCCCTGGTTATGAGGTACGATAAGACGGACCTTTGAGGCCGAGCTCAGCATACCGGGTTTGATATACGGGAAAGGCATTAACCATGCACTTGGCACGGTGTTTCCGTAAACGTTTGACATCACTCCGCTAAGGAAAGAGGCAGTATAATTACCTCCCGTGCGCTTGACATAGAATTTGTCAGGTTCATGCTGGAAATGGTTCATAGTCATGGTATCTCCTGTTCCTACATATACCTCAACAAATTCAGCATTCATATACCAAATGGCATCAGTACCCATAACCTGACCTCCGCCACGATTGACAATCTGCATATACACACCGTTATCGGCAAACAGGACATACTCATTACGGGTGGAATCAGGCCCGGTGTCAGGGTTGTTGGTGATTGTGTCTTTGAGGAAATCTGAGATAGAAATGACGTCTATATTGTGGTTTTCTATCCACTTTCTGATACGTTTGGCCTCACGCTCTTTCTGCTCGGCATAGGTATCATCGTCATCACAGGAAATGAATCCCGCTGAAGCGACTAAAAGGGATATGGCCAAAAACAGGAGTTTCTTCATATCATTTTACAAAAAGTTGTCTAATACAATCTTCTGTTGAGCGCGACCATTCGTCAAGTCCTTTCATAAAACGCTCAACGGCCTCATCGAGTGTGCCACGGAACTCTCCTCCGGCTGCATTCACATGACCTCCGCCATTAAAGAAATCACTTGAGAAACGGTTGCACGGAACATCGCCCACCGAACGGAACGACAGTTTTATGAGTCCCAGCTCTGTGTCCTCACGGAAGAATGCGCTCATAAGTACACCGTTAATCTGCAGGGGCATGTTCACGAATCCTTCAGTATCACCTTTCTTGTAGTTGAACCGGCGAAGCTCCGCATCAGTCAGAGTGATGATGGCTGTGGATTTGCCATGCAGGACCTGCATCTTGTCACAAAGGACAAATCCCTGGAGACGAAGGCGATCCTCAGAATAGTTGTTATAAACCCTACGGTATATATCATCCTTGTCAACACCCTTTTCCAGGAGATGAGACACTATACTGAACAACGAACTGTTGTTGCTGTTGTAAGACAACGCACCGGTATCAGTCATTATTCCCGTATAGATGCACTGGGCTATCTCAGTATTGATGGAATGGAAATCACCCAGGACGCAAATCAGGTGAAACACCAGCTCAGATGTGGATGAAGCCTCAGGATGAGACAGTGTGACATCGAAATTGGCACCGGGGAACGGGTGATGGTCAAGCAGGAATTTCTTAGCCTTGGAATAAAGGAAACTGGCGGCGATCCTGCCGATACGGCCTACCACATTGAAGTCAAGACAGCAAAGGACATCGGCCTTGTAAACCAGACTCTCAGATGCATCAGGATCATCATTGAAAACCTTTATGTCATCGGCACCGGGAAGCCACTTAAGAAAATCCGGAGCCGAATCAGGGACGAGTACTACGACCTCCTTACCCTTGAGTTTAAGGTAATGGTACAGTGCCAAAGACGAACCTATGGCATCGCCATCGGGCCCCATGTGAGTCAGGATGACATACCGGTCGGCCCAGCCCATCCAGAACCGGAACTCAGACACGTCTACACCGGAGAATATATTTTCTATCATAGTCGTGCAAAGGTACTTATTCTAACTTAAATAACAAAGTTTTGGGCAACCTCCAGAACACATGATACGGCAATACAGGCAAGTGCCTGGACCAGACGCCTTGAACGTTTCTCTCTGTACCAAAGGTAAACGAGTATCACCACAGCATATATGACAAATATTTTCCAACCGTGCCTGAGCGAGAGGTCAAGATGCGAATAAGGCAGAGAAGAAACATAAGTAAGGGCCGATGTCATTGCATCTACCATCCATGTCAGCACATTCACGACCACATCCCTTACAGGAGCGAACCATCCTACAATCCAAAGAGACATGGATAATGAGACAATCACGAACATAGCCGGAACCACAAACAGGTTTGCAAGAAGGACATATGTGGAGAACCCCGAAAAGTGGTACATGACCAAAGGTACAGTACCTATCTGAGCCGATACGGACAGGACCGATACACGCCACAGATAACGTCCGATAACGGTATGCGGATTATAAACCTCCATCAACGGCGGCGTAAGGATGACAATGAACAGCACCGCACTGAACGAAAGCTGGAAACTCATGTCAAACAAAGCGGAGGGATGAACGGCAAGCATTATCAGAGCGGCTATTCCCAACGAATTCAGCGCCGAACCTTCACGATTGGCCGCACGGCAGACCGCAACGATGGAGAACATAATCAGGGTGCGTGTAATGGAGACGGGCAGACCTATCGCGAATGCGTATGACCATAAGATGACAAGAACCAGCGACTCCCTAATCCATTTTGCCTTACGGAACAGGAAGGACGGAAAGATAAGATAAAGAAACCAGCACATTATGCCCACATGCAGCCCCGAGACGGCAAGGACATGACTCACTCCCGATGTGGAGTACACCTCTCTGAGTCCATCGCTCAATTGCTTTTTCTCACCAAGTGTCACGGCCGATGCCACAGCCAACGCATTGCCGGACAACCCCCACTCCCTGTATTTGAGGATGATGCTTCGGCGGAACCTGATGCATCGGTTCTTAAGGCTTAAACGGCCTTCAGGATCACTGGCCTTCCAGTCTTTGGCCTGCACACGCAGTGTGCCGGATATGCCGTGGCTAAGAAGGAAGGCTGCATAGTCAAAACCGGCACCTTCGCTGGACGGTTTGTTTATCTTACCGTCAAAAACGATTGTCTGTCCGGGCATAACCGATGCCGCCGCACTGTCCTTAGGCAGATAGAGATAGATATTTCGATTCCGATACAAGCTGTCTGTAAGGGTAACCTCAACGCGATATGTGCGTTCACGTTCAAAGGGATAAGAGTTTATCACACCATGGTAGACGGCATAACGTGGCGGCCATTCGACCTTAACCTGCCCCATCTCCATCTGATGGCACAACAACCCTGCAAAGACAAATGACAGAGACAGGCAGAATCCCGAAAGACGCAGGAATCGGCCACCGAATACAAGTACAAATAATACGAGTAACGCTATTGAAACAATAAGACACTCAACCGGCACCTGTGCCCGGGTGTTTAAAATGGTATCCGATATCAATATCCCTGCTATAAGGGGAATGACCAGCCTTAGAGAGGGCCAGTCCGAGAGTCTCACTTGCTAAATCAGAGCTTTTTAAGTTCCAGGATAGCCTGCTCCGGATCTGGTGCAGAGAAAACGGTGTTGCCGGAAACCAAGACATCAACGCCGGCCTTAACCAGACGCGGTGCGGTCTCAAAGGTTACGCCTCCGTCAACCTCAATGAGAGCCTTTGAGCCGGACTCAGTTATAAGCTGGCGCAGTTCCTTGACCTTCTCAATGGAGTGCTCGATGAATTTCTGGCCGCCGAAGCCCGGATTTACGGTCATGAGCAGGACCATATCAACATCACGGATGACATCGTTCAACATACTGACCGGTGTAGAGGGATTCAAGGTGACAGCGGCTTTCATGCCACGGTTCTTGATCTCGAATATAGTGCGGTTGAGATGGCGGCATGCCTCAAAATGAACATTGTAAGTAGCAACACCCAGTTCCTGGAAACGGTCCATGAACTTTTCAGGTTCAACTATCATAAGATGCAGGTCAAGAGGCTTGGTGCAATACTTGGCCACATACTTAAGGACAGGAAAGCCGAACGATATGTTAGGTACGAACACACCGTCCATAATGTCAAGATGGAGCCAATCAGCCTGGCTACGGTTGATCATCTCCAGATCATTGCGCAGATTGCCGAAATCGGCCGACAGCAATGAGGGTGCTACAATGGTGCTCATTTAATCAGAATCAGAAAAATGTGTTATTCAACGGACTCATGCTGAATCCGTTTACAAAAGTAGTCAATATTATGCCACTTTACACATTTGGGCCGCAAAATTGCGGATAAAGTCCAGCGATTCTGATGCGGGACGGCCGTATGAACCGTTCCTGACGGCAGCGCGAATTAAGTTTTCAGAAAGATAAGAAGAAGTAGTAGAAGTCTGATCCATAGGCGTCCTTTGATTTATACACCTATAAAACGCAGACCTCTTGAAAATAGTATATAAACAGGGAAGTATTTTGAAAAAACTTCCTAACCCGCGCTTTTATACGGCCAGAGACAGGGCTATACCGTTATCAATAGACATCTTGCGGATGTTGATAAGGGCGTAGCGCATACGACCGAGAGCTGTATTGATGGATACGCCGGTGATATCGGCTATCTCCTTGAAGCTGAGGTCCTGATAATAACGCATGAAGACCACCTCACGCTGATTGTCGGGAAGAGCATCGACCAGACGGCGAACGTCACGCAGAGTCTGCTCGTTGATCATGGAGTCTTCAATATTGGACTCAGCCAGGCTGGCGTTATTGAGCAGGTCATACTCCTGAGCGTCATTGCTGACGGTATTCTCATTCTTGTCCTGACGGAAATAGTCGATTATAAGATTGTGGGCAATACGCGTAAGCCAGGCTCCGAACTTGCCGGTACTGGTATAACTACCCTTCTGAAGGGTTACGATTGCTTTTACGAATGTATCCTGAAAGATATCATTAGCCAGATCACGATTGCGTACAACAAAGTTGATGTACGAATACAATTTGTCCTGATAACGTGATAAAAGGGTATCGAACGCCTTTGTGTTTCCGTTTAAGTACAGGTTCACCAACTGGTCGTCAGTGAGCTGAATTAAATTCTGCATTACTTCTTCTTTACTTGGTTTGTAGGAGTAAAGTTCAGTCTATAGGCAGTTCGATTTAGTTGATAATTTTGTTATTGACACGGCAAAGATAATGTGAATTTTTCTTAATTCACAAACAAATTGCTGTTTTTAACACTTTTAGGGCCGAAATTCATTCACACAAAAGAACAATCAGACAGGTTGCAGCCGCATAGGAAGGCGCATATATCCATCCTTTTCTTGCCGGCTATCTGGACTTCCAAGAGGCGCAAGGCGCCATCGGCAGTAGAAACAATCAGGCTCTTGCGGCCATCGCAGGTTATGGTGCCGGGCTTTTGCACAGGGGCCTCTGAGACAGGCTCAGAGGCGAATATCTTGAAGTCCTGCTCACTGCCGTCGGCAGAGCGGAGAACCGTCCAGGCAGCGGGGTACGGGGAAAGGCCGCGGATAAAGTCATTGACGCGGTCAGTAGGCTGGTTCCAGTCTATACGGCAGGTCTCCTTGAAGATCTTGGGTGCGGGACGGAGCTCATCGGCCGGAATGTCTGACTGCGGTATAGGCTTGACATTACCGGCAAGGATATCCTGCAGGGTCTTGACAGTAAGGTCAGCACCTAAAGCCATCAGCTTGTCATGCATAGTCTCAGCATTGTCAGAAGGAAGTATAGGAATTCTCTCCTGATGGATTATATCACCCGTATCTATCTCGTGCTTCAGGAAGAAGGTGGTCACGCCTGTCTCTTTATCACCGTTGATTATGGCCCAGTTGATGGGAGCCGCACCACGGTATTGCGGCAAGAGGGAGGCATGCAGGTTGAAGGTGCCCAGGCGCGGCATATTCCATACCACCTCAGGCAGCATGCGGAAAGCGACCACCACCTGAAGATCGGCCTTAAGTGCGGCCAGTTGCTCCAGGAACAGAGGGTCCTTGAGTTTCTCGGGCTGGAGAACGGGAATACCCTGCTCCACCGCGTATTTCTTGACGGGACTGCTCTGAAGTACGCTGCCGTGACGGCCCATAGGCTTATCGGGCATGGTTACCACACCTATTATATTATAATGGTCCTCCACGAGGCGGCGCAGTATGAACTGGGCAAACTCAGGCGTTCCCATAAACACTATCCTCATCTCTTTCTTTTCCATTGCGGGCAATATATCGAACAGATTAGGGATATCTTCTTTTTTCCGGTCACTCCTCAGAAAGTTCAAGTAGGACATTTCTATAAGAATTGAATATTTTGGACTTGGATACGAAACCCACATACCTACCCTCCTCATCCTCCACAGGCAGATTCCAGGCTCCCGTCTCATCAAATTTCTTCATGACGGTCTCCATGGGGTCCTTGACCGATAAGCGGGCAGGCGGCAGTTCCATGAGTTTCTGGACATTGAAACGATGATAAAGCTCCTGACGGAACATGATATTACGGATACTCTCCATATTGACTACACCCACCAGTGCACCTGATTCATCAACCACCGGGAAGAGGTTACGCTTGGAGCGTGCAATGACGTTTACAAGCTGACCCAGATCCATATCGGGGGTAACCTTGAGGAACTCTTTCTCAATAAGGTTCTCCATACTCATCAGAAGCAGCACCGACTGATCCTTATGGTGTGTCATGAGTTCACCCTTCTGAGCCAGACGCATGGAGTAGATTGAATGGGACTGGAAGAGTTTTATGGTGAGATATGACATGACAGAGACCATCATTAGCGGCAGGAACATTGAGTAGCCGCCGGTGAGTTCGGCTATAAGGAACACACCCGTAAGCGGTGCGAACATGACTCCCGACATGAGTCCGGCCATACCCAGCAGAGCGAAGTTCTGCACTGACAGATCGGCTCCGGGTGACAGGCTGTTAATGACAGTACCGAATATGAAGCCCGTGAGGCAGCCCAGGAACAGACTGGGTGCAAAGATACCGCCGCAGCCGCCTCCGGCATTGGTAGCTGTGGAGGCAAAGACCTTGGTGAGTACCACAAGAGTCAGATAGAGCAGTATGTTGCCGCCATAGAACAGAGAGCCCTCCATGACTTTCTCAGGAGTCTCATTCACGTTAAGCAGCATGCCGATGGTGTCATAACCCTCACCAAACAGAGACGGGAACAGGAATATGAGCACACTGAGCACTATGGCTCCTATCACGAACTTGACCCATGGATTGGAGAACTTCTTGAACCATGTCTCAAACCAGTGCATGGTCTGCGAGAAATAGAGTGACACCAGTCCGCAGGCTACACCAAGCAGCAGGGCATACGGAATTCGGGCCAGCTCAAATCCGTGTTCGGACACGAAATGGAACATGGAATCCGTACCGGTGAACACGTATGATATGGTGGCAGCCGTCACGGATGACACCAGCAGCGGCAGCAGCGAGCCCATACTCAGGTCAAACATAAGCACCTCAAGCACAAATACCAGACCTGCTATAGGAGCCTTGAATATGCCGGCAATGGCACCGGCCGAACCGCAGCCCACCAGCAGCATCAGAGTGCGGTGCTCCATCTTGAACATACGGCCTATGTTGGAGCCGATGGCCGATCCTGTAAGCACTATAGGAGACTCGGCACCTACCGATCCGCCCATACCGATTGTGATGGCACTGGCTATGACCGATGAATACATGTTGTGCGGTTTGATGCGCCCGTTCTTCTTGGACAGCGCATAGAGTATCTTGGTTACTCCGTGTCCTATGTCATCACGTACGATGTATCTGATGAACAGACCTGACAGGAGAATACCTATAACCGGATATAACAGCAGGCTGTAGTTCTCCTGACTTATGAACAGATGGTCGGAAATAAAGCCGTGAATAAGTGAAATGAGGTACTTCAGGATTATTGCCGCAAACGCCGTGAAAACGCCCACAACCAGACTGAGCAGCAGTATGAACTGACGCTCGCTGATATGGTCCTTACGCCAAAGATTAAACTTGTTGAGCAAGGATTCAGTCTGTTTCTCTATCTCCTCAGTTGAATTGTTCATTATTCTCTGATTACTTTAACCAATCCGCCCGAACCGAGTTTGATTATGCCCGATGCGACCGAACGAGTCTGTTCAGCCCGGCGGTATTCAACAATATAATCCACTCCGCTTTTTATCTCATCCGTTATCTCACTGAAATTGGCCGGTGATGGCTGTCCGCTGATGTTGGCCGATGTGGATACCACGGCCCCACCCATGCGGCGACAGAGTTCCTGCGAGAACTCCTCCCTGGTCACACGGATACCCGCGCTGCCGTCATCGGCTATGAGTTCAGGAGCCATATGACGGACATTATCGTATATGATGGTAAGCGGTTTCTCAGACAGGTCCATAAGGTCATACGCCACATCCGGAATGTCCGGTACGTAATAGCCCAGCTTGGCATCAGAATCTATCAGTGAGAGCATTGATTTGCTGTCACTGCGCTGTTTAAGTTCAAAGATGCGGCGCACGGCTGCGCTGTTGGAAGCATCACAGCCTATTCCCCAGATGGTATCGGTAGGATAAAGGATTATTCCACCGGCCCGCATCACCTCAACCGCCTTCTTAACATCTTCAATATACTCTTTCATCAGAACTCACTTGTAAAGTGGAACTTAATATGCTTAAAGTCTATCTGAGCCATCTGCAGCACATAGCCGCTGTCGGCCAGGAAGACGTCACGGCCCTCCATATCGGTAGCCATGAACTGGTACTTACGTTTCTTGAACGCCTCCAGTTCAGCCTCATCATCACTCTCAATCCAGCATGCTTTGTACAGACTTGCTGGCTCCCAGCGGCACAGAGCGTTATACTCATGCTCCAGACGGTACTGTATCACCTCAAACTGAAGCTGACCTACCGTGCCTATGAGCTTGCGGCCGTTGAACTGGTTGATGAACATCTGTGCCACGCCCTCACCCATGAGCTGGTCAATACCCTTGGCAAGCTGCTTGGCTCGCATAGGGTCAGCGTTCTCTATATACTTGAACATCTCAGGCGAGAAGCTGGGCAGGCCCTTGAAATGTAGTTTCTCTCCCTGCGTGAGCGTATCACCTATCTTGAAGTTTCCGGTATCGGGAAGTCCGATGATATCACCCGGCCACGCCTCCTCAATGGTGCTCTTGCGTTGCGCCATGAACTGGGTGGGCGATGAGAAGCGGAAGGTCTTGTCCAGACGCACGTGGTAATATGGCTCGTTACGTTGGAACCTGCCTGAGCAGACCTTACAGAATGCTACCGATGAGCGGTGGTTAGGATCGATATTGGCAGTTATCTTGAAGATGAATCCCGTAAACTTGCTGTCCTCAGGCTCAACCATTCGCTCCAGCGCCTGTGTGGGACGCGGGCTGGGTGCGATCTGTACAAAACAGTTGAGCAGTTCCTGCACACCGAAGTTATTCAGGGCCGAGCCGAAGAATACGGGTGCCAGTTCACCATCCAGATACTGCTGGCGGTCAAACGGCTCGTAAACGCCGTCTATCAGCTCCAGGTCAGAACGCAGTTTTGCAGCCTCACGTTCACCCACATGTGACTCAAGGTCTGAACTGTTTATATCAACCTCAACCTTCTCGGTCACCTTCTGCTTATCAGGAGTGAAAAGGTCAAGTTTCTGCTCGTAAATGTTATAAACTCCCTTGAAACGGGCACCCTTTTCTATAGGCCAGCTAAGAGGGCGTACATGTATCTGGAGCTCCTCCTCAAGCTCGTCAAGCAGGTCAAAGGGGTCATTACCCTCACGGTCCAGCTTATTGACAAAGACTATCACCGGAGTCTTGCGCATACGGCACACCTCCATGAGACGGCGGGTCTGCAGCTCAACGCCCTTGGCACTGTCAATCACGATGATGACACTGTCAACAGCCGTTAGCGTACGGAACGTATCCTCGGCAAAATCCTGGTGACCCGGGGTATCCAGAATGTTTATCTTGTAACCTTCATAATCAAATTCCATGACCGATGTGGTCACTGAAATTCCACGCTGTTTCTCAATATCCATCCAGTCTGATGTGGCCGTCTTGCGTATCTTGTTGGACTTGACGGCGCCGGCAACCTGTATCTGGCCGCCGAACAGCAGGAATTTCTCAGTAAGGGTTGTCTTACCGGCATCAGGGTGCGATACTATCGCAAATGTTCTTCGTCTGTTTATCTCTTCAATCATAATTACTCAATTTCAAGTGTGCCTTCCTTATCCTCACGGTATAATACTGCCAGCTTTCCGATGAAAGCCGATACGGCCTTCACGGCCTGTGCCGTCTGCGGGCTCACCTCCTTACCCTGCACACGGAGCAGCCATACCCCGTAGAGCATATTGAAGCAGTCGCGCAACTCGGCATTCTCCGTGCTGTGGTTCTTGGCCCGGAACTCAACGATGAACGGAAGAGCCTTGTAGTACAGGTCCCGGTACTCAGGCTGTTTGTGTGAGTCAAGCAGACGCTGATGCAGATCCTCCAACAGGATGAGTACATTCTCATTTATCTGCAGGTGACCACTCTCAGTCCTGCCCTCGGTACGCATCATCTCAATCAGGTCATTGTACCACTGTTTCCACTCACGGCACTCCTCATCGCTGCGTCCGCTCACTTTAATGACGGCATCATACAGACGGTCACTGTCAAGTCCGGCAGCACGTATCATATCCTCGACCTGCCACATATAGAGCAGGTACTCGGCAATATTCTTTTCTCTCAGTTCTCTCTGAACAAACATCTCAAAGTTTTGTCAAAATGGTAGTACACCACGTCACGGCAGCTACTATCAGAATGGTTCCAAGGATCCTGTTTATAATCCACAGACCCCGCAGATCAAAACGGTTACGCACCTTGTTGATCAAGGTCGACAAGGTAAGCCACCAGCAAACATCGCCCAAAAGGACAAACAGGTATGTCTGCATCTTTACCGCGGTACTGAAGTCATCGACCGGAAGTGAGAAGAATGCAAACAGTCCCATATAGAAAAAGACCACCAGAGGATTCACTATGGCCACTCCGAATCCCGTAAGCATTATCTGCCAGATGGAATCCATCTTGACCTTGACCTCCTTTGATGCCGCAAGGGGATTGTTCCTTACGGTCGTGATACCGAACACCAGCAGAAGGGCGCACCCCAACAGCTTGACCGCCAAAGCTATCGTAGGATCTTCAAGATAACCCAGAACCAACGACAGGCACATCATGGTGATCATGATGTAAAAGGCATCACTTATACTCACTCCAAGGCCGGTCAGAAATCCTTTCCACCGGCCTTTGTTGAGCGTTCTCTGAATGACAAGCACCCCCGACGGACCCGTCGGGGCTGCTGCCAGAAATCCTATAGCCATGCCCTTGAGGATCAGCTCAAGGGCCGATATTTCAATCATTAAGTTTACTACGTTTCTTTCCGAATGCAAAGTTCATGCCCACGCTGAAATTCACACCGAAATCATGCAAAGGAATATATTGAGGGTTCAGTTCAGCCTTGAGATGATCTACAGCCACGAACAGATTCAAGCCACCGGGATGGAAATTGAGCATCACGCCCAACGTAGATCCCATTGTTGAGATGGCCGCATTACCTGTCAGGTCTATCCAGCCGGATGCGAGGGTGAGTGAAGTGCGTGACTCTTTGTATGGGAACAGTCCGGTACGGTAAGTGAGCAACTCACCTATTGAGATCCATTTGGCAAAAGGCAGCTCATATTCTGCACCAACCCTGAAGGTAGCATTCAGAGCTACACGCTCCTTCTGATCTACGGTTCCGGTCTCATACAGTCTTACCATATCGTTGAAATCATCGTTCATCTGATCGAACGCCTCATCACTGTTATCGCCGTTCACATCGTAGTTGTTGAATCCCTGGAACCTGACGGGTTCATTGTTGTTGGTAGCGAACGTATTCATGTTTTCCCAACCGATGAATCCCAGATCAGTTGCCGATGCAGATAATTTAAGTCCGTTAATGATGTCCTTGAAATCATACTCGGCACCCAAATCAACGGCAAATCCGTAACTGGCGGGAACCTTCTTGAATGAAAACTCGTCCATTCCGTCAAATGACTGGGTATTAGGATCCAGCTTGTAAGTAGCACCCGGTATGGAGGCCTTGATGGTTCCGTTTGACTTGACTGACCACTCATTCTCATGCAGTTTGATATCGATCTCATTGACAGTCATATCGGCATATGCCACACCCTCAAGGAATTTCAGTCCCAAGCCTATGTGCAGATTGTCACCTATCTTGTGGGAATGGGTAAGGGAAGCCTCCAGATAAGTTATTGTATTGATGTTGAGATTCTCAATGAGATAATCATCGGCAGACATACTGGCTTTCATGAATCTGAACAGCTCCTTAGGCAGGTTAACCTGTTCATTGTTTCTCATCTTGACATTGAAAGTGGTAAAACCTTTCTTACCGCCTACGCCCAACGCCAGGATATCCATATTGAGGCCGATATTTATCTGAGCCACATCGGGCATGTCATCCAGGAATCTCTTGGCATCTATATCGGGGCTCATGAATGTGGTCAGCATGCCGGGGTATGACTCCGACTCATAAAGGAAATTAGCCAGACCGATCGAACTCTGGGCATCTACCTGGATGTTGCTCAAGGCAGGAATAGCCATGAACACCTGACGTTCAGGGGCAAAAGCCGGATTGAGCTGATAACGCTGGTTGTAACCCTCGAGGAAATATGCCGAGCTTGAGCTCTGAGCATATGAAGCTACCGTCACAAGCAGCATTGCCGCTGCCAGGAAAGACTTTCTGATAATATGCTTTTTCATAACTATATCTCTTTGTGAGGGTTGTTACTTCTTCTTTTTATCATCCGTTAGATCCACCTTGATGCCTTGAGGTATCTGCAACCGCACTTTCTTAAGCCACAGGAACTGACCCTTACGGATGCTTGAGCTTTCAGAACCGGACTGGCATGCTGCGGTGAATACAATATAATCAAGATCTGACAAGCCGCTCTTGCCGCCTACCTTCTGAACCTTCATGCCAAGTTTCATTGTGCTTACCGTTACAGTATCCGAGCCAGCGGCTATGTAGCACGAGTCTATCTCAATGCTGGGCAGATAATTGCCGTTCTTGTCATATCCCTTTGCCTTCATGACAACGCCGAGAGGTATGGAGCTCTCCACATCGGCAACAATATGGAGATCGGCGGCATCAATGTAATCAGCCACGTCAGCAAGGCTTTCGCTCAAATCCGGGATGGTATCCGAGTATTCGATATACAGGCTGTCAAATGCCAAAGGTATGGATACGTCATACGTACCATGCATGGCAAGATCACGGGTCAGGTCAACATGATGTTCATATTGCAGGTCTGCCTTAGGTGTAAGATCGAACAACATCTTGTCCGGGATGCGCTCCATAAGTTTTGACAGGTTATGCATGACAACATACTTGGTACCCTCCTCAGGCTCTGCGTTTGCAGGTTCGCTCTTGCAGATAATGAGCTTGGTGGTGATGCTGTCCTGTTTTAATTCGCAAGGATCAAGATAGATGTCTGCGCTGTCACTGCCTATCTCGGCATTCTTATCGTCAACTGATGTCAGCTTGAGTGAAAGAACCATAGGAACCGTAACGGTACTTGTCAGGTCTATCGTAATCCTGGGATCGCTGAGTGAGAGATGATTATTCTCATTCTTGAAGAAATCAGCATCACCCATATCAAGTGCCACCTCCTCACTGGTACGTTCTATTTCAGGATCAACCAGGCCATGTACCGTGTTGACCTTGATGGAGTCAAAGGATACGAGCGGGGTAACGATAATGTCCTTTAGTTCACTGTCATTGATCTTAGCGTTCTGGACTGTTACATCACCATAGATAAAGACATTCTGGTCATCCAGTACAATAGAGTCATTCTGAGTATAAAGCCTTTCTGCAAACTGCATGGCCTTTATCTCAAGACCCTCTATGATGAATCCGGTGTAATGCAGTTCAGTATGGTCAAGAGCACCGTTAATGACTATGTCATTGCTGTCGCGTACGCTGACTCGCTTGTCATATCTATAATCATTGGGACCGTACTTGTAGTATACCCTCAGATAATCGGGAAGGTTAATGATGAACTGTGAGAAGTACAGCGTATCAACACCATTGGGCACATCATCGAAATCAAGCGTCATGTGCATTGCGGCGGGCTGGAAATCAATCCTGTTCACATAAACCAGTGACTCGTCTACCGGAGCGCCTATGGAAATAGTTGTGGTATCATCAAAATTGGTAACCTTCTCACCTGTCTCCACAACTGATCTTTCAATCACGAAATCACCGTTGACGGTATCCCTGAGAATCTTGTCTTCCAATTTGCTCAAATCATACAATGTAATGTCATTTGATGCCTTGACATAAACCTTGTCATCAGGATCATCGGATGCTATCTCGACATCTGAGACGATCTCGATTGAACCCTCATCAGGATCCACGTCCTGCTCAACCAGAAGTCTCTGTGCCCTCAATGCGACGGTATGTCCTATTGACTTGTCAGCATCCAGCAAAACTATACTGCCGGTCTGCCAGGCTCCTGCGACCTGATGTTTCTCATTCTCACAGTAAGACTGGTCAAACGTGAGCTTGTTTTCAAGGAATGTAAGCTTGAGTTTGGTATAATCCTCCAGTTGGAAGCCGCCTATGTCAAGATTACTGATGGTGAGGTAAAGCAGACTGCTGGACTCATCGAAGATGATGGTGTCAACACGGGTGATACCGGCCAATCCGGTAACCTCACATGAAGAGGTGATGGTATCCTTGGCAAAATCAACCGCCTTTTGTTTGGTGCGGGCATCGACATCGGCCATCTTAAGGGCAGAGGCCATATTGACCGCTACCCTGAATGAGGTGTTGCTATGACCTGACTGACCTCCTATGGACATTGTCACGGAATAAGTAACATTGTCATCAAAGTCAATACTACCGGCCGTATAGGATGAGAAACCGGCATTCATCACGAAGAACGTTACAGGCAGTTTGTAATTATTGGATTTCTTAAGTCCGGTTACAAAATCAGACGACATCGCGATTCTGAATTCACTACCCACAATGCTTACGCAGCTGCTGGGAATATACGTGTCAAGCGCGGGATCCTTAGCCAATGTGAAGTTGTCGGGGAAAGTGATTCTTAAATCAGAAATCTTGATCTGGGGATTGGTAAGTGCACTGTAAACCTCCTTAAAATCAATATCCAAAGTCAGTTTCTGGCCTCCACGCGAATATTTCGTGGTACCGAACCAGATCCTGTCAAGTCTCTCCACATCTTCAGGGAACTCATATTCAAACTCACATGGCATCTGTTGGGGTTCAACCTCAACCTCCTGCTCAGGAATAGCCGAACCTGTACCGATAATATCATACGGTCCTACGGTCTTGTTCTTGGAGAAAGAAGGAAGATTGATGTTGGACAGGTCAACCTTCTGGATCTTAATCCTGGAATAATCCGTTGAGTAGATATTCACATCCTTGACTTCAGGCTGTTCAAAGCTGGTGGTCATTGGATCAATATCCGGATCATCTATCTTGATTTTGACGGAGTCTATCTCGACTTTGAACTCATCGATGGTATCCTTCATGCGGAAACCGAACAGTCCGCCGTCCAGTGTATCGAGAATGGAATTGTCACCGTCAACCTTGATCAGGGAATCAAGGAACAGCGTGTCCAGACTTCCCAAAGGTATGTAAAGGCCTCCGGGACCTATCTGCATATCCAGCCTGACACCTTTGTTGAGGTCAAGTTCATCAGTCCTGGATATACATGAGCCAAGACAGAGTGCAAGAATGACTGTGCACAGGGTCAATGTTCTTTTGATTTTCTCCATATCGTACTGTCGTTTTCGTTTATACTTGCTTGAGTGGAATGATAATTCCCGGCAAAGATAATAAATAACGGGCACACGCGCGCGTGCTTGAACAAAAAAATTAAAAATTGTGAAAAAGTTACTCTTCCCGGTCAGATACGGAAAGATTGCGGACCGTTACCCTGATGCCTGACAGGCGACGTTCTTTCTTCTCCATCACCTTGAGTATAAGGTCCCTGCAGACAAGTTCCTCATCTTTCTTGGGGAAATCCCCTTTGAGTTCAAGAAGGAATCCGGCAAGAGTATCGGCCTCACCCACAAACTGTGCGTAATCGTCTTCATCACGCCCTATGATCCTGAAGAAATCAGACAGAAGCGTCTTACCCTCAAAAACGTATGTATCAGGGCCGGTCTTGCGATAACTTACCGAGTCATCGTCAAATTCATCATTTATCTCACCAAGAATTTCCTCAATAACGTCCTCAAGGGTTACCAGGCCCGATGTGCCGCCGAACTCGTCAACTACAATCGCCATGTGAATACGACCTGTCTGGAAATCGTGAAGAAGGTCATCGATCTTACGGGTCTCCGGCACGAAAAATGCGGGGCGGATAAGTGACTGCCATCTGAAGCTGTCGCCTTTCTCCAGATAAGGAAGCAGGTCTTTAATGTAAAGAATTCCCTTAATATTATCGGACGTGCCGGAATAGACCGGAACACGTGAGTAGAAGTTCTCGTTTATACACTTCATGACATCCTTATAGCTGTCTTTTATATCCAGCATAATCATGTCAATTCGGGATGTCATGATATCCACAACCGTTTCATCGCCGAAACGGATAACGCCCTCCAGCAGATGCTGCTCCTCCTGTATGTCCTGCGAGTCCGTGAGTTCCAGGGCATGCTCGAGCTGATCTACGGATATGTTAAAGTTTTTCTTAGACTGCACCCTGTCCGACAATGCCTTGGACCGCATCAGAAGAGAAGACACCGGCCTGAATATGACTGAAAGTACCGAGAGCATTGGCGCAGCCCTCAGGCTGAAAGAGAGTGAATTGTGGGCCGAGTATAATTTGGGAATGATCTCGCCGAACAGCAGGAGAATGAATGTGAGAATTACCGTAAGAACCAGGAATTCCAGCCACTCCACGCCAAAAACGATCATCTGTGAAAGAGCCAGGTCCAGCAGCAGGATAAGGGCTACGTTTATCAGGTTGTTGGCCGTAAGGATTGTTGCCAGCAGACGTTCGGAATCAGAAAGCAGGACTGCCGCCTTACGGCAACGGGGACTGTCATCCTCAGAAATATGCTTGAGCTCATCGGGCGACAGGGAGAAAAAGGATGTCTCTGAGGCCGATACGAAACCTGACAGAACCAAAAGAAGCAGGGCCGTCACCACTGCGATGACAGACCCCGCTGTTGGAGCCTTGAACCCCACAGCCCATTGGACTGCGGTTCCAGGAATCATAAATAGAAAAGTTTCTATAACGCTATGATTTTAGTTCAGAACGGAATATCATGACCTTCTGATTCAGGTTGACCCGGTGCAGATGCCGCCGGCTGCTGGCCGTCCTGCTTGGGCTGCCTGGAAGAAAGCATCTCCATGGTATCCACAAAAATCTCCGTAACATAGCGTTTCACGCCGTTCTGGTCATCATAGCTACGGTTACGGATACTCCCTTCAACGTAGAGTTTGTCACCTTTGTGAACGTATTTCTCAACGGTCTCGGCCAAGCCTCTCCAGAAAACGAGGTTGTGCCATTCGGTACGATCCGGCACCTGAGTGCCATTCTGAGCAGTGTAGCCACGTTCTGTCGTGGCAAGGGTAAGGTTAGCTACACAAACATGGTTATCCAGATATCTAACATCCGGATCCTTACCCACATTTCCGATTAAAATTACTTTGTTAACTGACATAATAATTAGGTATTAAAATATTACATCGCAAATATACTAACTGATAGACATGAAACCAAAACTAACGGCAAGTTTTTTGATGACCTAAAAAAAACTCACAAAAACGGATGAAAAGTTTTATGAATCACCAAAAAGAACTACATTTGCAACTCGAAATCAAAAAAGAGACATTTTAGACTTAAATTATTGAGAATATGACAAAAGCAGATGTTGTAAGCGAGATCGCCAAGAAGACCGGCATTGACAAGACCGATGTGCTGGCGTGTGTTGAAGGTTTCATGGAAGTCGTGAAGGCTTCTCTTGAGAATGATGAGAACGTTTACCTGAGAGGTTTTGGAAGCTTCATCACAAAGAAAAGAGCTGCCAAGGCTGCACGTGACATCCTCAAGAACACCACAATCACAGTTCCCGAGCACAAGATCCCCGCATTCAAGCCCGCCAAGACTTTTGCACAGGCAGTAAGAAAGTAATAGTTAACTTCAAATAATTCACAGTTATGCCAAGCGGTAAAAAGAAAAAAAGACACAAGATGTCTACGCACAAGCGTAAAAAAAGACTGAGAAAGAACAGACATAAGAGCAAATAAGCCAAACGTCTGACAAGACCTTTCAAAGAACAAACTTGCCGTGAACTTTTCGTCAGGTTTGTTCTTTGCTTTATCAATCCACACAATCAGATTCGATGACAAGCGAACTTACAGTCAACGTCCAACCGGACAGCATACAGATAGCCATCACTGAGGATCACAACCTGGTCGAGTACCAGAAAGACGCTCAGGAAGTGTCTTTTGCTGTAGGCAACATATATCTGGGCAGGGTCAAGAAACTCATGCCCGGACTTAACGCCTGTTTTGTGGACGTAGGTTCTGAGAAGGAGGCGTTCCTGCACTATCAGGACCTGGGACCGCAGTTCATGTCATTGAAAAAATACGTCAAACAGGTAAGAGCCAACCGCAAGAAACTGGCACCCTTCGCCAAGGCGCAGTTCGTATCGTTTGACGAAAAACAGGGCAACATAAGCACAACCCTGGAGCAAGGCGACGAGATCATTGTACAAGTCACCAAAGAACCCATATCCACCAAAGGACCGCGTCTGACAGGAGAGATCTCTTTTGCAGGACGTTTTCTTGTACTTATACCCTTTGGGGATAAAGTATCCGTATCATCGAAAATCAAGTCACCCGAGGAGCGCGCACGTCTGAAACAGCTCATTCACAGCATCAAGCCCAAAAACTGCGGAGTCATAGTAAGGACCGTTGCCGAGGGCAAGCGAGTAGCCGAGCTGGACAATGAGCTGTCAATCCTGTACCAGCGCTGGGAGGACAGCCTGACCAGGGCGCAGAAAGCCGAGAAAGCCCCTGCCCTCATATTTGAGGAGACCAGCCGCACAATAGCCATCCTGCGCGACATGCTCAACTCATCATATGAGTCCATCCACGTAAATGATGAGAAGACATATCAGGAGATACGTGACTACGTCGCTCTGATAGACCCGGAGAAGACAAAGATTGTAAAACTGTACACGGGCGAACTGCCCATATTTGACAATTTTGCAATCACCAAGCAGATAAAGTCATCATTCGGTCGCATAGTATCATACAAGAGCGGCGCATACCTTGTAATAGAACATACTGAAGCCCTTCATGTGGTGGATGTGAACAGCGGCCACCGCGTAAAGGCCGGAACACAAGAGGAGAACGCACTGGAGGTGAACCTGGGTGCTGCCGATGAACTGGCACGCCAGCTCAGGCTGCGCGACATGGGCGGCATAATCGTGGTTGATTTCATAGACATGGCTCTTGCCGAGGACCGTCAGAAACTCTACGAGCGCATGTGCCAGAACATGGAGCGTGACCGCGCCAAGCACAACATCCTGCCGCTAAGCAAATTCGGCCTGATGCAGATAACGCGCCAAAGAGTCCGCCCGGTGATGGACGTTCCGGTGGACGAGACCTGCCCCACCTGTTTCGGCACAGGAACAATCAGACCTTCAATACTCTTTACTGAACAGCTGGAGAACAAGATCAGCTGCCTCAAGAGTCAGATGAAGATGAGCCATTTCACACTGTTCGTGCACCCCTATGTGTACGCATATCTTACCAGAGGGTTCTTCTCAATCAAACTGAAATGGCAGTTCCGCTATGGTTTTGGAATCAATCTTCTTCCAGACCAGAACCTGCCGTTTCTCTCATACCGTTTCATTGACCTGAAAGGCAATGAGATTGACATGAAGGAGGAGCATGAACTCCTTTAATCCTAAAGGGCCCGCGCCCTTTTTTTCATTTTTTACCATAAAGTGATTAACACTTTCAAAGGTGTTACGTCATTTATCCGAAAACTGTTGTCAAGAACATAGATGTCACCAGAGATACTGACAGAATCATTCAAGTCGATGAGCGACGGACTCTACAGAGTGGCGTACTATATTCTTGAGTCACAAGCTGATGCCGAGGATGCCGTACAGGACCTTTTCATTAAGTTATGGAACAGTAGGGACCAACTGGATACCGTCCTGAACTTCAAAGCCTACTGCACCACGCTTATCAGGAACCTCTGCATTGACAAGATCCGCAAGGAGCAGAAAGTGCAGAGCATGGAACCGGGACCGGACATAGTCGAGTCCAGACGTATGGATGAAGACTTTGACGCCCGCGAGAAACTTGAAAGGGTGCTTGCCGCCATAGAACGGCTACCCGCCCGCCAACGTGACGTGATGAAGATGTATGTGTTGGAGGAGATGTCATATGACGAGATTGAACAGAAAACAGGTATGTCTAATCTGACTTTGAGGGTGCTTTTGAGCAACGCCCGCAAGTCTTTAAGAAGCCAAATATGAAACGATTGGAAGACATTGAAAAACTGAGCATGCTTGATTTGGAGCGGATAGCATCCGATGAAAGCATCAAGGTGCCCACCACGCTCAAGCACGACATAGCCGTTACGGCGCGTGCACTGGAGATGGCATCAAAGGAAGAAGAGGAGGTCAAGGAGACTCATGTATCCCGCAAGAGATACAGAAAGATACTCAGGATGATCTCTTACCCCGCAGCCGCAGTGGCAATCGTAACCATAGGCATGCGCATATCTTTCCAGGATACCATCACGACTCCGAAGGATACGTTTGACGATCCCAAGATGGCATACGCCCAGATGGAGCAGGTATTTGGATTCATATCAGAGAAAATGAACACCGGTATGGACATCGCCGATGCAGCCGAACCGGTAATTGATAAAACGATAAACGCACTAAGATGAAAAGGATAGCAGCATTTGTAGCAGCAATGTTTCTGCTCACAGCCGGCACCTGGGCTCAGGACGGCAAGGGAATCTACAACAAATACTCCGATCATGAGGAGGTAAGTGCAGTGTACATATCATCTTCCATGTTCAAGCTCATTGGAAAGATTCCGGACATGGAACTGGGAGAAGGCAGCTCCATGGATTTGGGATCGATAATCAAGAATCTCAATTCAATGTACCTTCTGGACTGTGAAGATGCAGACCTGACCAAGGAGATCAAGGCCGATGTCGACAAGTTCATCAAGAAGTATGATTTCGAGATGCTGATGGAGATCAAGGACAAGGGTGAAGTTGTGAGAATATACACTACCGGTAATGAAAAGACCGTAACCCAGTTCATCATGACGGCATCAGAGTATGACGGATTCACATTCATCTGCCTGGACGGCACAATGAGCCGCGCCGACCTTGAGAAGGCCATAGCGAAAGCCACACAGAATATGGAATGATCAGCGAAGCAGGAGTGTCATTCCCACACTGAGGGGGTTCTCATCAGACAGATTGTTGCGGTTGGCCAACGGTTTCATCCTGACACCGAACTGTTGCGAGATTGACCAGAGACTGTCACCCTTCCTGACCTCATAAGTCCTGTGCTCTTTATCGGCACGGGACTTTTTTCTTTCCAGGAATACAAGAGTACCTACGGGAGGCGTAAACTTACGGTCCACCTCGTTGAAACGACGCAACAGGCTAAGCTGCATACCGTATTCACGTGCAATATCCTTAAGGGTCTCGCCCTCACGCAGGCGCACGCAGCGCTGACCGTTCACAAGCAGCGGCTGATGCGGGATCTGTCCGGGTTTGAGACGTACGCCGTTCTTACCGTCATAACGGTCCAGTCCGTATCGTTCAATAAGCTCAATCAGTTTATCGGCATAAGTGGGACTGGTGGCATAACCGGCAGCCTTCAAGCCCTTGGCCCATCCCTTGTAATCTGTAGTGCCCAACTTGAAAAGTGACTGGTATCGCGCCCCGTTGACAAGGAACAGCGAATGGTCGCGATAAGAGTCTGAAGCATCCTTATAACATCTGAAACACTCCTGACGCTCATCGTCGTCATGATACATTTTCTTGCCGGTCCAGTCACTGTGGCACTTGATACCGAAATGATTGTTGCATTTGGTAGCCAGAGTACTCCTTCCGGCATCAGATTCCAGCAAGCCCTGTGCAAGCGTGATGCTGGCCGGGATACCGTACTGCTTCATCTGATCCACCGCCATGCCACTGTATTTGGAAATATAGGCGGAGAAAGCGTCTTTGGACTGGGATTGCGTAGGAGTCTGAGCCACAGGTTTCATGACCGAGCATGAGACCAGCAGTAACGGCATAGCAAGAGTTGCTAATCGGAGTATTTTCATTGCTGAGCAGATGGTTATGCGAAGTTAGTGAAATATGCCGAAAAACGAGTAACTTAGCGGTCGGATAATTGACCTGAATACATATGAAGAAACTTAGCCGTACCTTAGAGTGGAGTGTTTGGAGTCAGGAAGAGCTGAAAGCGCAGGACCTGATGCTTGTAGAAGCAGCTAAACAGGCAACCGACGGTAGTTGGTCACCCTACTCCGGATTCAAGGTCGGAGCAGCCCTGCTGCTTGATGACGGTACCGTGGTAACCGGCAGCAACCAGGAGAACGCCGCCTATCCGTCAGGACTTTGTGCCGAAAGGACGGCACTGTTCAGCGCCGGACACAACCATCCCGACAAAGCAGTCACGGCCTTGGCAATCGCAGCCCGGAATGAAAACGGTTATACCGCCCAGCCCATCACCCCATGCGGCGCTTGCCGTCAGGTACTGGCTGAGACTGAACAGCGTGGAGGACGTCCCATCCGCTACATCCTGTACGGCACCCAAGGAACCATGATCATAGAAGGCGGCACGGATGCTATTCTGCCATTCTGTTTCGGGGCAGATTCAATGAAATGACTTTTTGATTTTTTAATATGACACTGTGTCACCGCAAGCGCTGTGGCACAATGTTTGCTGCATGTAAGATGTTATCGCAGGAATTAGCACTATGAGTAAAAGAAACAAACATAAAATGTCAGAAAATTTCCAATCCGAGAACGACCAGGAGAAGGAAGTTCTGAACGGTGCGGAGCAGGATGCTGCCGCCGCACAGGAAAACCAGGAAAACGAGGCCCAGGAGCCCCAGGAGGAGACTATTGAGGAGAAGTTGGCCAAGAGCGAGGCTGAGATAGCCGACCTCAAGGACAGGCTGCTGCGCCAGATGGCCGAGTTCGACAATTACCGCAAGCGCACCATGAAGGAGAAAGCCGAGATAATCCTGAACGGCAGTGCCGGTGTGGTGACCGATATCCTTCCAGTGATAGATGATCTGGAAAGAGCTATAGCCAACTCCTCAAAGTCAGAGGACCACAACGCCCTCAAGGAGGGTGTAGAACTTATCTACAACAAACTGATGCACATTCTTGAGCAGAAAGGACTGCAGAAGATATCACCCAAGAACGAGCCTTTCGATACCGATTTCCATGAGGCCATCGCCATGATTCCCGCTCCCAGCGAGGATCTTAAAGGTAAAGTTCTGGATTGCGCGATCGACGGATACAAACTTAACGACAAGGTTCTGCGCCACGCCAAAGTGGCCGTAGGAGAATAACGATATGGCAAAGAGAGACTACTATGAGGTGCTTGAGGTCCCCAAGACCGCAACAGCCGACGAGATAAAGAAGGCTTACCGCAAGAAAGCCATTCAGTACCACCCTGACAAGAACCCCGGCAACAAGGAAGCCGAGGAGAAATTCAAGGAGGCAGCCGAGGCATACAGCGTGCTGAGCGATCCCGACAAGCGCGCCAAATATGACCAGTTCGGATTTGACGGTCTGAACGGAGCTGGCGGATTCGGAGGTTCAGGCGGATTCGGAGGTGCCGGAATGTCAATGGATGACATATTCTCCATGTTCGGCGATATTTTCGGAGGCGGCGGATTCGGAGGTTTCGGCGGATTCGGAGGCAGCCGCACACGCCAGCGCGGTGACCGCAAACAGCGCGGATCGGACCTCAGGGTCAAGGTTGCCCTCACGCTTGAGGAGATCAACACCGGCGTAACCAAGAAGTTCAAGCTCAAGAAACTGGTTCCCTGCCAGCACTGCAAGGGTACCGGAGCAAAGGACGGATCGGCCGCCGAGACCTGCCCTGACTGCCACGGCTCAGGTGTGGTCATGCGCACCCAGCAGAGCTTCTTCGGCATGGTACAGACACAGACCGTCTGCCCACGTTGCGGCGGCGAAGGCAAGATAATCAAGGACCGCTGCCCGCACTGCAGCGGCGACGGCGTAGTTTACGGTGAGGAGATAGTTGAGATCAACATACCGGCAGGCGTTGCCGAGGGCATGCAGCTCTCTGTAGAAGGCAAGGGTAATGCAGGCAAGCACAACGGTTACAACGGCAACCTTCTGGTCCTGATTGAGGAGGTACCGCACAAAGACCTGGTGCGTGACGAGAACGACCTGGTATACAATCTTCTGCTCACAGTACCTCAGGCCGCCCTGGGCGGAGCAATTGAGATACCTACGCTGGACGGTGCCGTCAAACTCAAGATTGAACCCGGCACTCAGCCCGGCAAGATGCTGCGTCTGCGCGGCAAGGGACTGCCTGAGCTCAACACCAGCCGCCGCGGTGACATGATCGTAAACGTAAGCGTATATATACCGGAAACACTCTCCAAAGAAGAGAAGGCTGCGATGGAGAAGTTCCAGACATCGGACCATTTCCAGCCCACGCCCTCCATCAAGGAGAAACTTTTCCGCAAGTTCCGTAGTTTTTTTGATTCATGAATTACCAAGAAGCTGTAGAATACCTCTACACACAGACACCCCTTTTCCAAAACGTAGGCCAGGAGGCATATAAAGAAGGCCTTTACAACACGGTGACGATAGACCGCCACCTGGGATGCCCCCACAAACTATTCAAGACCATACACGTAGCCGGCACCAACGGCAAGGGCAGTGTATCACACACCCTGGCCGCAATCCTGCAGGCATCGGGTCTTAAGACCGGTCTCTACACATCACCCCATCTCACTGATTTCCGCGAACGCATAAGAGTAAACGGCAAACCGGTAAGCCCCGATTTCGTGGTAAGTTTCATAGAGAAGAACCGCGAGTTCCTGGAGCCGCTCCACCCGTCTTTCTTCGAAGTGACCACCGCCATGGCTTTCAGCTGGTTTGCCGATCAGGAGGTTGATGTTGCCGTAATCGAGACAGGTCTGGGAGGCCGAATGGACTGTACCAACATCATCAAACCGGTACTGTCAGTCATCACCAACATAGGCTTTGACCACATGAAGTTCCTGGGCGACACCATGCAGCAGATTGCCTTTGAGAAGGCGGGCATCATGAAAAAGAACGTCCCGGTGGTTATAGGCGAGCACAACGACATCACCCGCGACGTATTCACACGCAAGGCCGAAGAGGTGGGTACAAGAGTTGTGTTTGCACAGGATAATTGTAAGATTATTTCGCATAAATACATAAATCCGTCAAAGGTAGTGTACGAGACCGCTGCCCTGCCCGCCCTTGAGAGCGGACTGGCAGGAATGTGCCAGGAGAAGAACGCCAATACAATCCTGACAGCCGTGGATGAGCTCAAACGGCGTAAGTTCAGCATCACGGAGGCCTCCATCAGAAAGGGTTTCAAGGATGTCTGCCGCATGACAGGTCTGCGCGGGCGCTGGCAGCTTGTCAGCAAAAAGCCTGACATAATCTGCGACACCGGCCACAACAGCCACGGCCTGAAATACATAGCACAACATCTTGAAGAGTTGTCATCCAAACCCGGATTCGGCCAGCTGCGTATCGTGATGGGTATGGTAAATGACAAGGATGTGACCGATGTCCTGGCACTGATGCCCAGGAACGCACGCTATTACTTTACCCAGGCATCAGTCCAGAGAGCCCTTGACGCAAGCAAGCTCAGGGACCTGGCACGAGAGGCAGGACTGACAGGCAGAGTGTACCGTACAGTAGCCCAGGCGGTTACCACGGCACAACGTGAGGCATCGGCCGAGGACCTGATATTCGTAGGCGGAAGCACCTTCGTGGTGGCTGACCTGCTTACCATGCCGGATTTCTACATCCAGGGCTGAAATTTTAACCTGAATCGCTTGGAATAGTATCTGAAATTGGCTTAATTTGCGTTGTTTTATTTTTAATAACCAATTAAGCCAATCATACTATATGAGCGATTTCTTTGTTAAAGACAATCTGGCCGGCCTCAAGAGGGAGGATTTTCAGGCAACAGTCGAGGGTAAGAAGACCGATCTTTACATACTCAGGAACAAAAAGGGAGCTGAGATAGCAGTTACAAACTTTGCAGGTGCCCTGTGCGCCGTGATGATGCCTGACCGCAGCGGCAAGATGGAAAGCGTAGTCTGGGGTCATGACAGCATCAAACACGTCATGGAGAGTGAGGAGACTTACCTGAGTGTACTCATAGGACGTTACGGCAACCGCATAGCAAACGGCAAGTTCACGCTGGACGGCAAGCAGTACACACTGGCCATCAACAATGATCCCAACAGCCTGCACGGTGGTCCCACCGGTTTCCACAAGCGCATCTTTGACGCTGAGCAGACCGATGCCCGGACAATCAAGCTGCACTACCTGTGCAAGGACGGTGAGGAGGGATTCCCCGGCAATCTGGACGTTAACGTAACCTATCGCCTGACCGATGACAATGAACTCGTAATAGAGTATGAGGCTACAACTGACAAGAAGACCGTAGTATGCCTTACCAACCATGCCTACTTCACTTTGAACGGCATGAAGAAGAACCCGCTCACGGTTCTGGACTACAACCTCACGATCAACGCTGACCATTATATTCCAATCGACAATACAGCCATACCTCTGGGCACTATCGACGAGGTTGAGGGAACACCGTTTGATTTCCGCACCCCGCACAGAGTAGGTGACCGCATTGAGCAGGGCATCCAGACCAAGAACGGTAACGGCTATGACCACTGCTGGGTCCTCAACAAGCGTGAGCCGGGAGAACTGAGCTTTGCCGTAAAGTGCGTTGATCCCGCAAGCGGCCGCACACTTGAGTGCTACACCACTGAGCCCGGTGTTCAGTGCTACTCAGGCAACTGGTGCAGTGGCAGCACCTGCGCCCACGGCTCTACACTGCCCAAGCGCTGTGCAATATGCTTTGAGGCCGAGCACTTCCCCGACAGCCCCAACCGCCCCTACTTCCCCAGCACGGTTCTGAATCCGGGAGAGGTCTATACACAGACAACAATCTATCGTTTCGGAGTGGAATAATCCCCTAAAATGGATACTACCATTCTGAGAAACAGGTTCCGCCAGCAGTTCGGCACAAGCGGTGACCTATACTTTTCGCCGGGTCGCATCAACCTGATAGGCGAACACACCGACTATAACGGCGGGTTCGTCTTTCCGGGAGCTGTTGACAAAGGCGTAGCCATTGAAATATACCGTAACGGATCCCGCAAGGTCTGCCTTCTGGCGCTTGACAACAAAGAGCATCCCTACGTAGAATTCACGCTCGATGACACCTCAAAACCCGAGGAACATTGGGCGTGTTATATTTTCGGGGTGTGCAAGGAGCTGGCCAAACACGGCGTGGCTCTGGGCGGATTCAACGCAGCCATAACCGGTGATGTTCCGGCAGGAGCCGGCATGTCTTCATCGGCCGCACTTGAGAGCGTGTTCGCATTTGCACTGAACACCATGTTCGCCGACGGCCGTGTGGATAAGTTTGAGCTGGCCAAGATAGGACAGGCCACCGAGCATAACTACTGCGGCGTGAAATGCGGCATAATGGACCAGTTTGCATCGGTATTTGGACGTGAGGGATGCCTTATTCGTCTGGACTGCCGTTCACTGGAATATGAGTACTTCCCCTTCAACCCTGACGGTTACAGACTGGTGCTGATAAACTCCATGGTCAAGCATTCACTGGGAGGTGAATACAACGAGCGCCGCGAGAGCTGCGAGAAGGCTGTAGCGCTGATGAACCGCGAGTTCGGCGGCGTGGAAACCCTGCGTGACGCCAACTACCAGATGCTGGAGACCGTCAAAGGTAAACTTAAAGACGATGACTATCTGCGCGCCAAGTATGTCCTTGACGAGAAAGAACGTGTCATGGCTGTCTGCGCTGCCCTTGAGGAGGGTGATTATGAGACGGTGGGCAAAAAGATGTACGAGACCCATTGGGGCCTGAGCCGTGAATATACGGTTAGCTGCCCGGAACTGGATTTCCTGGTTGAGACAGCACAGCAGTGCGGAGTGACAGGAAGCCGTGTGATGGGCGGAGGATTCGGCGGATGCACCATCAACCTGGTGCGTGACACCATCTATGAAAAGTTCGTCTCAAAAGCCAAGCGCGAGTATGCCCGCAAGTTCGGAATCGTACCTGAGATTTATGACGTCACCATTGGCGACGGATCAAGAAGAATGCAATAATTCAACAATCAACTAAATAAACAAACAAAATGAAAAAATCAAGTTTTATCGCTCTGATGGCAGGCATGTTGGCACTGACAGCCTGCTCACAGAAGGAGGCTCCTGTCCTCAGCAAGGCTGACTTCCAGATGGAATTCACAGGCAAGAAGACTGACCTGTACACGCTGACCAACGCAAACGGCTGTGAGGTTTGGGTTACCAACTTCGGTGCACGTATCGTGGCCATCATGGTTCCTGACAAGAACGGCAACATGCAGGACGCTGTAATCGGTTTCGGAAACATCAAGGACTACACCACTCTGGCCAGTGACTTCGGCTCAACAGTAGGTCGTTATGCTAACCGCATCAACCAGGGTAAGATCACTCTGGACGGCGTAACCTATCAGCTGCCGCAGAACAACTTCGGCCACTGCCTGCACGGAGGTTGCGACATCACCATTCCTCTGGGTTGGCAGAACCTGGTATGGGACGTAAAGGAGGTTAAGAAGAACAGCATCACACTGGTAATGAACTCAGCAGACGGTGAGGCCGGTTTCCCGGGTAACGTAGTAGCTACTGCAACCTACACCCTCAATGACAAGAACGCCATTGACATTGTATGGAAGGCTACAACTGATAAGAAGACTGTTGTCAACATGACCAACCACAGTTACTTCAACCTGAACGGTGACCACTCAATTCCTGTCACCAACCACATCCTTACCCTGAATGCCGACTACTTTACTCCCTGCGATGACACTTACATGACCACAGGTGAGATATTGCCGGTTGCAGGCACCCCGATGGACTTCACCAAGGGCAAGGCTATTGGCAAGGAGATCAACAACTATGACTATGAGCAGCTCAAGAACGGTAACGGTTATGACCACAACTGGGTTCTGAACACCAAGTGCGATGACACCAAGTGCGCCGCCAAGCTCTACAGCCCCATCACCGGTATCTATGTTGAGGTTTACACCAACGAGCCGGGTATCCAGTTCTATTCAGGTAACTTCCTGGATGGTTCAGGTCTTGACAAGCAGGGCAACAAGATGGAGCAGCGCACCGGCTGCTGCCTGGAGACACAGAAGTTCCCCGACAGCCCCAACAAGTCAAATCTGCCCGGTTGGTACAGCGCAGAACTGGTTCCCGGTCAGGAGTACTACAGCCACTGCATCTACCAGTTCGGCGTAGAATAATCACGAAAAATCAACTAACTAATTAATAACAAATGAACAATACAGACATTATCGGTGCATTGTCAAACAACGGTTTCAAACCGATTGACTATGTAGTATTCGTTGCCTATCTGGCAATTCTGATTTTCCTGGGATTCTTCCTGTCCCGCAGTAAAGACGGTAAAGAAAAAGACTCAAAGGACTACTTCCTGGCAGGTAACACCCTGACATGGTGGGCAGTAGGTGCTTCACTGATCGCCGCAAACATCAGTGCCGAGCAGTTCATCGGCATGTCCGGTACCGCATTCGCATCAGGTATCGCAATCGCCGCTTACGAGTTGATGGCAGCAGCCACACTTATCGTTGTAGGTAAGTTCCTGCTCCCCGTCATGATAGAGAAGAAGATATTCACCATCCCGCAGTTCCTTCGCGAGCGTTACAATCCGGGCACTGGTCTGGCATTCTCTATCTTCTGGCTCTTCCTCTATGTATTCGTAAACCTGACTTCTGTTGCATGGCTGGGTGCTCTGGCCATTGAGCAGATCCTGGGTCTTCGCGGATGCGCTCTCCTGATCGGTTCAACCGAGATCCCAGTACGTCTTATCATCATTCTGCTGCTGTACATCATCGCCGGTGTATATTCAATCTACGGCGGTCTGTCATCAGTAGCATGGACCGATGTAATGCAGGTTACCTTCCTAGTTGGTGGTGGTCTTATCACCGCTTATGCAGCTCTGGACGTTATCGCCGACAAGCTGGAACTGAACGGTGGCGCTATGGCTGCTCTGGGTGAGGTTTATCACAAACTCAAATCAGTGCCGGGTGATTCTCACTTCAATCTGGTTGTGAACCAGGCCAAGACTCCCGATGCATACTTTGACATTCCGGGTATCGCCGTTATCGTAGGTGCCCTGTGGCTTACCAACCTGGGTTACTGGGGCTTCAACCAGTACATCATCCAGAAGGGTCTTGCCGCCAAGAGCCTTGACGAGGCCAAGAAGGGTATGGTATTTGCCGCATTCCTCAAGATCTTGATCCCGTTCATCGTATGTATCCCCGGTGTATGCGCATTCTACATCAAGACTCAGCAGCCCGATATGTTCGCTCAGCTGGCAGGTGGTATTTCAGTATCTGACGATGCTTATCCTTTCCTGATCCGCAACTTTACTCCGGTATTCATCAAGGGTCTGTCATTCGCCGCTCTGAGTGCAGCCGTTATCTCATCACTGGCTTCGATGTTCAACTCAACATCAACCATCTTCACGATGGATATCTACAAGCAGTACTTCAAGAAGGATGCTTCTGAGAAGAACCTTGTAAACGTAGGTCGTATCACATCTGTATGTGCCCTGATCATCGCTCTCTGCAGCGTATATCCTATCCTTGGAAGTATGGACCAGGCATTCCAGTTCATTCAGGAGTATTCAGGATTCGTATATCCCGGTATCGTAGTCATCTTTGGTCTGGGTCTGCTCTGGAAGCGCGCTTCAGGTCCTGCTGCCGTTGTAGCCGCTATCGGTACATTCGCATTCTCTATCCTGTTCAAGTTCATCATGCCCAATACTCCGTTCATGCTCCGTATGGGTTATGTATTCATGGTACTGGTTGCCATCTTTATCCCGATGTCACTCTTCAACAAGAGCAGAATCGTTGAGGCCGATAAGCTTGACCAGCACACCATCGATGCTCAGATGAAGTGGTCACAGGTTCTCTTTATCTGCGCTGCCGTTTGCCTGATTGCCGCTATCATCGGCGTCATCAATCCGGTACTTCGCGGATGGGGATTCGAGGCTCTGTTCTTCCTTGCAGCTATTCTGGCTGTTCTGGGTCTTTACCTGCGCTCCAACGCCAAGGATAAGGTTCAGGATGCTAAGGCTGTAGGTATCGACCTTGAGCTCTTCAAGACCGACAAGACCTTCAACTGGGGTGCTCTCGGCGTTATCGTAATTCTGGCTATTCTCTATATCTTCCTCTGGTAATATCATGCTTGAAGAACTTAAAGAGAAGGTATTCCGTGCCAATCTGGACCTTGTAAAGCAGGGTCTGGTCATATTCACGTGGGGTAATGTATCGGGCATAGACCGTGAGAAAGGTCTGGTGGTGATCAAGCCCAGCGGCGTGAGTTATGACGAGATGAAGGCAAGTGATATGGTTGTAGTCTCCCTCGAAACCGGTAAGGTGGTCGAGGGGGATCTCAACCCTTCATCGGACACTCCTACACATCTGGTACTTTACAGGGCATTCCCCAATATCAAGGGCGTGGTCCACACCCACTCCACCTATGCAACCGCCTTTGCCCAGGCTGGTCGTGACATCCCCAATATCGGCACCACTCATGCCGATTACTTCTACAAGGACATACCTTGTACGCGTGACATGACTGAGGCTGAGGTTAAGGGACAGTATGAGCTGGAGACAGGTAATGTGATTGTGGATGAGATACTCAACATCCGCAAGATCAACCCCGACCACACTCCGGCCGTACTGGTCAGGAACCATGGGCCTTTCTCATGGGGAACATCACCTGACAACGCGGTTTACAACGCAAAGGTGATGGAACAGTGCGCCAAGATGGCGTTCGTGGCTCTGTCAGTCAATCCGGACCTCACGATGAATCCGCTTCTGATTGAGAAGCACTATATGCGTAAACATGGCCCTAACGCTTATTACGGCCAGAAGAAGAAATAACTTAAAACAGTAAACACTATGTTTGAGAACAATGAGATATGGTGGGTGACAGGTGCTCAGCTCCTTTACGGAGGTGACGCAGTCGTTAAGGTTGACGGTCACTCAAAGGAGATGGTTGACGGTCTGAACAAGAGCGGCAACATCCCCGTTAAGATAGTTTATAAAGGTACTGCAAACAGCAGCAAAGAGGTTGAGGCCGTAATGAAGGCCGCCAATAACGACGAGAAGTGCATAGGTATCATCACCTGGATGCACACCTTCAGCCCTGCCAAGATGTGGATCAAGGGTCTGCAGGCTCTTGAGAAGCCCCTGCTCCACTTCCACACACAGTACAACACGGATATTCCATGGGACAGCATCGACATGGACTTCATGAACCTGAACCAGAGCGCCCACGGTGATATCGAGTTCGGTCACATCTGCACACGCATGCGCGTAGCCCGCAAGGTCGTTGTTGGCCATTGGAAGAGCGCAGAAGCCCAGAAGCAGATCGCAGTCTGGGCCCGCGCCGCTGCCGGCCGTGCCGATGCACATAACGTACGCTGCCTTATGTTCGGTATGAACATGAACAACGTGGCCGTTACCGACGGTGACCGCGTTGAATTTGAGCAGCGCATGGGTTACCATGTAGACTACTACCCCGTTTCATCACTGATGGAGTACTACAAGAAGGTTACCGATGCCGAGGCTGACGCCCTTGTTGAGGAGTACAAGAAGCTCTACACCATCAAGATCGATGAGAGCGGTGAGAAGGTATACTGGGAGAAGGTTAAGAACTCAGCAAAGGCTGAGATTGCTCTGCGCCGCGTCCTGAAGGATGAGAATGCTACAGCTTTCACCACAAACTTTGATGACCTGGGTGATGCCGATATCGATGCTCCCGATTTCTGCGGTTTTGACCAGATTCCGGGTCTTGCTTCACAGCGTCTGATGCAGGAGGGTTACGGTTTCGGTGCCGAGGGTGACTGGAAGACAGCCTGCCTGCAGCGTACTCTCTGGGTTATGAACCAGGGTATG
>Ga0310690_10001768_pt1 | contig 37514 bp, 62 predicted proteins | sample AusTroGonzalo_MG_2_FD_207661 | JGI IMG/M metagenome (GOLD analysis project Ga0310690, IMG submission 207661) | Bovine rumen microbial communities from tropical cattle in Woodstock, Queensland, Australia - Gonzalo_04 (v2) (version 2) | ecosystem: Host-associated > Mammals > Digestive system >...
CGTCTGGAGCATAGATCTTGAATGATGCTGATGCGACGGGTCCGTTGCTGACCTTGAACTTCTTTTCAAACGACTCTCCGAGATAGCACGAATCCATACTCAAGCCTCCATTCTTGGGCAGACGTGGGGGAGTTCGGAGCATCCGGGACGGGTGCTGACATCCGCGACCGTCGGTCTGTCGACGGGGATCGAGACGATGTCAGCCGTCTCCAGCCACTCGATGCACTTGATCGTCCCGTGGGCGATCTGGAGGATGGCAGCCCGATAACCGATGTTGCCAGCCTCGTCCTCGACCCAGAACTCGGCAGCCACCCTCCCCACCGTCGACCGGGGGACTTGGAACATCCATACATCCCCCTCGTGGGCGATGGGGAGGACCGCCTGTGCTTGGATCCTCCCCCAGACGTGAGCCACCGTCATGGGTCGGTAGCCTCGACTGAGATGGCGAATGTCGCACCAGCATCCAGAGGGTTCGGGGTCAGCGTGATGCTGATGACCGTGGGCGCGATGGTATCGACGTTGACCGTCCTCGTGATGGTAGTGGTCTTGCCGGACTGATCCTCCGCCACGATAGTGACGGTGTTGGCTCCCTCCTGTAAGGAGACGGTCTGCGAGAACGAGCCGTCCTGTCCGATGGTCGGGGTGTAGTCGGTGGAGCCGACCGTGATGGTAACGACCACGGGGCTGGACCCTGCATCGTTGGTGGTTCCCACGACCGCGACCGAGCTGGTGTTGATGAGGACGTTATCGGTCGGAGCGGAGACGTTGAGGGTCGGGGGCAGGGTATCGACCGTGAACGTGACGGTCGTATCTACGGAGGTGTTGCCGTCGTAGTCGGTGCAGTAGACCTTGATGGTATGCTGACCCTCGGAGAGGGCGGAGGCTGGCTGGTAGGAGCATGATCCCACCGTCCCGGCAGCGTTGAACGACGGTGTGACCGCCACGGCAGTTCCCGAGTCGATCTGGATGTAGCACGCGGAGGGGTTGACCCCGGAGCCAGCATCGTTGACCGTCCAAGTGATGGTCGGCTGGGCTGAGGAGATGTAGGCGGCAGATGCCGGGTAGGAGATGGAGCAGGTCGGTTTGGTGGTCTCCTCGACCGCGAGGCGGAGGATCGAGCCGTAGGTGGAGTCGGTGGAGTCCACGGTCGTGACGTTGCCAGCCTCGTCCGTGATCGTGATGGTGCAGGGATAGTAGCCGTTGGTAGCGTTGGCTCCGACCCCGGGACCGTTCCCGGAGTTGTGGCTGCCCGAGGTGTCGGAGGGTCCGAGGACGGATGCCGTCCATTCATTCGTGCCGGATACTTGGGTCAGATTGTACGTCTGCCCATTGAGCGAGAGGACAATGGATGCGATTGCCATAGGTTTAGGATGGTTAACACCGTTAATAAAATCTGATGGGGTAATAGGTTTAAAAAGGGGAGGATCAGCGCACGGAGACCGACTTGTCCAGCCTGTGGACCCAATCGCTCCCTGCGGAGGACCAAGTGTTTATCTCGAGACCCTTGAGATCCTTATCGTCAACGATGAAGACCGCCTTGTAGTGGACGGTCTGCCCCTTGGCGATGTTCCCCGACGTGTCGCACCGATGCGAGGTCGCATCGATGACCTTGCCGTCCGAGGTCTCCAAGCGTAGCGTTAGGTCGGAGGTCCGCATCGTGCCGATGTTGAGGTTCTTGATGCCGACCTCCATCGTGACCGTGGACTTCCCATCCCCACGGGACTCGGTCTCCCAATCATAGTTCCAGAGGAAGTTCGCCTCCTTGTCCGTGGAGTCCCCTCCGGGTGTGATGTCATCCCCACCATCCCCGATGCCCGGGATCAGCCCGAGATGGGTCGCTCCGACCAGCACAACCACGATGAGGAACCCGAATGCGACGAGGGTCCACCCGTGGTCGCTGCTCCTCGGGCGAGCCATCGCGCTGGGTGTCGCTGGCGAGCCGTCGGCTCTGAGGATAAGACCGCATTGGGGGCAGACCTCCTCATCGCGGAGGGCGCATCCGCACCGCCAGCAGAATCTATCGCTATCCATAGGGGATTAATGGCGGTGCGGATGTATATATCAGTATCTCGCTGGATGAGGGTGGTCTCCTCCTTGAGAATGCCGTCGTAGGTTATCTCGCGCTTGATAGGGCGCATCTGCACCGGGGTTCCCTCCGTCTCCGCGACGTACTGCGAGTAGACCCGGATGGTGTCGTAGAGGTCCAGCGTGGGGTCGCTGACCCATCTGACCTTGACGGACTTCCCATAGAGGGCGGTGGCGATCCTCGTGGCTACATCGCCAGCCTGTTCCAGCGTGGTTATCAGCTCGTTGTAGACCGTCAGCGTGGATCTCGCGATGTTGGGCGATGCCCTGTAATCGACGGTCAGATGCTGACCCGAGCCGTAGGAGATGTCGAGGTAGTTGTATCTGGACATCTGGCTGGACTCCAGCCACGAGAGCTGGTTCTGGATGGGCAGCGTGCCGTAATCGTCCGAGGGGAATCCCACGCGCACCTGCACGACCCCGTTCCTGTCCGGGAGGATGGACAACCCGTATGCCTGTGCGACCTTGTGGAGGTCGGAGAGGACGGAGGTCTCGTCCGTGAACGTGTACGCGGAGGTCGGCATGATCTGGCTGACCGCTGAGTCGATGTCGTGGTCGACTTCAAGCTCCGTGAGGATGCCGGAGATGGCGGTCCCGAGGTCCACGGACGTGCTGAGGCTCCAGACGTTGTACATCTGCCCCAGCCTCCAGCGGACATCGTATGCGACCACGCTGATGCAGTTGTTCTTGGAGCCTTTCTCGGATATGACGAACCTCCCCATCGGGATCGTCATCCTCGTCTCCCCTACTCCCAGCGTGTACGAGAGGTTGATGGGGTTCCCGATGGCGAGCCTCCCGAACAGGGAGTTGGGGTTGTCCTCGTCGTACTCCCCCCCGACGTTGATGAGGTCGAAGTCCAGCTCTTGCAGGGGCATCGTCCTCCAGAGGGGGTCTATCTCGTCGATGAACGTGATCTGGTTCGCCAGCTCCTCGACCGAGAGCGTGACCGAATCCCCGAACTCGATCTCCGCGATCCTCGCGTGGCAGTAGGGCTGGTCTATCTGCGTGATATGGACCTCGATGGTGTCGAATGTCATAAGGTCGGCTACGGATGCCGATCCCGTGTCCGGGTCGAGGCTCTTGACCGTCTCCGTCCCCCCGTTGGAGAACGTGACCGTGCCAGCGAGGATGTTGGGTCCCGACGTGTAGAGGGTCAGCGCGGAGGAGTGGACTGCCGACAGTTCTACCGTGAACGTCCAGTCGATGTAGCCGTCGGCATCGCTGATCCCGTCCGACCAGATGCCAGCCTCGACGGACGTGGTCGGCACGATCGGAGCGACCGTGACCCCTGCGGATTCGGATGTGGGGATGCCGTCCCCCTCGAACAGGGCGAGACCGCCCGTGATGGAGTAGACGGCATCCGTGAGCTGGCTGGGGTTGCTGAACGCGAGGAAGTCCCCTGTGACCTCGGAGATGTCATCTGCTGCCGTGTTGTCAATGTAAAAGCCCATCGACATATAGACGGACTCCCCTCTGGCTGGGTTGCCGTTGATGTCCTCGTAGCCTGTTGGCGCATCGTAGGTCATAGGATCACAACTCGATTAGGGACATCTTCACGTCGTAATACTGGAACTGATTGGTGGTCGGGTCGAGGAGACCGTAGCCGGAGATCGTCTGGTCGGAGCCACGGTACATCCTACGCTCGATGAACGTGTCCGTGTCCATATCGAGGAATCTGACCCTCATCCCCTTGTCCACATCGTCCGAGCTTATCTGCCCGGTGGCGGTCATCAGCAGGGTCTTCTCGGATGCCGTCAGCCCTTTCCACTCGACGGTTATGGTGTACTTCCATGCCAGATGCCTCTTGATGAGGTAGCCCTTGCCGTACCCCTGTATGTAGGAGGCGGCTGCCGTGACCGACAGGGCGGAGCCTACGTTCCTCTCGGCGCGGACGAGTTCCTCTTTCTTCGTGGTGTATCCTTGATAAGCCGGGGTGGGCATCGCCACATCCTCGATGTAGATGACCGTCCTGTCGAATGTCATCTTACCCCTCCGTTGCGACGGATGGTCTCGTTGGACATCGGGTCGTAGAGGATCCTCGCGAGGGTCTTGCCATCCAGCTCCAGCGTGATGGGGATCGGCTGGGATGCCCTGTCGTTCATAGTGGTGGCTGATCCCGATGTGGATGCCATCGCCTCGCGGACGCCATCGACTATCATCGACTTGGGTGCAGCGACCTCCATCTCGGACTTGTTGTCCCCGAGGATCGCCAATTGGGGTTGGTTGGGCATGAAGAGTCCGCCCTCCGCGAATCCGGGGATGCCGAGGAGCCTCCCGACCTTGGACAGGAGGCTCGCACCCTTGGCGGTCGCGGATGCTCCGGCGGATGCGCCTCCTCCCATCCCGATGATGCTCCCGAAGAGGCTCTCATTGAGGAGACCGCCATTGACGGACTTGTTAGCAAGGTGGGAAGCCCACTTAACGAGGGGGTTGCTGGACGAGGTCGAGATGGTCGACTTGGTCGCGGTGGTCGAAGACAGATCGAAAACGCTCGTCAGCGTGCTTATCGCGTTGCTGGCGAAGTCGGAGATGGTGCTGACCGTCCCCCCGATGGCATCGCCCAGCTTTTCGAGGAGGCTCTTGGATGCAGTCGTGCCGTTGTCGACCTTGTCCTTGAGATCGTTGACGAGTTTCTGCGTGATGTTGTTATCGCCCGTGTACGAGATGGAATCCGAAAGCTTGGAGGTCTGCCCCCCTTGGGGGACCAGCATCCAGCCCATCATCGTGTCGAAGTTGGAGAGGAAATTGCCGAATTTGTCTGTAATGTCCATCCAGCCTTTCTTCGTGATGTCCGTCCTCTCGGTCTGCCCCGACTCCTCGATGTCGATGATCTGCTCCGGGATGTTCTGGGGGTCGGTCGCGGTGTTGCCAGCGAGGTCGGGGTTCGCCTGTCTGTATAGGTCCAGCAGTTTGGTCGTGTTCTCCGCCGTGACCGTGGTAGCCTCGGCGATGGGCTTGAGGGAGTCGGTCTTGAGGTTCTTGAACTGCCTCGACAGGAAGTCCATCATCGTCTCCTGCCCCATAGCGTTGAGCTGGTCGAATCCAGCCAGTTTGTTGTTCCCGGCTCCGCCCATGAGCGAGGACAGGATGCCCCCGGCAGCCAGCCCCAGACCGAGGATGCCGACCCCCTTGCGGAATCCGCTGGACGAGGTCAACTTCCCAAGCCCGGAGGTCATGCGACCGAATGCACCGTTGCTCCCGGTCTGCACCCCTAACTTCTTCATCTGGTCGGTCAGTCTGCCGATGCTCTGCGACACGCGCCCGAGCTGGGGGCTTATCGACCCGAGTCCACGGCTGATCTCCCCGAATGAGGTCCCGACCGCATCGCCCTCTTTCTTAGTCTTCTTGAGATCGTCGCGGAGGCTCGCCATCCCCTGCTGGGCATTGGTAACGTCCGCTTGGACCTCGATCTTAACTGTCTCTGTCATTTTCTCGCCCTCTGCATGAGCATCTGTATCTGAGCCTGTATGACGGCATCGTCCTGCCGATGCCTCCTCTCCTCCACGATCCGCCCGTACTCCTCGTCCGTGAACATATGGCGCACGCTCTCCAGCGTGTCGCTCTTGCCGGAGAATCCTCCGAGGATCAGATTGGCGGTTGCCAGCGCGACATCTATCTTGTCCTGTCTCGCCCTCTCGCGACGTATGGCGCACGCGGTAAGGATTGCCGAGGGGGATGCCGTGGAGGGCATCCCCTCGACGAGTGAAATGGTTTGTATCGCATCGGTTACTCTTCTGAGGGACCGCCCTCTGAGATAAACCCCAGCAGGGTCAGCCCCTCGCGGAACGCGACAAGCATATCGTCGACGGTCAGACCCCTGTCGAGGTAGTCGACGTAGGAGGGGGGTATGCGAACCCCGTCCAGCTTGAGGAATCCGACCAGGAGGGACATATCGGTTATCCTCTTGGAGTCGGCTGCCTTGGAGATGGCATCAACGATGCTCCAGTCCGGGTGGGTGGACTCGTAATCCGAGACGGCATCGAAGTCCATCTCCAGCTCGCGGTCGTGACCGTCGACGATAGCCCTCATCCTCACTCCTCCGCGACCCAGATCGCATACAGGGTGGTGTCCTCGTAGATGGCGAATGTGTCTCCGGCATCGTAGGATACCCCTGTGCCGTCCGCACGGGTGTTCCACGAGGCGAAGACCGACCCTGTCGGTGCGGTCAGCGTGTTGGTCTTCACGGTCACGGAATCTCCACCGGAGTATTCGGTGGCATCCGTCATCGTTCCCGATCCGCCATTGGCGGAGTAGGAGACCGTGTACTTTGTGGAGGTCATATAGATGGGGACGGGAGTCCCACGGGGGATGAGCGTGAGGACGAGGTCCATCGGGGAGCCGACGGCTCCTGCGCCCATAGACCAAGTCCATTGGGCGGTCAGCTTGAACCCGATCCTGTTCTGCGGATACAGGACCGTGAACTCGTAGGTCGCGGTCTTGTTCAGCAGCTGGATGAGACCGAGGTTGCTGACGGCATCGCCCTGCGAGGACGTGGTCTCAGCGGTGTAGGGCTGTGCGTTCATTGTGAACGTCAGCGTGCTGGATGCCTGGTCGGGGATGTCGAGGATGTACTCGTGGACATCGCTCCCGAGGTGGGTCACGTCGATGGTGTTCGGGGATTCCCCGATCTCCGGGGTGGATTTGACCTCGGCGAACCAGAACCTCTTGAGGGTCGTGGTCGTGGTGGTTCCACCGTTGCCGTCGGAGGTTGTCGTTGTTACAGGGATGTCGACTCCGACTTTCGTTCCCTGCGCGGTTACTGCTCTGGTTGCCATTTTCATCTCTCCGTGAATGTGTTTCCTCTCCTGTCGACCTGCCCCGTGAACGTGAGGATCACGCGATAGACCCTCAGAACGTCATCGTAGAAGTCGGTCATACCCGTGCGGTGGAAGTTGTACCTGCTCATCGCATCAGCCACCTCCGAGGCGATCCTGTCGGCATCCTTGATGCCTACTGCGTTGACATCGATGGAGTAGGTCAGCGATGCGATTATCTCCGACCCGTCGGCATCCGCCAGCCTCGTCGAGCCGCTTATCCTCGACACGAGGACGGCTGGCATCGGTATGGCGGAGTGCTTGGGGTAGCGACGGTAGACCTTGCCCTCAAGCTCCTCGATGCCCTCGAGGATCTCGATTATCTGGTCGGTCACGTCTATCATTCGAACACCCCTGCGATCTCGCCAGCGATGATGTCAGCGAATAGCCCCACGTTGTCGTACAGAGCCGGGCGCATGAACGGTCTCGGGTGCTGGGCATAGCGTCTGATCCACTCCGCCTCCCCGGACGGGTCGTTGTCCTCTCCGAACTCGCCCTTGTACTCGGGGTTGTGCTGGAACCACATCGCCTTGGGGGAGAATGTGACCCCCTCGGAGGTGTGACCGTTGTAGTCAGCCGATCCCTTGACCCCGGTCCCGAACTCGATGTACTTGGCATAGTGCGCGGAGGTCTGGATGCCCATAACGACGGACGTTCCGCTGGCGCGGACGATGATGTCCTCAGCGGTCTCCACCGAGTTGCGGAGGTTGCCCGTGACCGCGCGTGCGTTCCCGTCGTAGACTTTCTCGTCCAGACGGTCGACCGCGTAGTTGCGCATCACTTCGCATATCTGCGGAGCAGCGGACTGCTCGATGATGTCAGCCATCCCGTCGAGGGATGCCAGTTTCTGGTCGAGCCTGTCCCAATCGTCCATATCGCACGCTCCTGACGTAGAACGTCTGCTCCGTGGGGAAGTCCTGCACCGACTCGATGACGTAGAGGTCATCGGTCCCGTCCGTGAGGATGTCCCCGGGATCGAAGACGTGTACACCGTCGGCTATGCAGTAGTGGGAGGTCATAGCCTCGGTGTAGCCCTGCTCCGTGAGTGTGCGGACCCTCGATCCCGGACGGAACGCGATGTTGTAGGGTCCGTCGGTCGTGTATGTGGGGGTAACGACCCCGTCCTCGACCTCGGTCCCCGTCTGGTGCTTGCGATAGTACGCGCGGATGTCGTAGTTTAGGGGTTGCATTGATGCCAACGACCTGCCTGTACATCTTCATCCGGGCGGTCAGCTCGAGGGGGAGACCCGTCTCCACGGACCACTCGCGCTCGAACTCCCCGTCCTTGGCTTTCTTCACTCCCTCGGCTCCCCCCTTTGCGATGCCGATCTTGGCGATGTCGCAGAGGAGGGAGTCGATGGAGGACCCGGGGTCTTCCGACCGATGGGTATAGTCGAGGAACACGCTCAGAGCATCCTCCAAGTAGATGACCAGCTCGTCATCGGACTTGCCCTTGTACGGGGCGAGAGCGTGGAGCCTCGCCACCCTCCTCAGAGTATGCTCGGATGCCATTCGATCCACCTCAAGCGTTGGCTACGCTGACGTAGCAGCCGTACTGCTTGTTCTTGGGGACGATGACATCATGCCAGATGCGGATCATCGCCTGGTCCGCATCGTACTGCTCGGACTGCTCCTTTGTGATGATCTTGGGGTTGTTGATAGCCGTGACTCCCATCGCGGTGTTGGGTGCGCAGATGACGAAGTTCAGCCCCTTGGCGGAGTTGGTGGTGTCCTTTGCGTATCCGAACTTGGTGTAGTCCACGGTGGTGGATGCGGTGGAGTATGCGTTGGTGTATCCGTCGAGGTATGTGATGCCGGAGTACATCCTCTTGCTGGGGACCCATACGACCTTGTTGCCGAGGATCTCGGAGAGGTCGGTGTCGAATTTCCTGTCGGAGGAGCCGATGTTCTTGGTCTTGGTGTACTCGCTGGACGTGTGGAGGAGGGTCCTCAGCGAGGAGTTGAGGTAGACGGTAGCCCCGGAGTCGGTTCCGAAATCGTCAGCGATGACATCCAGACCCGTGATGATCTTGGAGATGAGGTTGGCTGCCGTGAGAGCGTTAGCCTCAGCGGAGATGTGGGTGGACAGGGATGCGGTGTTGAGGGCGGTGTAGACTCCCGTGAGCCTCGTGGCATCGATCTCGGGGATGATGTGGCTCCTCATAGCCTCAGCCATGAATGCGACTGCGGTGTCGATGCCTCCGCTCTGGATGGTCTCCTTGGAATCAGCGATGTAGCGGATTCCCCTGTCGTGAGTGAGTGTGTACTGTGTCCAAGTGTTCTTGGCTGCCCCGATGGGGTATCCGGTCCTCTCCTTGTAGTCTCCGAGTCCTGTGGTCTCGATGGTTGCGAGGTAGACGGAGCCAGCCTGTCCGGTTGCCTTGACGATAGCCGGGTCGGGGGTCATCCCGGAGGTCTTCGCCTCGACCGCGACGAGCTGGTCCATGATCTCTTTGATGTACTCGGCTGCCGAACCGATTGTGTTCGGGAGCGAGTTCACTCCTGTGTATGCGCCGTTTCCTGTTGCCATTTTGTGTTCCTCCCCTTTACGCGAGATGGGCGATCCTCTTCAGCCGGGCGAGTTCATCGTCCTGCTGGGGTGCGCCCTCCCCGTTCATACGGGGGGTCCCACGGGACAGGCTCTCGTTGACTTTCTGCGCCACGAGTTCCTGTATCTTGGCATCGAGCATCTGGACGTTCTGCGATGTCTGCTCATCGCTCTCGCCCACCACATAGGGGGCGAAGTCCGGGGGCAGTCCGAGGGATGCGAGCTGGGCTTGGGCTTTCGAGAGAGCGAGTTCGGACTTCGCCTTGGACAGTTCCTCGGCGAGGTTCTTGCGCTCTTTCTCAGCCTTTGCGACCTTGGCATCGTACTCCGCTTGGATCTTCTGCTCCCCCGTCAGAGCCTCGATCTTCCTCTGCTCGTCCCATTCCGCTTTCGCTTTTGCGACGGCATCGTCGATCTCCCTCTGCTGGGTTGCTTTGAGCTTGTTCACGCGCTCGGATACGATTTTATTAACGTCCTCCTGCGTGAACGTCGTGACATCCTCCGTTTTCGGAGTACCAGAATCATCGTTGATGGGTTCTGCCATAGTGTGACCCCCTTGTTGGGTAGTTGAGTTAACGGTGTTAAGTAATTTAAAAGCTGATACCGAATAACGCTAAAATGGGGCAGAAGTAAGGGGTTTTAGGGGTTTTAGGGGTGGTTCCGATATAAATGCCGGGATCAGTCATCGACCAATGAGAACTCGATGTCCTGTGTGAGCGAGCCACCGCGCTGGGCGCGTGCATTAGCCTCCATCAGCCTGTTGTACTCGTCCCAAGTCAGCGATCCGTCGCGGAGCAGTTCGTCGATGTCCTCTTTCAACGGCAGGTCTGCCATCAGCTCTTCGTACTTGCTCGTCATTCTATCAGCCTCATATACACATCGTTCCCGTCCACCCTCTCGATGGCGAACCTGCTGCCACGCTTGAGTATGAACTCCTTTTCACTACGGTATGCCGATATATCCTCGACATAGGCTCCGATACCCTTTCCTTTCGGAATCATTATGTGCATAATAACCTTGTCATCGCGCCCGAATGACGAGGGGACTCCCGTCGATAACGACGTGGACGTGTAGCCCTTGGATTCCCATACCTTGCCGACCGCCTCCTCGGGGGGCATCCCGAATGGGTTGCCCGATCCCCTATGGACAACCATCGGCTCCTTGACCTCGAACTTGGATATGGCGCGGTCCATATCCTCCATAGCCGGGATGTCCATCGTCAGCAACGCACGTCTATCGCCATCGTTGATGCCTAACGGGTTCCCGTCCGGATCAGCCCACATCTTGTCCTCCGAGCCGTAGCACATAGGGTTGATGCGCCCGTAGGTTACACCCGTGTACTTCCGCAGGGCGGTCTCCTCGTCCTCGGTCAAGTCCGCACCCCATCCCTCCGCCTCCGACCTCATATCGTCGACGGTTCCCAAGTAGGTCTTCTCGTCCGTGTCGTACCCCTTGGGGTAGTCTGCCGTTATCTCGGCACCGGGTCTGTCCTCCACGATCCTGTCGCGCATCTTGATGATGGCATCTCTCTGCTCCTGTGGGGACATAGCCGCCACCTCTGCATCGGTCTTTCCGCGATAGACCTCGTGGGGAGGCACATATACTCCGCGATTCCGCATCTCTTCCGCACGCGCCTGTCTCCTCGTCGGCTTGGTCGGAGCCTTGACGGGCTTGGGATCTACGTTCTTGGCTTTCCACTCCTCGAACGTCTCGCGCTCGCGGATGGGCGATGCGTGACCGCTGGCGATTGCGTTCTGGCGCATCCGCTCCTTGACCTCCTTGGAGAGTGCTGCCACCGTGGTGCATCTGCAATTGGGGTGGATCGGAGGGAAGTTGGTCCCCGGTCTCTTGTCCTCCAGAGCGAAGACCTTGCCGTCCAGCGCACCGCAGACATCGCACGTCCGCTCGTTGAACATAGCGCGGAACTCGTAACGCTTGACCCCGTGCCTCTGCATCGAGTCCGCGTGCGCCTCGTTGCTGACCGCCGTGACGGTGGTCCTCGCCATACGGTTGGCGCGGACGGTGGAGATGTCCTCGACGTTCCTAATGCGACGGCTGATCTCCTCTGGATGCTCCCCGAGGAGCAGACCCTGCGCGACTTGGTCGCTCACGACCTGCCCCATAGGGCGGAGGAACGCGGTCGCATCCGACTGTGTCCATTGGCGGTCGAGGAACCGCTCGACCCTCTTGATCCCGGGGGTCTCGACCTCCCAGCCGATGCCTGCACTCTTTTGGATCATAAACTCCCCACGGAGCATCCCCTCCTCAGCGACGGGCTTGAGCGCACGCTTGCCCTTGTCGTAGAGGTCGAGGGATGCGTGGTATTGGTCGAACTCTATCACGTCGCGGATCGCCCTGCGGACGGTCAGCGAGCCAGACCCTATCTGACCGTAGAGCTTGCCGAGGACTTTCCTCCGCTGGGAATCCGGGAGACCCTGTGCGATGCGCTCGATCTCCCGGATGGCGGAGGGGTCAGCCTGTCTGAGCAGCACGGTCGGGTCCGTGCCGTCATACCCGGCAGCGGTCAGTATGTTGCTGACCTTGCTGAGCATCCCCTTGGCGAGCCTGTTCTGGCTCCGCTCCAGCACCTTGCGGAGCGGTTCCTCTCTGGAGTAGTAGGCGAGGATGTTCGATTCGAGGTCATTCCTCGGTCTGATCCTCATCGTCCGCCTCGGTCGGGTGCTGGTGGGCATCGACGGCATCGTAGTCGAATGTCTCGCGGAGCCTGTCGGAGTCCCCGTTCATCTCCTCCTCGACCAGCTCGGTCTCCCTGTCGGGGTCGGGGATCGCGCTGATAAGCGACCTCGCGGTGCGCCTCGACAGGATGTTGCCCTGCGTGAGCTGGACCACGGCAGTCGAGATGTAGGAGAGGTCCTGCGGTGTGTTGAGGTTGAACGTTATCGCCATATCGTCCACGGCAGCCCTCGGCTCGTAGTTGGGGGACATCGTGGGATTGTTTATCCTGTAATCGTAGAGCTTGCATCTACGAGTGAATCCCCTCTGGACCTCGGACTGCTTGCCGGAGACGATCTGGTCGGTTCCGAAGAGCTTGTATGCCATCGCCACCCCCGATGCGTTCCCGGCGAACTGCTCATCGCTGAGGTCGGGGACCATCGCGAACTTGTGGATGTCGCTCGCGTACTGATCCTGCACGATCTGGACCCCAGCCTCGTCGGTGGTCTTGACTAAGTACTGCGCCACGGCATCATCGTCGAGCTGGAGGACCTTGTGTTTCTTGAGGTTCTCCTTGCCCTCGTTGATCTCGTCGGGAGTGACCCCGATGACCGAGCCGGACAGGACGAGCATCGCCTGTGCGAACGAGTCCGCGTTGTCCTGCCTGTCGCTGAGGAGGGAGTTGTAGGCATCCTGTAAGTCGATGATGCCCTCGAAGTCGGACAGTCCGCGCCTGTTGTTCTTATAACGGATGAGGGGTACTCTGCCGAACCCGTGGGGGATCGGTGCGGAGACCATCCTCCATTGACGGGGGGTCTTGACCGAGCCGTCGGTCTCCCATTCGCTGACGTTCACGGCATCGTAGACGTAGATGTGGTATATCGTCCTCTTCTCATCGTCCAGATAGGAGAACACCACGCACCCGAACACGGAGTCCCTCTCCACGTCCCCGGCGAATGCGACGAACCCGTGACGGGGGTCGATCTCGATGGAGTCCGGGGTGTCCTTGTCCCTCGGCATGAAGACCAGCTCGTAGGTCTCCCCGAAGATGCTGAGATCCTCGCCGACCGCCTTGTCGACGCTCCATTTGTTCTGCTTGCGCATGAGGTCGATGATGGCTTGACCGTAGGCATCGCCCTCGTCCGTTGAATAGCGAGGCTCGTTCCCGTACTGATAGCCGACCAGAACGTCGGTTATGTACTTGCAATGGTTCGCGACAATCTGGTTCTGCCCGTCGTGGACGGAGCCGAATCTCTGGTTTCCGAGGTAGTAGTCCTCCAGCATCTGGTATCTGGGCTGGTTAGCCATCCAGAGGCTGAATGCCATCTCGATCGTCTTCTCGCTGACCTCCGGGTCGACCACTATCTCGACGGGTAGGGGGACCCTCGTACTGTCTGTGTTGCTGCTCATTGGATTCCTCCGATAACGGGTTTCATAAAGGTGTTGGCGAAGTAGCGTGTGGCATCCATCCCATCGTCCCGTATCTTGACGGGCTTGTCCTCCCCCCTCTCCGAGGCTTTCCGATCCCACGCGTAGGTTCCGAACTCGTCGTAGAGGGGTCTGAGGTCTTCGAGGGGTCCGAATGAGAGGATGCCGTTGTAGATGACGTTGCGAGTGAACGCGATCCCCTCCAAGACCGCGTTCTTGGCTTTGATGGGCTGGATCCCGTGGCGCATAAATTCGAGTCTGAGGACCTTGGCTGCCGGGTCGATGGCTACGGTCATCCTGTTGGGGTCGACCTTGAGCCTCTCGCACATATCCAAAAAGCAGAGGTAGTGGTCGTAGGTGGTCTTGTCCGACTTCTCGTCGTAGTACATCGCGACTATGCGCCAATCTTTCTTGTTGCGCCCGACCATCCCTCCGAAGACCATCACGGTCGGGTGGTCGGTTCCGAAGTCGATGGCGCAGTAGCGGATGTCCACGTTGTCCGGCACGGGTCTGAAGAACGAGGCATCCACCCTCGGATAGACCAGCCCCTCGCTGATGCACCTCCGACCGAGGATCTTCCTCTCGTACTCCACCCCTGTGTAGTTGAGTTCGAGGGCTTTGATCTTCTTGGGGGTCATCACGGGGTTGTCCGAGAGCTGGAAGTGGAACTCGTGATAGCCTCCGAATGCGAGGTTGTCCTCCGGGGACATCGCGAGGAACCTATCGGTGTACTCCTTGTAGATGGGGTTGTTCGGGCTTTCTGGATTGCTCGTCCAGATCATAAAGGGATGGTCGGATGCTGCCGAACGCGAGAAAGCCTCATTTATGAAGTTGAGGTGGTGCTTAGTAACTTCGTCGGCATACCAGAAGTCGATGGTAAGACCCCTCAGAGAGTCCTCCGAGTCAGCCTTGTCCGCACCGAAGAGGTAGATGACTACCTCCTTGCCGTTGCCCTTGGGGACGAGGATCTGCTTGGAGCCGTCCCTCTCCACGAGGGTGGCATCGGGGAGGATCGAGAGCAGACCGGGCTTGGACTTCACGCAGTTGCGGATGACCGATGCCTGTGTGTTGCCCGACATGATCCCCTGCTCCACGTCGTGTGTCATTATGAACCCGGCAAGGGAGATGAGCGTGGCGAGGGTCTTGCCGGAACGGACCGGACCCTCGTAGAACTGGAGCTTGTCCTGCGTGCGGATGCGCCTCCAGACCTCGTCGGAGAACGGCTTGAGGGCTTGGACGGTCATTCCTTTGCCTCCTCGATGCCGAACAATCTGCCGAATATCTTCTGGTACTCGTCCGAGGATGCGGACACGTCCGTGAACGCTTTGATGATGCGGTCGGAGATCTGCCTACGCTCCTTGAGGACTGCCAGCGTGGAATAGACCCTCGATTCGGTGTCCTCTATGGCGAGGGCATCCCGGAGGAGATCAGCCGTGACGATCATCCCCTCGCAGTACCCGTTGATGGCAGCGGTCTGGAGCTGGACTTTATTGTACTCGTATTGGATGGAGATGCACTCCATATAGTTCGGCACTTGTGCCTTTGCGATGAGTGTCTCTGTGCCATCTTCGATTGGCACAACCTTTGGCACGACATTGTCGCGCTCGCGCGTGCGAGGTTCCTTTGTGCCATTGCCCTTGGCGGCATTGACCCAATTGTAGAACGTCTTGCGAGGGATCCCAAGATCCTCGACTATGGTCTTGGGCGGTTCGCCAGCGAAGTATCTGCGCAATGCCTCCGCCTTGTCCTCTTTCGAGTAATGACGGACCGTCTTGCCGTCAGCCATAACTGCCTCCTTGGGCATTCTCGCGTGTCATACTCGGTTATACCCCCCGATTGGGTGGTTGAGTTAACACCGTTAAGTTTTATAAGGTCTGACAAAAAAAGAGGGGTAGAGGGTCCCCGGAATAGGGTACTGAGAGATGGGGACCCTCTGGTGTGCCGAAGTACGAGGTACCTGAGTACGCACGATCTGGACGGCATCGGGGTTATTTAGAATCTGACGAGTAGAGCCTCTTGAGGAACAGGGGGCAGCACTCCCCGTTCTCGATGACGATCCTGTGTCCCTGCTTGGCGCAGTAGTCCTTGAGGTACATCTTTCCGAAGAATCTGTCTTGGTACGGATGGGATTCCTCGTAGTGACGGCATTGTCTGCACGTCTGCCCGGCATTGGGGGTGTCGATCATCTCCACTCCCTCCTACGGGTCCCCGATGCCGAGGAATGGCTCACTCCATCGTGTGTCCACCGGGTGCTGGCTGATGCGCCCTCGAACCCGTCGAAGTTCTCGTATATCGTCGTGAACCCATCGTCCAGCAGCACGCTGGCGGTGTCGGGTCTGTCGGGATCGACCACGGCTATCGCGTAGATGTTCGGTGCGCCAGTCATCCGCATGGCGACCCCGAGGACCGTGTTGCCCTTGACATTCGCCTTGGCGATGATCCACCAGACCCTCCCGACGGCATCGTGATGCTTGGTGTCTTTCTCCCAGCTCATTCGCTCTCCCTCCTGTTCCATATATCCGCGACTGTCTGCCCGTTCATCCTCGTGTACCTCTGGATGCTGACCCGTACTCCGCACCCGTGGCAGACCAGCGTGTCCGGGGAATCCCAGAAGACGGGTCTGCCTCCGCAGAACGGACAGGGCTTGAGTTCAGTCATTCTCTCGCTCTCCTGTTCCATCCATCGATGAATATCTCCAATTCTCCTACCCAAAACGAATCCAATACATTGAGGATGCACTCACCATCGTCTATATGCTCTATTTCGACGATTCCGACGGAGTTCCTTTCGATTTTTACATTCCCACCGCAGAACGGGCACGGTTTCAACTCTTCATTTGACGAGTTATGAACAGTTGTGAAGAGTTCGGTCATTCGCTCATCCCCTCCGAACAGATCGTCATCCAGACCCATCGGCATAGACCCCAAGTCCTTGATCTCGTACCCGTGTTCGCACATAGCGCACCAATAGCGGTCGTTACCGCATTGGCGGTAGAATCCCTCTCCGCACGCTGGGCATAGCCACATCTCTGTCATTCGTCATCCTCCATCTCATCATTCCCTTGATTTTATGTCGCGTTTCCGTGATTTTTTCACGAATCTTGCAGTTAAAATTGATTGATTGTCGTTTTAGGCTCTGCCCTTGTATTGCCCGTAGTCGGTCGTGAAGAAGATCTGGGGTCTCGTCCACCTCTTTAAGTCGGTCATCCTCTGTGTCTTCTCGGCATCGCGATTGAGCATTATGTATGGCAAGCAGCGGTGCGCCCGGAGGATCTCGCACCTCTCGAGGGCATCCTCGTATTGGCTATCGTCGTGTATGTAGACGTACCAGTTAGCCTTGTTCTTGAGGTCGATCCCGGCATCCTTGAGCATCTGGATGCCCGATTCCACCTCGTCCCTGTAATTCATCGAATCGAATGCGAAATGCCATATCTTCATCGGTCTCAGCTCCTTGATCCTCTTGGCGATGTCCTTGTCCATCAGCCTAATGTCCAATCCTTGGTTGAAGTCGATCCTCATCCCGTTCTGGATGATCCAGTCCGTGACCTCGAAGAACCACGATTTGTCGAGGAGGATGTTGTTGTCGAGCAGCATGATCGCCCTGTGGCTGGGGTCGTGGAACTCTGAGGGGTGCTGGTTGATGTGGAACTTCCCCTCTTTCCTTGGGACTACGCAGAACGAGCATCCCCTGTTGCACCCTCTGGTCGTGAATCCGAGGTCGTAGTCGCACTCCGGGTAGAGGGAGTAGTCGGGCATCATCCTGTCCACCTCGTCTGGAAGTTTTTTACGGAGGTCAATTGCCCCCCCCCCGATGTCGATCTTCGCGTTGGGATAGAAGTAGCGGAGACCGTCGACCTTGTGAGCGTTCCACTTGAAGATGCACGAGGCATAGACCTCGTCAGGGTCCTGCACGTTGAACCCGACCTCTTGGCAGCCCTCGCTCTTCTTCCAGCTCGATATGTGCATAAGGGCGAGGTTGGGGATCGTGGAGTCCACGTCCACGAGGAGGACTCCGCTCATTCGGATTCCTCCGCGAACTGGATCAGCGAGGTCTGACCGCATCCAGACGGGATGCCGATGTAGTCCAGAACCTCCCTCATGCCAAGCCCCCCCCCCTCGATGGGGCGCATACAGTATTCCCATAGGTCTGGATGGGTGGCTTTGAGCTTGAGGAACCGATCGCGGTCGACCGTGATCCCGTACATACAGAAGATGCACCCTGTCCGAGGGTATCCTCTGTCGTAGATGCTGGAGTAGGGGAGGTCGAACCGCTTGATGTAGTTCCAGATGTCCTCGGTGGTCCAGATCATGAGGGGATTGGAGGTCGGTATCTCCGCCTCGAGGTTGTTCTCCTTGGTCTTCTCCCACTTGGATGACCTCTGGTTGCCCTCGTCCGCCCTCATGCCGATATAGGGGCATCTGCCCGTCTCCCTGTGGTACTTCTTGGCTGGTCTCTTCTTGAGGATGTCGCAACAGTCCCTCGAGATTCTGAACGGGGCATCCACGAGGTACTCGTACCTCTTGCCGCCGTACCTCGTATCAAGGGACATCTGCTTGATTCCCGACGGGCATCCGCGCTGGGCGAGGTCGACCCAATGGGAGATCTCCTTGGATATGACGGGGTAGCCTTTCTCTTGGATGACCCGTCTGAACGACATCTCCGGCTTGACCCATTCGACGTTGTCGACGGTCTTGACGTGGTCGCGGATCTCCGGGAACTCCAGACCCGTGTCCACGAAGACGGCTGGAACGTCGGGATAGATGCTCCGCACGAGGTGGAGCAGCACGGTGCTATCCTTGCCCCCGGAGAACGAGACGTAGACTTGACCTTTCATCGCGATATAGAACTCGCGTATCTTGACCGACGAGTACAGGATCTTGTCATCCAGCGACAGGGCTTGGAGCTTGCGGAGGTTCGGCTGGGGGGCATCCCCCCCGTAGCCGAAACAGGGAGAGGATGCGCTCATTCCATCCCCCCGATGATCCTCTCGTAACAGTCGGAGCAGTACGGCTCCCCGTCATCGAAGTAGATGTCCTCCCCGTCGGGGATGATCCTCCAACAGGCGATGCAGACGGTCTCGCTCATCGTCCTCCTCCGGGGACTCGTCATCGTAGACGAAGACGAGGGTCTCGTCCGTGTAGTCCTCCCCGAACCTCTGGACGAGGCGGTCGTAGAGCTAATCGCTCTCGCAGTCGGTCAGATGGAAGAACAGGATGTCCCCTCCGCAAGTGAATGCGGATTCGTACCCTCCCTCGCACTTGGTAACGTCCGAGACCATCCTCACGATCTCCAGCACCTCCCTGTACGGCATCTCGTCCGGGATCTGGAGGATGACGGTCCCGTCCACATCCCTCCAATCGGGGTTGTTCATTGGAATGCCTCCAATCTCGCTTGGAATCCCATCCCCAGCCTCGGAGTGTCGACCCCGTCGACATAGTCCTCGCAGATGCTGACGATGTGGTCGCAGAGGGCATCGGGTATCCTCGACCTATCCTTGGAACCCTTGAGTGCCTGCGTTCCGCACCTCGTCCCACGGGGCGCACGGTCGTGGCAATCGTCCCCGTAGTTGCACGGTGGCTTGAATCCGGGGTCGGGGTGGTTCGTCCATATGTCCGTCGGTTTCATCCTCGTGTCCCCGTACTGGCAGTATGTGACGGTATAACGGGGGATGCCGACCATCCACGGCATCTTGCGCATACAGGCACGCGGATTCTCGATGAAGTAGAGCATCCGAGGAGAGAGAGAGAGCAGTTCCTTGATGAGCGCGATGGTCTTGGTGTTGGTCTCGTCGCACCTCCTCGCGTAGTCGGTCTGCGGTTCGAGGTACTTCGTGACGGGGTTCTGCCTCCTGTGGGTGTGGAGGGCTGCCACCGAGTAGGTCGTGCAGTCGGGCGATGCCCATAGGACATCGGGGAGCCTGCCTCCGCAGATCTCCCTGATCCTGTCCACGGTCAGTTCCCCGACATCCCCGTACCAAGTGATGTCCTCAAACCTCTTATCCCACTCCACGGAGTAGGCGGTGTGTCCCCTCCGCTCGAATGCCCTCCCGATGGAGCGCGTTCCAGCGTACAGTTCCAGCATAATCACGGGCATCCGCCCCCTGTCATCGTTGTCATAGTAGTGTTCCTCTGGCTTATCGCCATCATAAGGATGGACGGGTCAGTATATATTAGTTGTTTAACTTGGTTAAACATAAGACCACCAGCCAGACATCCTCGCCAATCATCCAGAGAGCGTTGCCCCGGCTTGGCTGGGGCGAAGTCCCCGTCGATGTAGATGCCCTTGAAGATCTCCACCAGAACGTCCACGACTATCGAGTTCCCTGCGAGGCGGTACTGCGCGGTCTTGGACGGGACGGCAGCGAAGATCCTGTCGATGTCCTCATCGCGCTGACCCATCAATCTCAAGCACTCGCGAGGGGTCAGATAGCGGATGCGGAGTTCCGGCTCGGATTCGGGCTGGCGGACCACGGTCCCGGCTCCGCACCCGTTGTAGGTGTTGAGCGCACCGCTGATCCCCTGTTTGACGGTCCCTCCGCTATTCTCGCGCGATGGGTCGGGGTAGATCTTCAAGCCGTCCCCCTCCCGTGCCTCGGAGTATCCGCGCTTGTCGGCTCCGTTGTACCAGAGGACCGTCTCATCGGGATCGTTGTCCCCGACCACCGCCTTGAACGGTCCGTTAGCCGTGACCGTGGGCGATACTCCCGACTCGTGATATGCGCGGTCGGCTTGGTCGAATCTGCCCTCGCGGACCTCGAACTCCGTGACCGCCTCGTCGTACGGAGTACCCCCCCCCCCTACTCCGAGCGCGGTCTTGAGAGGCTCCCATACCTCCGGGCTGGGGATAGCCGGACAGTCGAATCTGAACCAATGCTCGACCATCGTCTGAGGCACGTCCAACTCGTCGGAGATCTGCGAGAGGGTCTTGCCCGACCTCTCCCTCGCATCGCGGAGGTACGCGACCAACTCCTGTTCGTCGATGGGGTGCTTGCGGACCCGTACCATAGCCTTGACGGGAATCTCCAAGCACTTGGGTTCCTCCTCGATGCGCGGCATCCTGCCACCGCCCGTGGGGGTCTCGATGGTCGGGGCGCATCCCTGTGGGGAGTAGACCCGTCCGGCTTTCTCGTAGGACCAGCCCGTCAGCCTCCCCGTCTCGATGCACCTGTCGGTCGGGTCGAGGATCTTCATCGGCTCCTTGTGGTCGCGTGCTTTCATCGAGGGAGCGCACCCGTCGGGGTCATAGACCCTCTGCGCCTGCTCGAATGCCGTGTCCGTGAGGAGTCCGGCAATCTGGATGCCAGCCTCCTCGGTCTGCGGTTCCTCGATCCTCACATAATTGTTCTTGGCTCCAGCGGATGCCATCAATACCGGGCTTAACCCGTCGGGGGAATAGACCGCCCCGTTCTGAGCGGAGCCGTTGTTGAGGTCCCCTGTCTTTATGACCTTGGGTCTCTCGGTCATTCCTTGACCTCCTCGATCTTGGTCGGGTCCTTGGAGTCGCAAGCAGCCAGCGTGGGGCTGATCCCGTCGCGGTCGTAGACCGCATAGTGCTGGGTCACTTTACCCCCTCCGAGGTAGCCGATGACGGATGCTCCACGATGAACGCTCCTGTCGCCGCCCTCGTCACGTCCGTTGTCAATGCCCTCGCCTCTCTCTCTCTCTCTGGATCGAGCGGATTCCATCCGAAGTGCCGTCCGTTCTCGATCTGCCTCTTCTTGTGCCGTTCAAAAGTGGCGATGCGCTCGTCGGAGAGGTAGTATGACTCGTCCACATCGTCCTCCAGAACGTCCTTGAGCCTCCTGTCCAGCGGTCTTCCAGCCGGGAACTTGAACGTCCCCCTGTGGAGCGTGGATACCATAAAGCAGCGGTTCCTGTTCTGCGGTACTCCGAAGTCCTTGGCATTCAGCACCGCATACGATGAGGTGTAGCCGAGCGCATTCAAGCGAATGATGAACCGCTCCAGATGGGGCTTGTTGCTCTTGTGAAGAATCGCATCGACGTTCTCCATCAACAGGACTTCCGGGAGGCATCCCCTCTCAGCCATATCCTGGAGCAGCCTCTCGACCTCCCACAACAGGGCTGATCTCGTTCCCGAACCCTCGACCATCCCGGCTTGCCTCCCAGCGATCGAGAGGTCTTGGCAAGGGAATGAGTAGGTCAGCAGATCGCATTCGGGCAGATGCTCGACCTTGGTTATGTCCCCGAGGTTGGGGGTGTCCCCGTGGATCGCGCAATATGCCTTGTATGCTTGAGGGTCCTTTTCGCAGACTATCGACTCGAACTCGATGCCGAGCCTCTCCAGCGCGGATGCCTGTGCGCCAATGCCAGCGAACAACTCGATGACTCTCAGCATCCGCGACCCCTCCACTCGACGAAGAACGGGCAGTTGCCGGGATCAGGGTGGAACTCCTCCATCGAGCATTCCATCCCCTTGATGACCTTGCCGTCGGCATAGTGCTTGCCGTGGTAGAAGCACCGCTTGCAGTCGGTCATTCGACCATCTCCAGCTTCTGAGGGGTGTGACCGCGTGCCGTGACCTTGCCCGTCTGGATGGCGATCGCGATGAGGATCGATGTCGATGAATGGGAACCGACGTTCTCCTCGACCTCCTTTCTGGTGCATCCGGGGTGGTCGCGGATGTAGTCGAGGATCATCTCGTAGTACGGGACCTCCGAGGGTCTGAGCTTGACGTTGCCCCTCTCAATCCCCTCGTAGATCGATGGCTTGCGCCTGTCGACCATCGCGCCAGCCTCCAATGGTATCTCGGCTGGGGTCCGCGATGCTCGACCATCTTCTCGACCTGCCCGTACTTCTCAGCGACCAGCAGGGCGCGTGTGACCGACGAGGGCGGTCTCCCGATGATGCTGGCGATGTCCGAGACGGTCATCCATCCGCGACCGTTGAGGCATTCCAGAGCCTCCTCGCAGACCCCCATCGGGCATCCCCCCTCAGACGGTCGTAGGATGCTCTGGCGCACTCCTCGGACTATCCGAGGACGAGCAGCCCGTCGGAGCCGATGGCTCTCCACATCGAGGATGCGAAGACCTGCTCCACCTTGACGAGGATCGGAGCCTCGTCCTTGATCCTCCTGGCGGTCATTCGACCGCCTCCTTGAGAATGAGTTTGCCATCAACCAGCATCGAGAGGAGTCTCCTGTACTCCTCGGAAGTGCAGATAGATTCCAGCCTTATCGTGCATCTAAAAGTGGCTCCGTCATTCGATGCCATCCGCCCATTCACATCGTGTTCAATCACTATCATTCGACCGCCACCTCCATCCTTACCTTCCAGATCCAATCGTGGATGGCTGGCTCCCAGACCTCGTCGGATTCGAGGGGGTAGTTCTGTCTGCGGAGCTTGCCAATCTTCATCCCGACGTACTGCTTGGTTACGGTCCTGTATCTGACCGGGTCCCTCGCCAGCAGCCTGTCCGCGATCTCCTGTGTCGTGAACCATTCCCCGGTGGAGAGAATGTCGATTAGGTCGAGCATCATTCCTCCGCCTCCCACAATCCGCACGCGAAGTCGACCACCGCGATGGGTCTCTGATCCCGACCGCAGACGTATCTGTACTCGGTGCGCCCGTTGTAGTCCGTGGACATCTGCTTGACCCCGTGCTTGCACGAGGTACAGGCGCGAGCCTTGACCTTGGGAGGTGTCATGCCTCCACCTCCGCCTCTCTGAGCTGGGCATCTATGTCCGCGATGCGACCCTTGAGGTAGCCGATCGTGAACCCGATGGCTGCCGATTCGGGTGTGTGGGGTCCCATCTTCTCGATGATGCCCTCGAGGATCTCGGCAGCCGTCTCGTATCTGAGCCTCTCGTTGTCGAGCCTCGCGATGTCCTGTATGCGGTAGAGGGTCATCGGTAATCCCCCGACGGGGTTGCCGAGCCTATCCTCTCGATGGTAGGCTCGTCGATGGGGTCGGTGGTGCGGATGAGGACCGTGATGCCGTCCCCGACGATGGAGAGGGAGCCGTCCGGCTGGCGGATGAGTTCGGCATCCCGAATCATCTGGTTGATCCAGACCTCCTTGGTGGTCCCGTGGACCGTGATGTCATCGAGCGTGACGATCATCCTCTCCGCGTATGCCTCCGCGAGGATGCGGATCTGCTTGGAGTTCATTCGGATGCCTCCTTGGGAACGACCGCGTACCACTTCACGGTCTTGCGAGTGAACGGGTCGAGCTTGGTCCCGGCTTTGTATATGCGACCGTCGAGTTCCAGCTCGCGGAGCCGACCGCAGACGGATGCCCTCGGGATCTTCGTGAATCTGGCGATGTCAGCGTTGCAGGGGTGCTTGGCGAGTCTGACCGCCTCGAAGACGATCTCCCTCTGCGCCTGTCTCTCGCTGACTGTCTCGTGATATGCCTGTATCGATGTGGATTCTATCATTCGGATGCCTCCAGTAAAATGTCCTTGGGAATGGGAAAACTGCCACCGGGCAATGCCCAGTAGCGAGGGGGATTGGGGGTCGAGTCCACCCTTACGACTCTGGACTCGACCAGACCCTTGCGCTCGAGGGTGCGGAGGGTCTTGAAGACCGCTCCGCGACGGTTACGGGCATCCGCCTCGGATGTGGGGAACATCTTGAGGACGATGTCCGTGGTGGTCTGAGCCTCCATCCCGACGAGGGCGAGGACATCCGGCTCGAGGTCGGTCATCTGACCCCCCTCCCCTTGAGGTCCGCGAGGAACCCGTCCCATTGCTCCGGGAGGATGTACTCCTTGGTCCACTCCAGCCCGGGGTCGGCTGCTATGCTGGCGCAGACCTTGCCGACCGCGCCCGTGATGATCCTCTCGACCCCCTCCATCGTGGTGGTCGGTCTGCCGTGCATGATCCCGTTGTGTTCGCGGTCTTGGACGTACACCGTGAGGTGGAGCTTGCGGATCTCCGAGGGGACGGTCTCCATCGGAGGCTCCTCGACGGGAGCCTCCTTGAGCGCACCCCCGGAGACTGTGTATCCGCATCTGCACTTGCCGAAGTATCCGCCTTGATCCACGAGGACGGGGAACTCCGTCCGGCAGAGGGGGCAGTCCGCCCACGAGGACATCGCCACCACCCCTCTTGGATGGCATTGAGGACGGCATCGCAGACCACGGCTTGGCACTCATCGCAGAGGCGGTGGGTCCCGTGGCTGCCGTCCCTCGGGTCGTACAACTCGATGAAGTTGGGTGCGGAGTCGCATCCGCATCTGCAACATCCGTAGCCTGTCACGCTACCAGCCTCCAGAGGCGGTTGACCCCTCCGCCCATAGCGTGGGGGGTCTTCTCCAGCTTGCTCTCGACGGTCCCGTACTTGGACTCGATCTTGAGGAGGAAGTGCGCGGTGGACCTCCTCTCCCTCGGCAGCCCGATGGCATCCGACACGTCGGTCGTGGTGTGCCACTCGCCATCGGAGAGGTATTCGAGGATCATGTCGCGGTAGCTCATTCGACCGCCTCCCCGTATGGGAGGTCCTGCTTGAGGACGAACCCACCGCAGATGCCCTCGAAGTGGACGATGCCCCTGCCCGTCCCGATGTTGCTCTCGCGCACCAGACGGACGAGGACCGTCGCGCCATCGGTGTCCGGGATCGGGGTGCTGCCCGACATATATTCGAACCCCTCCTCTATCCAGAGGTCGGGCTTGATGACCCCCCATTTGGTCGATGCCACGAGTTCCCCGAATGCGCCAGCGATCTCGCGGAGCAGTTCCATCGTGTGGTGGATGCTGGTCTCCCCTGCGAGGGTCATGACCGATGGAGAGAGTTCGTAGTCGTGGAGGTAGTTGAGGACGATGATGCGGAGCTGGGTCACGCGACCGCCCCCTTGATGCGAGGGGTCTCCGAGCGGAGCATCGCCTTGTACTGCATCGAGCGGTATGCCAGATAGGTCACATACTCGCGAGGACGGGCTACTATCGCGTAGGTGTCCCCGTCCATAAGGATCTCGCAGTCGGGGTACTCGGTCTTGAGTTCGGTGGCGCGGTCGACGAGCTGGCGCATCGTCAGTCCGCAGGTGCGGATGGGGATCAGCACGATGTCCCTCATTCCCTCGCCCCCTTGAAGTCCTCGGTCCACGCTCTGACGATGATCGTGTCAGCCCACTCGCCCACGGGTCCGTAGCGGTCGAGATAGTCCTTGACGAGGTCGGAGTCCGAGTGTTCCGCGACGAACTTCTCGACGGTCGGGCGGAGCGCGAATGCCTTGGCGCGGATGTCCTTTTCACGAGAATCGTCCTGCTTGAAGAACGGGTCAGCCTTTGCCATCTTCTCGGCTCTGGTTGCCGGAGCCACGGGCATCTCCTCCCACGTTGCCTCGGGGTCGGAGGCATCGCCCTCGTCTATCGCATAGAGGATCCTGTACGTCTGCCTCTCGATATTGGTAATGATCTTGTTCGTGAGCTTGTCCGAGTTGTCCTGCGCCTCGAATGGCACGGAGAACGCGATGAAATCGCCATCCGCACCGTGGACCGTGACCTCGCAATGACCGATGGCAGCGTGCCAGACGGACTCCCCATACTGCCCTTTCTTGGTGTAGGAGTATCTGCGCTCCCCACGGTCCTCGTCGTATTCGAGGGGTCCCGTAGTGATGAAGATCCCAGCCTTGGAGTGCGCCCTGCGGACTGCGTTGAGGATCTGCCCGATGGGTATGAACTTGTAACTCTGACCGCCCTGCACCTGCCCGGACTTGGCGAAGTCGGTCTCAGCGATGACCTGCTGGGCGATTGCGATGCGCTCGTGGACGGTCATTCCGACCCCTCCTGCGCACTTTCGGGCTTGCTCGAAAAAATATATTTATATTTATATATCGCAAACTGCCCGGTCCTCGTGAGGAGTTGCTCGACATCTATGACCCCGGACTTCTTGTTCGTCTGGTAGATGACGTGGTCGATGACCGCGTTCTCCCACTTCTCGCGAGCCGTGATCCTCGAATTGACGAGTCCGCCCTCCTTGAGACCCAAGCGGAACCTCTCGAAGTCGGTCTTGATGTATTCCTTGCGGTCGATGACCGCTTTCTGGAGGTCTTCATCGTAGATGTCGACCATCCTCTCGTACACTTTTTCCATAGGTATTGTCATTTAGATACCCTCTGGAAGAAGAGAGAAGAATCCTCGATGTCGATAAAGAATCATTTATCAACGACGATTCATCGATTGGGATTCCCCATCCCTTGCATCCACTTGATTATCGCGGACGGAATATATATCAGTTGCTAAAGCCGAATGCCGCCTCGAGCTTGCTCTGAGCCTCGTTCATCCTGTCCGGGTCAGCGTTGAGATAGCACGATAAGGTCGTGCCGATCTGCTCGTGGCGCATCATCCGACGGAGGGTGTCGAGGTCGCTACGGAGTCCGCCCTCGTCAGCGAGGACGGTGCAATAGAGCCTCCTCATAACGTGGGATGTGACCCGGTATCCGAGGTCATCGCTGATCCTCTGGTAGATCCTCGTGATTGCGGAGGGGGTCATTATCGCTCCGCGCTCGCGCCCGTTCCTGTTCAGCAGCAGGATGCCCACGTCCGGCTCCTCGGTCTCGAGGAGGATCCGCCTCCGCTCGTTGCGGAGGTAATCAGCGATCATCCTCTGGAGGCTCTCTGGAATGCGCATCCTCACGACCTTGCCCCGACCGTGACCCTTGCCGGAGACGATGAGCTGACCGTCGGAGATGTCCGCGATCTTGATGGCTGCTATCTCATGCATCCTCAATCCCATCTGCGCCCCGAGGCAGACGATGAGCCTCTCGGTGTCGTTCCTTGTGAGCGAGAGGATCCTCTTGTACTCATCCAGCGTGATGAACGTCCTGTCCGGCTCCTCCGCGTTCCAGAGGATCTTCATATTGCGGATGATGTTGGACCCCGTCTGGAACTCGACCCATTGCCCGAAGATGATGAATCTCCACTTGAGGGTGCGCTCACGACCCCCGATGATGCGCATAATCTCGTAGATGTCCTCCTCGGTCAGATCCTCCAGCCGGGCATCCTCGCCCTTGAAGGACCCTATCGCTTGGATCAGCGTGCGCATCGTCGAGGTGTAGGACGTGAGGGTCGCATCCGACCTTCCCGTCCTCGCGAGCATCCCGATGTACCTGTTCGCGGATATATATAAATAAATATATTTTTCTAAACTGTCAGTTTTTATATAATCCCTATCAAATTCTATGTTAGTCATCTGACTCGCCCCTCTTGGGGTGGCTCGCGGTGCAGTCTTCCCTTGCATCCAATCTTGGTGTCAGCACCGCGAGCATCTTCTGTGATTATCCCATCCCTACCCTCCGGGGTGCGCTTGCGTTCGTTCTCTCGTCTGATCCTCGCGATCGTCACGGATTGACCAATTTTACATTGACATCCACCTCGGTCCCGTCGGCTGCTCCCAGCATCTCGACGTAGTCCTTGGGGACGTTCACATAGAATGCGTTCCCGATCTTCTTGATCTTGCCCGGATACGTTATCTCCGTTCTCATACTCTCAGCACCTGCCCTCATTATGCACAACCTCCACATTAATCTCTTCCATCTTGTCGATGGCTGCCCCGACCCCCATCACGAGGGGATCGTCACGGCACGTCGAGCAGACGGCAGCATCTCCGCCCTCCAGCGCGACGTACCAGCCGATGAACTACTCCGACCCGTCCGGGCGGATGTGGTCGAATCTGTGATACTCCGCTGGCTTGGTGGTCTCAGCGAGGACCTTGCGCCCGTCGTAGTACGATTCGATCCTCATCTCTCCGCCTCCGTCTGACCCTTGATGACCTCGTCCCTCGTCAGCGTGCGACCGCATCTGTCGCATACGAAGTGCGATGGGGAGGCATCCCCGTCGTAGCGGATCATGTCGTTCTGCTCGCAGTAGGGGCAGAGCGGAGCGACCACCCGGAACATCTCGTTGATGCGGACGAGCCTCGGCTTGCCGTCGGTCATTGGACCGCCTCCTTGTACTCGAGGTACTCCTCCATCATCTGCTTGAGCCTCCTGGCGATGTCTGGAGTGATGACTATGACCGTGGTCGTGGTCCTGTCGGTGTCGTAGGTCTTGATCGTCATCCAGTCCGTGGTCCCGTCGGTGTCCAGGTCCACGGAGACCGCCTTGTGGTTGAATGCCATCGGAACCGCCCCCTCAGACCGTCCAGCCTCGCGGACAGGACCAGCTCGTTGCACTTGTCGCAGCATCTGCCGTCCGCCAGAGGATCAGCGTTGTGTCCGTGACCGTTGATCGGTCCACCGCAGATCTTGCACCTCTCGGTCATCTCTCCACCCCCCGTCCGCAGAACGGGCAGTAGGCGATGCTGACCCCCCTCTTGGGCTTGTCAGCGGTCTTGAGCATTATCAGACCGCCCTTGCTGGAGACGTAGACCCCACCTTGGAGAGCGAGGACATCCATCATCCGGCAGCACGCGGAGATCCCGGCTGGACCGACCGAGAGCCTCCCGTCGTAGGTCGCGGTCATAGGACCGCCCCCTTGTAGTCCTCGGGAGCCTCGGGACCAAGGACGATGTCCACCATCGCGGATAGGTGCATCCCGTCCGTCCCGACGGCTTGGAGCCTAAAACGACCGTTGGCATTGTTGATTGCGAGGCTCTTGACATCGATGGCGATGGTCTGCACCCCGTCGATGAGGATCGTCACTCCCCACGAGGTCGCGTTCCGCGAGATACGGGCGAGGGTAGTCATTCGTCCCCCTCCCAATAGATGCTGGTCGGTCCCCAGCATTGCATATCGCATTGACCCCTGTGGGGGCATCCAGCGCACTCTTCCGGGGTCATTCACTCCGCCCCCTCTGCGAGGTAGTCGTGGGCTACGATGGAGTCCACGAGCTTGTAGTCGGGCATATCGATGACCCCGACCTTGAGGCACTCGTTGAATCCGCCATAGGTGGATGCCTTGGAGACCTCGCCCTCGAAGATCCTCTTGCCACCGACCTCCTTGAGGACGATGTGGTCTCCGACCCTCTCGGTGCATCTGAACTTTATCTTCTTCTTGGAGGGGTAGAACTCGTGGGTGTAGATGCCCCCGACCTCGAATGAATGCTCCCTGCTCCTGTCCCTCTGGACGGTCCCGTCCGGGCGGACGAGGTAGATCTCCTTTCCGAGCTGGACATCCAGCTTGATCCTGCGACCGACAATCTGGGCGATCTTCACGGTCTGCTCGATGAGTTCCTCGACGGTGTTCCCGATGACGGTCAGCCCGTCCGCGCTCCCGAAAATCTGGTTCGTTGTCATAGTAATGTTCCTCTCGGCTTTCGCCTATTATCATAATCAGCAATTGGGTATATATAAGTTGTTTAACGTGGTTAAACAGAAAACAGGAAAATACCGTAGACTTTGTCGGAAATAGCCATTTTTGTTTAACATAGTATAACTAAAAAGAAGAGGTTGCCCTCCCCGATTATGGAACACTACTTCGCAATGGGGAGGGCGGATGTTCATCGGTCTGCTGCTATATGGTGTTGACGGGGGGAGATCCCCCCGTCGATGGTTGTGGTGGTTCGCTCGATCACTCTTTCTTCTCGAGCTTGGCGATCTTATCGCGGTCACGAAAAGTATCGATGATGGAGTGCAGGACCGCGACTCCCCCGTATCCACCGATGGCGGAGACGAGGAACGCGATGACGAGGCATCCAGCGAGGTCCGGCTCTGCTCCGAAGTACGCGACGTAGACGATTCCGGGGATCACGATAGCCATCGCGATCACGACCGCGAATCCGACGGCATCGGAGACGAGGTAGTCCATCCCGTACTTGAATTTCTCCACGATGGAGCCGTTGCGGAGCAGCTCCTTGTTCTTGTCGTTGTAGGCGGGTATAGCCTTGACGTACCCGAAGATGAACGTGGTCACGATAGCCACGATCAGCAGGTACGGCAGGAAGTCCGCCGGGGTGTCGATGATTACGTTCATGCGTTGCCCTCCTCGTTGTTCTTCTTTCCCTTTCTGATCTTCAGCTCGCCCTTGCGCATCTTGAACACGACGAATGCCACGACGAGGATCGCGACGAACAGGACGATGAGGACTGCGGACAGGATGATCGGGTCCTTGAGTCCGCTGGGGGCAGGTGCAGGAGCCTTGACCGCGTTCACGGTGGTGTCGGAGGTCACGGGGGTGCTGAAGTCCCAATCCCAGCCGGAGTACCCGGCAGGGACCTTGGGTTCGACCGCCAGATCTCCGTAGAGTACGGTCTCGGTGGTAACGATGTCATCGCCAGCCTTGAACACGACGGTCAGCCTGTCAGCCTCCCATCCAGCGAGGAACGTGGTATCCTCCTCGACCTCTGCGATGTATCCAGCCAGCTCTCCGACCTCGACGGGGATCATGCCGTCATACCACGCGACGAAGACGTAGCCGTCCTTGGAGGGGGTGGCTACCCCGTCGAACTCGCTGACGGTGGTCTGGAGGACCGTGATGCCGTCCACGACGAACAGGATGTCGAAGTCCACGGTGTAGACCGCCCTGTAAGTAACATCGCCAGCGAATGCCGGGATCTCAGCGGAGGTGTAGGTCTTCACTCCGTCGGTCCAGCCAGCGGAGATGAACCCCTCGATCACGGGAGCCTCGGGAACATCGACCGCCTCTCCGTAGACCCCGGAGTCGGTGGCGATGACGGTCTCCCCGTCTGCCTCGACGAATGTCACGGTGTACTCGATGTCATCGACCTCCGCGACGTAGGTTGTGGTTGCTGCCGTGAGGGTCACGATGGATCCAGCGACATAGATTGTCGTGGTTCCCTCTGCGACCCATCCGACGAACTCTTTGCCAGCCGGAACGGTGGCTCCGATGGCAGAGAGCGTTTTCAGAGCGTAGTTAGCGACCTCGGTGGTGTCGGTGTAGGTCATAGCACCGACCTTGTACTCCACCGTGTAGACATCGGGGTCTGCTGCCGACTCGGATGCCGGAACGACCGCGATGCCCACGATGGCGAGGGCGATAACTGCCATTATCGCTATGCTTTTTGCGTTCATCTGGAAGAACTCTCCCACCCAGATGATGGTCTGGGTGGATGAGTTAACGGTGTTAACTTTTATAAGGTCTGACCGAGGATGCTCGGCTGATCCACTTGATAAGGACCGCCCCCGGTGCGCCAGCACCTCCTTGGTTGGTTCCAGATGGAGCGTTCTCGGAGAGCTTGACAGTCCCGAGACCGCCTCCGCCTCCACCACCAGCGATTGTGAAGTAGTAGTTGCTCGACGTATAGTATCTGCCAGCACGTCCACCGCCACCGCCAGCACCGTATCCGCGACCTCCGTATCCGTCTCCGTTTCCGCCCGTGCCTCCGAGCGCACCACCGCCTCCGCCTCCGCAATACATATTGCCGGACTGCCCAGCACCGCCATCCGCACCGTAGCCACCGCCTCCGCCAGCACCTCCCGAGGATGTGCTGGAGTAATGCGTCCCAGCACCTCCGTAGCCCTTGCCGTTGATGATCGTGCCATTGGAACCAGCCAGACCAGACGAGCCTCCAGCACCGCCATAGGATCCTCCAGATCCTCCGTTGGACGAGGTCGTTCCCGTCCTGTAAAACTGATTGTTCTCTTGGACTGCACCGCTTGCGCCTCCGCCTCCGCAGAATTGGCATCTCGATGCGTTCCCCGGTCCCGTGTCATAGTGACCCATGGTGTAGACTTGGTTGTTCTTGATGATGTACTCGGTCTGGTAGCGAACTCCTCCGCCTCCAGCCCCGTAACTGCCGGATGCCGACATCGAGAACGCGCCAGAGACGGATGTCGTGCCTCCGCTACCACCGCCACGGGAACCCCCCGACCCGATGGACACCGAGAGGTTCCCGGCAGATGCGACCGACTTGGATGCGTGCTTGATCTCGCCACCGTATCCACCTTGTCCAGCATAATTCGTAAAGCTGGACTCATAGTAAGACGTGGGGTGCATCGTTCCGCTATACCCCCCTCCCCCTCCACCGACCATCCATACGTCATAAGTGCCGACGGGGATGCCGAGACTCCCATTGGAGGTCAGCCAGATCTCGTTGCCCTGCTTGGTCGGGGAGATCGTGACCGTCTTTGTGGCAGCGTTGGGCGATGCGCTGGACGAGGTGTTCTGCCAAGTCCAGAGGGCGGTCGACGATAGCCCGGAGTAGCGCGGAGAGCTGGTCGACGGGCTGACCGCCACCGCGTATGACGAGGAGGATCTCGGAACCGTGATGGTCGTGGAGGTCCCCGATGCGGAGAACGTGTACCCGTTGAACATGATCGTGGACAGGCTGACGGACGATGCGACCGTCATCTGGCAGACGAAGTCGACCATATCGACCACTTGGTCGGTCGTGACCGTCAGCGAGTTGCTCCCCGTGACCCCGTAGGCTTTGAGGATCATGGTGTCAGACCCGTCCGATACCCTGTAAGCGTGGTTGCCGGAGAACCCGACCCCCGATGCCTCGACCACGTTGGACGGGTTGCGGATCTCCCACTCGGTGGTCGATGGGAGGGTCGCGCTGGACGTGACGAGGACCGTGTGCTTGCCGTCGGTCTCGATGATGCCCCCGTTGTCGTGGAGGTAATCGAGGTTGGACTCCCACCTCTCGAAGTCGCGGAACGAGACCCCCCTCCCGGATGCCCAATCGCTGACGGTCGGGAGGCTCCAGCCCATCATCTCGCTTATGACCCTTATCGTGTCCTCGATCTTCTGCGCATCTGCTGCCAATAACTGCCCTGCCCTCGTGGGGGTCGTGAACGATTGGGTCGGTACTCCGTAGAACGTAGCCATCGTGTTGAGGTTCGCCTCGATGCGAGCCATATCCTCGTGAGTGAACCTCTCGGACGGGTCTCCCGTCCAGCTCTTGATCGTGATTGAGGGAACTGTCATACCAGCCCATCGGCATAGTTTTTAAAAAAATCTGACCGAGTCGGTCTGCCTTGTCCTCTTTCTTGGCGATGTATGCCGAGTTCACGAGCGTGCGGTACTCGTCGAACATCTTGCGGTAGACCTCGTCCGCGAGGCATAACTCGCTGATGATCCTCGTCTTCTCGTCCTGGAGCCTCCGCCTCGTGGGAATAACCCCTACCAATCTGGTGGGGTGTTGGTAGGTTGCTGGTAGGGTCGATAATTGCGATCTCTGTGATCCTCGCAATTATCGGAGTATTTAGTTGCGATTTGCAGATTTTTCGCAATTATGGGGTCAATGCTCGCGAATCGGAGTGTCCGCCTCTGTACTTACGACGGCTATGCTCCATCTGGACGGGCATTGTGAGCGCATCCTCGATGCTCATATTATGCAGACGTGTGACGAGCGTAGGGTACGCGATGCCGTACTCGTCCGCCCACTCTTTGATGCTCTTCTTCTCTCCCCTGTACTCTATCAGCTCGTTCCTCTTCGCCCCCTCCGTGAAGATCCTCCCCTCATCCCATCCAGCGCGGATGCGGTAGCGTAGCGATGCCGAAGTTATCCCAATCTCCCTCGCCCATTGGTTGAGGGGCATAGTCCTCCCATCATAAGTCAGATAGTGGTTCTGACGGGTGTTGTTGTTCTGTTCCGATTTCGGGATCCAAGTGCAGTTCTCCGGGCAGTAGTTCCCATTCACGTCTATGCGCTCTATCGTCAGCCCCTCCTCGTATCCGTGGCTGACCGCCCATCCGTAGAATGTCTGGAAGTCTTGCCACTCATCGCATACCCTTATCCCTCTGCCCCCATAGAGGGGATAGCCGGATGCTTTCGGGTTCTGGCATCTCTGTTTCATATTGTTCCAGCAAGCGTGGATGGGGTCTTGGGTCATCCCGTGGACCGTGTGGATGGTGGAGTTGATCTCGTCCTTTAGGCATCCGCACGAGCGTATATGCCCGTTCTTCAAGTCCGATCCTGTAACGATGGAGGTGTTCCCACAGTCGCATCTGCATACCCACCGGGACTTGCCAGCCTTGGAGTTCTCAGCCACTCCGATGACCGTGAGCCTGTTGAACTTCTGACCCATCAGATCGAGCCTTTTTACCATACCTTTTGGTACGGGTTCGGGGTATTTAACCGATGCTTTGAATACAATTTAGTAGGGGAATAAATGACTAATCGGGGCGAGGGCATCCGTGTCGTGGGAGATGTCCTCGATCATGCCATGCTCCCACTTTTGATAGGAGGTCATATCGGAGGACATCATCGTGTCTTCGTCTGCCATAGTTGTTTCCTGCCTTTCGGCACGAAAAAAATAACCGTCTGGGGGTTAATCTGAATCCCTCGATTAGATTTTATATCGTGGGTTCGGCATCCATCCGATATGAGAGATGTGATTATCCGCGACGGTGTCCGTCGCTGCCCCTACTGCAATGTGGATCTGTCTGATGAGACCTACCAATTCGTTACCAAGCACGTCCGTCGTTGCTCTCAGAGGATCAATCCGTACCGTTACTCCGACCGCCAGCGTGGGAGACCCACGAATAAGGAGAGGGCAGAGATCTTGAAGAAGAGGGACGAAGAGGAATGATGGAGGGGGAGACCCCCCCATAAACCGTTTACTCTTCTACGCGCTTGTAAACCGTCAAATCGTAGTCTCCAGAGGTGTAACTGCCACCCAACGAGGTCGCGGTGTAGAGTGTGGGGTTTAGATACCGAGTCTGTGATGCACTCGAATATAAGCAATCAATAACGAACAATCCATTCATCTTCCCACTATTTTTATTGATGATCGCCCCGGAGAAACTTACCGATGGATATACGCCCAGCCCCCTTTGTGGATCTTTCCCACCGAGTTCCGTTCCTTTGGGGATGATGAATCTCTGAGTGGATCTCCAATACTCTCCATCGTCAGCCCCAATATCCGTTGTATATTCGATCATATAGTCGCACGGAGCGTATATTTTCGGCATCGATGTTGAGTTTCTATTATCTACGATAAGCGGCATCTTCTTGTCAGCGATCTCGACCCACTTCGACCTCTTGCCGTAGTTCTTGGCATTGGCTACTCCCTCCGGGGTGTTGACGATGACCTTGGCATCGCCCGTATCGGTTCCGATGCCGAGATCAGCCAGATCGAACGGGGACTTGCTATACACGTTCAGCGAGTTGCCGGACTGCGTGATGGATTGGATGCCCGATACCCCGTCGGAGTACGCATCCTTGCACGACAGGATGTAATCGTGTCCAGCCTCCAGAGCGATGGGCGATACCACCGCGACCGTCAATGTCGCGTTAGTCCACGAGCCGTTTTCATATACGGACCTCATTGCGAATGTGTACACCCCCTCCTCAGAGAACGTGAGTGGCGAGTTGGTGCTGAAGTAGTATCCGTATGGGGATTTCGTCCAATACGTCGCGCTCTTGAGGGCATCTGGATAATCGCCCATATCGGGGTATATCAGATTGTTGCTGCTCCCGTAGATGCCCGTACTCGATCCAGAGATCGCGAGGGTGTCCTCGGTGGTCATTACCACCAGCGTGTCCCATTCGTCATATATATCGTAGGATCCCGGGGTGTTCGCTCTCTTGCAGTTTCCTTGCGAGTAGACCTCTTTAACCGTCAGTTCGTATGCTCCCATCTCACATCCCTCCATAGGTCGTTATCGTCAGACCAGATCCGCCTTGGTACGTCTTGATGATCTGATGCTCTGTCTCTATCTCCGAGCCATCGCTCATCGAGATCCTCGTGAACGACCAGAGATACGGCATAGATGCGGTAGGCTCCGAGTAGTCCTCGGTGTAGCATCCGTTGTCTCCGCCAGACAGGATTGTGCCATATGCTGACAGGAATGAGCCTCCCACGAGATCGTACATCCCGATCGCATCATCAGAGTCCCTCTGGACGGGGACGTAGTCGCGGATCAGCGCACCGTCCGAGTCGTAGATCTGGAAGTAGTACAGTCTGCCCTTCAGATAGTTCGTCGAACTGTTCAAAGACATAAGGAACAGGGGATTGGTGTACTCCATAGCGACCTCTGCATCGGACGAGCATAGCGTGACCCCATCCCTTACCACGCGGATCGCTCCAGATGTGAAGTCGACCTCGTAGTCGGAGTCGTTGCCGAGATTAAGTCCTCCACTCGAATCGATGTTCGGTCTCTCCCCCTCCACGAAGAACTCGTAGTATCCATTGTAGTTGTTCAGCATTGTTATCTTGCCGGACTCCAGACAACCGAAATACGACGAGTCTGCTCCTCCGTAGTCGCTATCCAACCGACCCTTGAACTTGACCTTGCATCCGGGTCTGAAGTAGTAGTCGGTCATTATACATCCGCTGGCATTGTCCTGTAAGTATGCGATCGGGGTGTACCCGGACGGTACTGCCTTGGACGGCTCTGCGGATGATGAGGGAGATAGCCCATAGAACGTCTTTATCGAGGATACCTCGACATTGCTGATGGCATCGTCTACATACTTCTTGGTGGCAGCATGGGCATCTGCGGTCGGCGCACCCGTGTATATCGCACCATTCGCATCCCTCCCCGCTATGCTCCACTCTATCGCACTTCCATATGCCAATAGAGTCGTACTGTTCGTTCCAGCCTCGTTCACGGAATAAAGGCGAGGGTATGCGGAGGTCGATGTCACTTTATCCAGCTTGGTCGTTAGGTCGGGCTTATTCAACAAGTCGTTGTAACTTCCCGTGGTCGCAACGATTGCGAGGTCGGCACTATCCGCTTTCGATGCCAGAGCGGTGTCAATCGCATCCATATTGCCGTTGATGTCAGCGACATCCACGGTGTCCGACGAGGCTGGTTTCTTGAGATTGTAGTTGGTCGTGTAACTTGCCATTGGATCATCCCCAAACGAGGGAGGATACCTCCGACCACTTGTCGGAGGTGTAATCTCCCCATTTCATCCTGTTACGGGCTTGGACATCCGCGATGAACGTTTCCCTTGTGTCGATCGGATTCGGGCTGATCCCGACCGAGTCGACGATGGTGTTGCTCTTCATCGATGCGGTCATTCCTTGACCTCCATCAGAGCCTTGGACTTCCAGATGTCCTGTCCCGTTGTCCAAGTGACCTCGATGATGTTCATCCCGACCGCCTCTGCCGTGAATCTGAACGACAGGATCTTGTCATCGATGCCCATCAGCCCTTGGTC
>Ga0310690_10001769_pt1 | contig 37508 bp, 31 predicted proteins | sample AusTroGonzalo_MG_2_FD_207661 | JGI IMG/M metagenome (GOLD analysis project Ga0310690, IMG submission 207661) | Bovine rumen microbial communities from tropical cattle in Woodstock, Queensland, Australia - Gonzalo_04 (v2) (version 2) | ecosystem: Host-associated > Mammals > Digestive system >...
TTCGCGTACCATCTTCGACTCCGTGCGGGCGTGACTCAACATGTCGATGAAGTTAAAGACAACCACGTTCAACTCGTTCTTGCCCAGCTGGTTGAGTTGCTGCATGAACTTCTCAGCATCGGCCGATGAGTTGATCTTGTTATACGAGAACGTCTCGTGTCGGCGATATCGCTCCAGTTGTGTCTGGATGAGTGGCCCCTCGTTCAGGTTCTTGCCTTCCTCCTCGTCCTCGTCAACCCATAGGTCTGGAAACATCAAAGCAATCTTGTTGGGCATTAGTCCACTGAAGATGGCATTGCGTGCATATTGGGTGGCTGTAGGTAGGATAGAGCAGTACAAGTCCTCGTCCAGGTCGAACTGATCTCCAATCTCTTGTGCTAATACGCGCCATTGGTCGTAGCGGAAATTGTCGAGCACCACCAAGAAAACCTTCTCTTTCTGATTCAGGTGAGGGAAGACTTTCTCCTTGAAGATGCGGTTCGACATCAGCGGCCCTTCGGTATCGCTGCCGTTAACCCAGTTCAGATAGTTCTTTTTCACGAACTTGGCAAATCCCAAGTTCGCCTCCTCTTTCTGCATGGCCAGCATCTCGGTCATCTGTGAGTCTGTGCTCGACAGTTGCAGTTCCCAATGTACCAACTGCTTGTAGACCGATTGCCAGTCCTGCCATGTCCTGCAGTCCATGATCTGCATGGCAATTTGCTGGAAATGTTGCTGATAGCGACTCTGCGTTACCTCCGTTTCAATCTCTCGGCGGTGGATGTTTTTCTTCAGCACCAATAGGATTTGATTGGGGTTCACAGGTTTGATGAGGTAGTCGGCAATCTTTTGTCCGATGGCCTGCTCCATGATATTTTCTTCCTCACTTTTGGTTACCATGACAACGGGGGTGGCTGGCTGTATCTCCTTAATGCGCTGCAGTGTCTCCAGTCCGCTGAGACCAGGCATCTGTTCATCCAGCAACACGAGGTCGAACGAGCGCTCCTTGCAGATGTCTATTGCGTCCGTTCCATTGCTCACGGTGGTCACCTCATAGCCTTTTTTCTCGAGAAAGATGATGTGTCCTTTCAGCAGTTCCACCTCATCGTCCACCCAAAGTAGTTGTCCGTTTGTCATATCCGTGATTATTGGTTTTACCAAAGGTCAAAATCGTCGTCGTCTTCCGGCTCCGTGCTCTGTGTCGCGTCGTCAGTCTCCTCCCCATCGTTCTCATTGCCGATGTAGGTTGGGATATTCAGCAACTCCTCGTTGCTGATAGGTATTGGCAAGAATACATGCTCGTAGAACTCGTCGTAGTCTTTGTAACTATATCGGCTGCCAATGAGTTTCAGGTTGTGCTCGCTGATGACGAGACTGCGGCAGTGGCGCAGAGACTGTTGCATCGATGATGCATAGAGTTGGCGGGTGTATTGCAGAGCCTCGTCGAAACTCTGGAAACCACGTATCAACATGCGGCAGAAACCCTGCTCACGTTCGATCTCCAGGTCGAAGTTGCGTACCAGGAAGTTCGAGAAGTTGAAACGAGCCATCTCGTAGAGCAGTTGGTTCTCGTTGACCGAGTCAGGTTGATAGACCAGCATGAAGAGGAATGGTACGTTGCGGTCGGCCGATAGCGTGTCGGTGGATGTGGAGTCGAGGTCGAGCGTCACATCGCGCCGCGACCAAATGTCATCGAGGTCGAACTTGCCGCCATAGAGCGTCTTGCCCTCCTGCACGCCTTTGATAATCATACCGGCCATCTCCGTCACTTCGCTTTGTGGGTATTTCTCCACGACAGTCTTCAACTCAGCTACGCAGCCTTTGCTATCACCCTCGTTGAGCAGACTCAATCCGTTGATGAATATAAACTTCGGACGGTTTTCGCCCAATGGGAATCGCTCTGCCGACAACTTTGCATTGGCGTGAATCATGCTATGGTTGTTCTCTTTGAAGGCATCATAGGTGGCTCCGTACAGAGAATCTTCAATATGTTCGCCGAAGCGGGCATTCTCTTCAAAGTAGGGGTCGTTGAGCAGAATGGCCCATTCGCTCTCTGGGAATCCCTCTATCAGTCGTTTCAAACAGTCGTTTGCCGCCATGGTGTCGCCCTTTCTCGAGTAGAGCAGATAGAGGTGATACCATGCCTGATCCATCTTCTCGTAGTCTGGATAAAGACTTGTTAGGCGTGTGAGTTGCTTCTCGGCCAGTGTGAGGTTCTCGAGTTTGTCTTTGAAAATGACGCCCGAGTTATACAGACCGTCCATGATGATGAGATTGCTTTCAGCCTTCTGCTCGTCAGAGAACGGAATCTGTGCCAAGTAATACTCGCGGTTGTGTGGGTCGTTGGCTAAAGAGTCGGGTTTGGTTGAAAGGCTGTCGGTTTCAGTTTTTTCTAGATTATCTAGATTATCTAGATTTTCTAGGCTATCTAGATTTTCTGTAGGCTCCTCTAAGTTCAGGTTTACAACAGTTTTGTTGACGCGCTGCCAGTCGTCCGTATTCTCACGTTTGCCCCACTGCTTCTGGAACGTCTGCTTACCCTGGCTCACAGCCATCTGGTTGTAGAAATACCACTGACCATTGCTCATGGCGTTGGCCGCTGCGTTGGGTCTGTTGGGCTGGTTGCGGTTGCCTGTGGCTCCTTGCTTTGACAAGGCTTTCTCTACTTCTGCCTCTTGCGCCTTTTTGCGTTCCTCTTTCTCTTTCTTCTTGAGAGCCTCAATCACACGATCGATGGCAGCCAGTCGGTCTTTCTCATCCATATTGGCCAACTCCTGCAAAGAGTCCTGCAGATGTACGGCATCCGTGAACGGCACCAACTCATCGAGAACTTTCGAACGCTTCGATAGTTCTTCGTAGTCGGGGCGCTCCTTGTCCAGCAGGCCGATGGCCTCGCCATAGCATCGCTGGGCATCGTTATATTTCTCTTTTGTCCAGTAGAGGTCGCCTAATTTCAATAGCAATACACCCTTTTCAATGCCTCCTCGTGTGGCTTTCTCGTTGCCTTTCTCATAGGCAGCTATGGCTTTGGTCGTATCGCGTTGCATCATATAGATGTTGCCGATGGCATAATAAACCTGGTCCAGATAATCTTTGTTGTTATCCGAGCGAGCCATGCGGTTCAGACGTGCAATCATCTTCTTGTAGTTGCCCTTCGCCATGACCTCGGTCTGGGCAATGCGTGCATTGAACTCCAACTCATAGGGCGGATTCTGACGGATAGCCTTCTGGTAGGCTTTGTAAGCCTCTTCCTGTTTTCCCAGCGTGCTTTGCACTTGTCCCATGATAAACCATTCGCGTGCTTTTTGTGTCTTGCGCTTTTCGTGACGGATGGTTTGGCGGAGATAGGGTAGTGCCTTCTCGAATTCGCCTGCCTTCAGATAGTAGTCTGCATAGGTGGCGTCCCAGTCCTTCTTGGCTTGATAGTGCATGGAATCACGACTCATATTGCGAATCACGTCCTCAGCATCATAGAGCCAGTCGAGTTCCACATAACAACGCGCCAGCCATGCACGGGCAATGCCGTTCTGAAGTGGCTGTGTCTGATAGAGTCTGGCCATGTAACTGAAAGTGGCGGCCGCCTCATCGAATTCTCCCTTTTGGTATTGTGCCTGTCCCATCATGAGCCACGCCTTCCAAAGGAATGGGTTGTACTCCTTACGTCCCAGCCATTCCTTGTCGCGCGGCGTCTTACGTCGTGACTTGTTCCATTCGGGTTTTGTTTTGATAGAGTGTAGTTTGATGGTCTTCTCCATCTTCTCTATCGTGCGGTCGAAGTTGCCTTTGCCCAATGTGCGACTCTGCTTTGAACTGACGGTGTTCAAAGGTAGCATCTCGGTGAAATTGTCCTTGTGACCTTTTTCCTTTTCCAAGGCTCCGTCAGTATAGGCCAGCGAACCATTATAATACGTGTTGTATTTGGCCGTGAACGACTGCCAGAATCTGCTTTTCGCTGTGTTCTTGTGCGCAGAACAGGCCGCCATCAGACAACTGATGGCGAACAATAATAGTATATATGAATATCTGCGCACTTCTTGATGATAATAAATAATAAATTGTTCCTAATAATAAAGAACTGCTAATCTTCGGATTTATTGCCTTCTTTGCGCTTTTTCTCCTCCATGAGACAGGCAATCTTGCAGTCGCCCGTCACCTTACTGCTGCACGAAGCACAGTCGTGAGCTTCCACAACAGGCTCATCGGTGCCCCCCTTGGTCAGCATGGAGGCCAGCGCCGCTACGAGCCCTAGCATGATCAGGGCTCCTAAACAGATCATTGCAAATTCCATAAATACTACTCCTCTACGTTAAACTGTGCGCTCTTCAAGTCCTCCCAGAAACGTGGGTATGACTTTGATACGACCTCTGGGTTGTTGATGCTGATGGGGTGGACCATGGCCAGCGGTGCAAAAGCCAATGCCATGCGGTGGTCATCGTAGGTGTCGATGGCGGGCTGAGGCTCGGTAGCTAGTGTCTTTTTGCCATCCCATTTCAGTTCGCGTCCGTTGATGTCCTCCAACTGGCAACCTAACTTTGCCATCTCTTTTATCAAGGCGGCAATGCGGTCGGTCTCTTTTATCTTCAGAGTTTGAAGACCTGTGAAGTGGAAAGGAATACCTAGCGCACAGCAAGTGCATACAAATGTCTGAGCCAAGTCGGGTGCATTGACAAAGTCATATTCCAGTCTGTTCACTCGATGACCACTCTTCTTGATTGTCACCTTGGTGGGAACACCCGATTTCTTCGTGGCGAAGGACGTCTTGACGCCCAATAAACTAAAGATATAACGTACACTTGAGTCGCCCTGCTTTGATCCATCCATCAGACCTTCAAGACAAATTTCAGTCTCAGGATCATCGCTCAGTGCCACTATCTCATACCAATAACTGGCAGCACTCCAGTCGTTCTCAATCACGTAGGGTCTGCTCTGATATGGCTGAGGCTGGATGGTGATGGTGTCAACTGCCGTCCATTCTGCATCGGCGCCAAACTCGCGCATGGTCCATAGTGTGAGGTCGATGTAGGGGCGTGAGATGATGTCGCCTAATAAGCGCAGCGTTAAGCCCTTGCGAAGCATTGGACCAATAAGCAGTAATGCCGAGATATATTGAGAGCTGATGTTGCCAGCCACTTCCAAAGTACCACCATCAAGTGTGGCTCCTTTAATGCGTAGTGGCGGATAACCTTCTTCGTTCTCGTAGCTAATGTTGGCGCCTAACTGTCGAAGTGCGTCCACTAAGATCTTGATAGGCCGATGTTTCATGCGGTCGGTGCCTGTTATTACATGCTCACCGTGCTCCGTAGCAGCCAGGAAGGCCGTCATGAAACGCATCGCTGTGCCTGCTGCCTTAATATCGATGACCTCGGGCATCTGTTCCAACGCACGGATTACTACCTCCGTATCGTCGCAGTCACTCAGATTCTCGGGAATGATATCCCCTCCTGTCAGCGCATGAATAATGAGAGCTCGGTTTGATATGCTTTTCGACGCAGGTAGTTTGATAGTGGCCTGCAGTCGTTCTGGTTTAGTGATGTTGTATGTAGTCATTCTTATAAGATAATGATGGTACAAAAGTAGCAAATTATTTTTAAACAGCCAAGTCTTTTTGTTATCAATCGATGCCTAATCATTAAAAATATTGATAAAGATTTGGCGATTAGTCATATTCTCAGTACTTTTGTGCTCGAAACCTGAAATTAAACAACCAAAAAGATGAAAAAACTATTTCTTTCCTTGGCAGCGTTGGCTGCCACTGCCACTATCTCGGCACAGAAGATGCTGGTACTTTATTATTCAGAGACCGGAACCACCAAGACCGTTGCCTTGGAGTTGCAAAAGCAGTTAGGTGCCGATATTGAGAGTATTGAGTGCGTAAAACCCTACTCTGGTGTTTTCCAAGAGACCATGCAGCGTGGACAGCGTGAGATGCAAAGCAATGAATGGCCTGCGTTGAAGCCCCTGACAAAGAAGATTGCGGATTATGATGTTGTTTTCCTGGGGTATCCCATTTGGTTCGGTACTTATGCCAATCCTATTGTTACATTGGTAAAGGAACAAGACTTTGCCGGAAAGACGCTAGTCCCCTTCTGTACCTTCGGTAGTGGCGGTCTGAATACTTCTGCTGAAGCTCTGAAGAAAGCATTGCCTAAAGCTAAAGTGGCTGAGGGTTATGGGTTGCGTACAGCGCGCGTATCTGCCGTGGCTAAGGAACTTGATCGCTTTCTGAAAGAGCAAGGCTATAAGAAAGGAACGGTGGAAAAACTGCCAGAGTATTCAGCCCAAAAGCCTGTGACCGATGCTGAGAAGGCCATCTTCGACGCAGCCTGCAGCAGTTATCAGTTCCCCTTGGGAACGCCTGAGACTGTTGGTAAGCGTGAGACCACAGAAAGTACCGATTATAAGTTTGTGGTGAAGAGCCGCGGCATGGGTGGCGGTGCCGAGGCACAAACAATTATTTATGTCACCGTTGGTAAGGGCGCTGATGCTAAGCCAGAGTTCACACAGGTGGTGAGATAATCATTAGAGCTTGACACTTGTGATGTCAACGAGTCCGTTGACAATGGCGTAGATGGTGAGGCCTGCTGGCGAGTGAATCTGCAGTTTGCGGGCGATGTTGCGGCGGTGTGTGATGACGGTGTTGACCGAGATGCACAGTCGATCGGCAATCTCCTTGTTCAGCATGCCTTGCACCACGCCGATAATTACATCCTTTTCACGGTCGGACAGGGCCTCGCTGTTGTCCTGTCCGCCTTTGAATACCATCGAAGAGATGTTCTTTGACACATCGTCCTGCTTGGTCAGGCGTTCCAGTCGCTTGATGGCGGGTGTAAAGATATGGTCTTCCACCTCAGCATGTTGGCGTAACCATTCCTCGTTGTTATAAATGTCGTAGAGAGTGGCTGTCAACTGATTGTTGCGTAGATTGTCCGCTGGCAGGTATTTGATAATCATGAGCTTTAACTCACGCAGTGTTTTGTCGGTCTGGTCGTGGTGCTTCGAGAACGTCTCGATGTTGTAGTCGCTCATGGGGTGCCCTTCGAGTAGAGACTCTACATAAGGGAAGAGCGTTTTCTCTTCGTATTTCATGTGTCGACGAATCTCTTGGGCGTATTCATTATAGATCTTCATAATGAGAGTGCCCAGCGGGTCGTTCTCGCTGATGCTCTCCTGCAGTTCGCGACGGATGAAGGGTAATTGGAAATCCAAATAGTAGGTGTGACTGGCTTTCAGATAATGAAGTAGGGTGGGCACGCTGATTTGCTCGTCATCCTCATAATTGGTGATGTCGTTCAGCTGAGCATTGACTACAGCCAGGAAGGTATAGGTATCCACGCCGTTCATCTCGCAAGTCTCACTGACGGTCTTGTCGCCAAAGCCGAGGTTGATACCAAATGAGCCTAATGCCTGCAATACACTGTAGTTGTCTTTTATCAGCGTAATCATTTTGTCGCTGGCTTCATACATCTTCAAGTTCTTCATCTCTACCTACTTTTTATGGTTTGGAATGTTGCAAAAGTACTTATTTTTTATGAATTGCGCAAGAGTCTGATGCCTGTTTCATTATTTTTAGGTATCATCTTCGGTGTCTTTATACTCAAGAATGTCACCTGGCTGACAGCCCAGTTCGCGACAGATTGCTTCAAGTGTGCTGAAACGTACGGCCTTGGCTTTGCCTGTTTTGAGAATAGAGAGGTTAGCTAGCGTCAGTCCCACCCGCTCGGCCAGTTCACTGAGCGACATCTTTCGCTTGGCCATCTCTACGTCGAGGTTCACGATAATCTGTCCCATAGGCTATTAGATTGTTAAATCCTGTTCTTCCTTCAACTTCATGTTGTCCTTGATGAACTTAGGTACAAGGAAGTAAGAGATGATCATTGGATAGGCCATTGCGGTGAGCAGATTGCGACTGCACTGCACAATGTCGCGCATATTCTGGTCGGAGGCCATCTCGAATAAGTTGTCATGGATGATGGCTGCAAAGAAAACATAGACCAAGCATGAAATGCCGAGGATGTAAAACAGTCTGGCACACCACACTGTATATTGCTTGTTAATGTAAATCAGGTGTGTTAGGATGGAGTATATGCTGATGAAATAGACATAGCCGATGTTGATTAGTAAGAAGGTGAGACCGTGACAATATTCTGTGTCATCGGTCGGATAGATTATTTCTTCGATGTCGCTCCAGATGTAACAACCGAAAACTGCCAGCAAGGCGCCATAGAAAAGGATGGTAATGACTTTCTCCATTCGCGCTTGGCGAACTGTCTTTGTTGGTGTAGTATCCATATTATATATCGTTTTAATTTGTATATTTATCGAATTTCGATATGCAAAGGTATGAAGTTATTTTGAAACAACCAAACTTTTCGATAAAAATTTATTGAAAAACGATAATTTTTTTATTCTGCCAAGTTACTAATATAGACACTTTAAGTTCTTGGCCAGCTGGGCGGTGCTGCTAGCGCCAACGAGTACGGAAGTGACGCCATGCTGGCGGAGAATCCAGGCGAGAGCCATCTCGGCCAAGGTCTTTCCTTGACTTTCAGCTTCGCTATTGTAGGCCTGCAACTGACTCAGTAGCTCAGTAGTAAGCATGTTCTGCTTCAAGAAAACACCCTTCGACATGCGCGAATCTTCAGGAATACCTTTCAGATAACGGTCAGTGAGGAGACCTTGGGCGAGGGGAGAGAAGGATATGAAGCCCACACCCGCCTCGACACAGAAGTCAAGGATACCTTCCTCTAGTGGCTCACGGTCGAGCATGTTTAAGCGTCCCTGGTAGATAAGTAGAGGAACATCACGCTCCTTCAGATATTGGTAAGCAAACCGAGTGGCTTCCAACGGCCAGCGACTGATACCGACATAGAGCGCTTTGCCTTGGCGTACGATGTCAACCAATGCCTGCAGAGTCTCTTCAAGTGGCGTGTTGGGGTCGTAGCGATGGCTGTAGAATAGGTCGACATAGTCCAGGTGCATGCGTTGAAGACTCTGGTCGAGCGATGCCATCAGGTATTTACGACTGCCCCAGTTGCCATACGGTCCTGGCCACATGTCATAGCCTGCCTTGGTGGAAATAAACAGTTCATCGCGATAGGGACGGAAGTCCTCATCCATCAGCCTGCCCAGCGTCTCCTCAGCCGAACCATAGACAGGACCATAGTTGTTGGCCAAGTCGAAGTGAGTGATACCGTGGTCGAAAGCATAACGGGTAATCTCCCTGCTACGCTCGAAAGGGTCCACACTTCCAAAGTTATGCCAGAAGCCCAGGCTAACCTTGGGTAATAAGACACCCGAACGTCCACAGCGCTCGTATTTCATGCCACCATCATAGCGGTTCTTGTCAGCAACGTAGTTCATATACTTATTATTAATAATTGTGCACAAAGATACATATTTTCCTTCGATTATCAGTACTAAAAAAAGTTATTTTTTGGAGAAACAGAAATACGGCTCGTTTTATTTTAGTACCTTTGCGGCCGTGAAACTGACGACGAAGAGATATCTTTTTACGTGGATACTGTTGGCAACGATTGTGCCAATGCTTCTGATGTCGTCGTTGCATATACATGAGCAGGGTGAGAGCTCTGGGGCTGCGTGCATCGAATGTGCGAATGGCCACTGTGGCGGACACCTAACTCAGATGACAACGACGATGCACCAGTGTGTGCTTTGTCAGTTTCTGACATTAACATTCCTATCCTTTGGCGTTGTCACCCTTATTGCTATTAATAGGGCGGTCAACGTCAGACCCGATGCCCAGCAGCGCCATGTGTGTTTGGCTTATAGTGGCATCGTAGGCTTGCGAGCGCCCCCTATGGTCTCCATATAATTTTGTTGGGAAGCTGATATCCGTTGTGATGTCGGCAGTAGTTTCGTAAATAATAGAATGGAGACCAAATTATGATAACATCCATTTTAGCAGTAGTACTGATGGCTTCACCTGTGGTCCACGATGATAGTACCGTTGTGGCGCTAAAAGGTGTCACCGTGAGTGGGCAGCGGCAACGTGATTTTCAGATGCGTATGTCGCAGTCGGCGGTACAGGTGAGCCACGACTACTTGCAGCAACACTTTTCGGGTTCGCTTATGCAGACCCTTGAAGGTATTCCTGGCGTAAAAGCTATGGCCATCGGTTCTGGCCAATCCAAACCAACCATCCGTGGTTTGGGCTACAACCGTATGGTGGTGAGCGAGGACGGCATCAAGCATGAAGGACAGCAGTGGGGCGACGACCACGGACTGGAGATTGACCAGTTTGCAGTGGATCGTGCCGAGGTCATCAAAGGCCCTGCGGCTCTGCTCTATGGTTCGGATGCCATCGGTGGCGTGCTGAGTCTTTATACCAACCATGTGCCCACTGAGCCGTTGAGTGGCAGTGTGCAACTCTTCGGACGCTCGAACAACGAGCAAATCGGCGTGACTGCAAAGTTGGGAGGGAGACTTGGCAATTGGTTCTATCGTGTGGGCGCCACGTTGATAGACTATGCCGACTATCGTGTTCCTACGGATAGTATCCAATATTATTCCTATTGGATTAAACTGAAAGACCATCGTCTGCGCAATACGGCAGGCTGCGAGCGTGATGGTAGTGTGGTGCTGGGTTATGCCGGCTATCGCTTTCATTCCGATCTGCGTATCTCTGACAGCTACTCAAAGAGTGGCTTCTTTGCCAATGCGCATGGTCTGGAGGTGCGCCTCTCGGACATCGATTACGATCATTCGCGACGCGATGTGGACTTGCCTTATCAGTGGGTGAACCATTTCAAAGTGCTTAGTCATACGTCGTGGCAGGGCGATCGTTTGCATCTGGAAGCCAATCTCGCCTGGCAGAACAACCATCGTGAGGAGTTGAGTGAACCTGTGAGTCATGGTTATATGCCGCGTCCTGATGGCACTTTGGAGCGTCGTTTCGTGAAAAACACGTTGACGGCTAATCTGGGACTGACCCTTCAGTTGAGCGAACGCCATGAGTTGAGCGCAGGTGTGAATGGCGAGTATCAGCATAATCGTCGTGGTGGCTGGGGCTTTATTATTCCCGACTTTGAGACGGCCAGTATTGGTGCCTATGCGATGGATTGTTTCACTATCACCGACCGACTGAAATGGAATGTTGGTGTCCGCTTGGATCATGCTCACACGCATATCAGTAGTTATCACGACTGGTATCTGACGCCTACGGCTAATGATGATTCTACCTATATGGAGCGTTCGTCGGATGTAGACCGTCGCTTCACGAGTTTTACATGGTCGACGGGTCTTAATTATGCCCTCGGCCATTGGGTGCTCAAGGCCAATGTGGGTAAGAGTTTTCGTGTGCCCATCCCCAAGGAGTTGGGGGCCGATGGTGTGAACTACCATATCTTCCGCTATGAACGCGGCAATGCCAATTTGGATCCGGAGGAAAGCTATCAAGTGGACCTAGGCATCCATTGGGATAATGATGTGGTATGCGTTCAGGTAGATCCCTATGTGAACTATTTTCCCAACTATATTTACTTGAATCCAACGGCCCAGTATGTGGAGGGTTTGCAACTCTATCATTACACACAGGCTCGTGTGTTACGCTATGGCGTGGAAGCACAAGCTACGTGGGTCATTAATCCGCATTGGGAGACCGAAGTGAAGGGCGAATATCTTTATGCTCGTCAACAGTCTGGACAAAAGAAGGGTTATACTCTGCCTTTCAGTACTCCCTGGTCGGTGGATGCAAGTGCAAAATATACTTTCCAGTGGTTGGGTGATACTTTTGTGGGCCTGAATGCTCATGTCGTGGGAGCACAGCATGAGATAGTGCCTCCAGAGAAACCCACCGATGGTCACTGGACTTTAAATCTCTCGGCTGGTAAGCAGATGCTCCTGGGCAGTAATAAGTTGAATATCGCCCTGCATGCAGACAACCTGCTCGACCGCCGATATTACGATCACACCAGCTATTACCGCCTAATCGATGTGCCCGAGCCAGGGCGTAATGTGTCGTTGATGGTGGGGCTGGAGTTCTAAGAATTAATAAATGATTATTTAAAACTTTTGATAACAATGAAAAATTTGAAATATATGAGTCTTCTGATGACTCTCATGTGTGTGTTCTCTCTTGGTTTCACCTCTTGTGGCGATGACGATGATAAGTCGCCTGCACCGCAAATCACTCTCCATGAGGCTAACATCGAGGGCGATATTCTTTGTGTTCAGGCTGATGTGGTGGCTCAGGGACGTACTGCTGCTATCCTGCTTACCATTTCCGATAAGGATGGCAAAGAAAAAATGGCCTATCCTGTTACGGATAACAAATACATTGGTAAACTTAATATTGATGGTTTCCATGTGCATGTTGCTATTGCAGGCAAGGACGTAGAGGAGGGCGATCTGCTTACGATGTCTGTCACTGATGCCGAAGGTCAGACCACCTCAGTGAAGAAAGAGATTACTGCCGAGGAAGACGATGATGAAGACGAAGGTGATGAACACCATCATCATGAAGATGAATAAACGTTTTGATATGAAAAGAAATTCTATTTATGCTATCCTGCTGCTGTGCGCATTCTATGCGTGCAGCAGCAGTGATGACGATGCTCAGAAAGATATGCAGCAGCCTGTCATCAGTGACCAAGGTATCACCGCCAACCCTATTGACTGCCAGCAGTACCATCGTGGCGATATCATTCCCTTCCACTATGTCATGACTGACGATCAGGAATTGGGCGCTTATAATGTCGAGATACATAATAACTTCGATCATCATACTCATAGCACTACGGCTGTTGACTGTGCTTTGGATGCGCAGAAAGAACCGCAACATCCTTGGGTGTATAATCAGGACTTTGCTATTCCTGCCGGTCAGTGCACTTTCGATGCCCGTCACGATATAGTGATTCCTGCCGACATCGATGCCGGCGACTATCATTTCATGATACGCCTGACTGATGCCGCTGGTTGGCAGCAACTTCATGCTGTCGCCATCAAGATTGTGGAGTAGAAATTAATATATGGAGATTAACTCTTTAGAGACAAACAATGAGATGCTCACCGCGTGGGACTTTGTAGAAAACACGGGGCGAAGCATCTTTCTAACTGGTAAGGCCGGAACGGGTAAGACGACCTTCTTGAAATCTGTGATGGAGGGTTCGCGCAAGCGCCCTATTGTGGTAGCACCAACGGGCGTGGCTGCCATCAATGCTGGTGGCGTCACTATCCATTCGTTCTTCCAACTGCCATTTTCGCCTTTTGTGCCTGGGGCGAAGATGGAAAGTAAGTTCGACTTCAGTCGCGAAAAACGAAAGATCATCGCTTCTATCGACCTGTTGATTATCGATGAGATATCTATGGTGCGTGCCGACCTGCTCGATGCTATCGATGCTGTGTTGAGACGCTTCCGCGATCATAACCTGCCCTTTGGTGGTGTGCAGTTGCTGATGATTGGCGACCTGGCGCAGTTGACTCCTGTAGTGACGCCAGAAGACGAGCGCATGTTGAAACCATACTACGACACGCCCTATTTCTTTGGCTCGAAGGCTTTGCAGCAGATTGATTATGTTACTATTCAGTTGGAACATGTATACCGCCAACAAGACGAGTCGTTCATTAGCTTGTTGAATGAGGTGCGTGAGGGTCATCCATCGGATGCAGCGCTAGCAAGTCTGAATACGTGTTGTAAGCCTGCCTTTATTCCTCGTCCTGAAGAGCAGTATATCCGTTTGACGACCCACAATAACTTGGCCAACTTCTATAATGAAACGGAGCTTCAGAAATTGCCTGGCCGCTCATATAGTTATCGCGCTGAGATCAAAGGTACGTTCCCCGACTACTCTTATCCCACTGCCGAGACCCTCACCTTGAAGGAAGGTGCGCAGGTGATGTTTGTGAAGAACGACCCCTCGGGTGGCCACCTTTATTATAATGGTCGTATCGGACGTGTGATGGAAGCCTCGGCCGACCGTCTCACTGTCTATTGCGAAGGTGATGATGAGGCTATAGAAGTGGAACCGCTGGAGTGGGAAAATACCCGCTATACGCTGAATGAGAAGACTCGCGAGATTGAGGCAGAGGTGCAAGGCACCTTTAAGCAATTACCTTTACGACTGGCATGGGCCATCACCATCCATAAGAGTCAGGGACTGACTTTCGACCGTGCCATCATCGATGCCAATCAGAGTTTTGCACCCGGTCAGGTGTATGTGGCCCTGAGTCGTTGTCGCACCCTTGATGGCTTGGTGCTTGCCACACCCCTTGAGTCGCGAGCCATCATCAATGATGAACGTGTGGATAGTTACATCGCCCTGCAGGAGTATGAGGCAGAACGCAGTATCTGTCAGTTGCCTGTCTTGAAGCAGGAATACGAGCGCTATCTCCTTCTTCAACTCTTTGATTTCCGTTCCATCCTGTCGCTACAGGAGTCGATGACCCGCCTTTTCGCAGAGTTCTTCTACCACAGTCATGCTTCGCTGAAGCAGTTGCAAGACCAGGCGTTGATGGACCTTCAACAACGTGTTATCGTGGTGTCGGCTAAGTGGCAGCAGAAAATCCAGTCTTTACCTTTCGAGGGACTTCATGATGCCGAGTTTCTAGAACGTGTTAAACGTAGTGCTGAGTATTTTGCAGAGCAATTGCGTGAGATTCTTGCCAAGCCCATTGAACTCAGTGCAAAGATAGAGACCAACAACAAACAGGCCTCGCGTCGTCTCAGTACCGTCTTACCAGACTTGCGTCAGGCTTGGCTGTCTCGTCGCTATCTGCTCACGAAGATGATGGAACAAGACTTCTCCGTCGATGCGTATCTGCATGAGAAGCAGATGTCAATGCTCGATGCCATCGAGGAGGGGGCGCTGAAACCTAAACGTGTGCGAAAACCAAAGGCTCCTAAAGCGCTGAAGGAGCCCAAACCGAAGACGTGGGAGGTATCGCTGGCCCTCTATAAGCAGGGTAAGAATCCCGAAGACATTGCTATTGAACGCAGCTTGACCTTGGGTACTGTGTTTAGTCATCTGAGCCGCTATATTGAAACCGATGATGTTGTCTTGGCTGACCTTGTTTCGCCTGAGCATCAGCAAATCATTGTGAATGCCATTCGTAAGATAGGCGTTAGTGGTGGCTCAACGCCCATTAAGAATGTCTGTCCTTCCGACATTACCTACGATGAGATACGTCTAATGATGACGCGTATTTTAGAGGAAAAATGAAAATAATTGCTGAAAAATTTGGCGGTCTCGGAAAAACTATGTACCTTTGCACCCGCATTCGACAGAAACGTCAGTGCTAAGCTTTCAAGGATCGGGATTTAGCGCAGTTGGTAGCGCACACGTCTGGGGGGCGCGAGGTCGCTGGTTCGAGTCCAGTAATCCCGACCAAAACAAAAACCAAATTGCTGAAAAGCAGTTTGGTTTTTTGTTTTTTGGATGTTTTGATAATAACCTATTGTTTTCTAGGGTGGTGCAAGTGCAGATTGATTTATCGTACCATTTATTATTTGTACGTGTAAGCGCATTTACTGGTACACGGAGGAGGAATTTTTTCTACGTGTACCAGTAATAATTCTCCTTAGAAGGTTAAGGATACACCATAGCGGATGCCCCAGTGCGGTGCTGTAGGCAGTTTTTTATAGGTGAGACGTTTCACCCATTCCACGCGGAAAAACTTGAAGATATTGTGGACACCTACCACCATTTCTGCATAAGGATGGTTGAACGACATGATATTCACACCATCGGGGAAGTACATCAATCGTGGGTTTCCAGCGTTCTCTGGCAGATAGGGGTTGTTCTTATCCGACAGTTCACCCCACAACATGCGAAGTCCCAGATATTCGCGCCAATAGAGTTTCTTGGCTAGAGGGATGCGGTTGAGAATCTTTCCGTTCATATCCCACGCCAGCATCAGCGAGGCATAGCGATCGTTGAGAAACTCCATGGTGTTGATGAGGCTGAAAGTGCGTGGCTGTTGAATATATGATGGGTTGGCAGCAGGCATGATAAGGAGCGGGTAGGGCACCTGATCCCATTGAATGCCGCCTTTGATATCGACATCGAACTTGCCCCAACTGTTCAGCCAGAAGCGTTTGAATATATGTGCTTCAGTGAAATGAAAGTTGTAGTCGCCGCCCAGCACACCGTTGAAGCCCATTGTATGGCGGATGCTGAACACAGGTGCATCGAGGTTGATGACGCGTCGACGCAACTTATTATTGATATAGGTCTCGCCAGGTGCATAGCGCAAAAAGATCGAAGCCTCAGTGGTGCGCATAAACTCACCATTGCCAGTCTTGTTGAAGTTGGGCGTGTATGGCTTGTCTAATGTCTGGAACGACATATTGCCAAATGCCTCATTCTCCTCAATCTTTCCGCTGACGATGGCCTTGAGACCCCAGTCCGTTTCATATTCGAAGGCCGCCTGCTGACGGTTGTACGACATCATCTTATTGGTCTCCGCCCATTTCATGGCTACAAAGATATTATCCTTGTCAGATTCCATGAAGCGGTCGCCAGGCGAGCATATGTCTTGCGATGACTGTAGGGTGAGCGTACGTCGAGGGAACTCATGCGGCAAGTATTTCTTGGCGTTGAGCGAGTATGTCATCTCCGCATTGTAGTAGTTGCGGTGACTGCCCCAGCCGTGTGCGTAGTAGCCCGATAGGAACAAATGCTTGTTGAGATTGGCTGTCGTCTTGGCACTGAGTCGGGAGCGCCATCCATCCACATAGTTGCGTGTGATGAAGGTGTTGATGGGGCAGATGTCGATGTAGTTGGGATTGCCTGTCTCCATTGAGTTCTCGAAGAGCGTCTTGAAACCATAGATAATGTATTTGAATCCCTTCATGCTCTCGATGTTATGCATAAACTTATCCATGGAGTCCTCACTCTTTGTAAGTTCCACCTGACGATATTGGTTCCAGAAATTCTTGTCGCGCATCTGTGCGTCGGCCTCAGTCACCTCGTCCTTCTTTCCTCTGAATATCTTGTTGGGCACCTCATCGAACGCATAATCCGAATAGCGAGTGATACGTGTGACAAGCGCGCTAGCACTGATAAACTCAAACAACTTGAGTTCAGTGACCATGTCGTCCTGTGTGAGTACCCATTGGCCGTCAGACAACTTCTCATATTCCTGCATCACCTGCATGTTCTCCACGAAGTTCACGTTGCTCTGTTTGGGAATAGTCAGTTGGCAGCGACGCAAGTGAAGGGTCGAATCCTTGAGGATGTAGAGTTCCCCTCGGAAACCCATGTCCTGCATGTTGTTGGGTACGAAGGTCAGGTGAATGCAACTGTCCATGCCGATGGCCACCGTATCTTCTATATAATAACGGTAGAAACCGATGCCAGCCTCTGATAAAGGCGAAGTGAAGGGACGCTGCAGCAATCGCACATCGTCCTGATACAGGTCTACGTTGGTAAAGACATCCTTTACTACCGTATTGATGATGTCGCCAGTCTGGAAATAATCATTGAGACCAGTAGATGTCTGCCCCTGGATGATGGTCTTCTCGTCATGAGGTGACTTACGATAGAACTTCTGCGAGACTGTCTCATCGACACTAACAGGTAGTACTAGTTTGTTGGTGTAGTTGCTCACCTCAACCTGGTCGAGCAGCCACGGCTTCGTAGAGAAGGGTGGCTTTTCCATTTGTTCGGGTGTCAGGTCGTTGACAGCCACCGTGAGTCGCTCATATTTATTATATTGGTAGAAGTCGTTGTTGCCAAGGTCGGTCTTCTTTTTCGCAGCCACCGCACGTCGCATCAGCTCCACGGCAGGATTCTCCTTGCGACTATAGCGATTGCGCTTGACGCTGACGGTGACCCCTTCCAATTGCTTGGTGTCGGGCTTCAGTGCGATATTCAGATGACGGCGTGTGTGACTGTTGATGGCGATGATGCGTGTCTTGTAGCCCACAGCACTCACCGTGATGTTCCAGCCTTCGTGGCGTTCGATACTGTATTTTCCCCACACATCGGCTACGGACGAGATATTATGTCCTTTATAGACGATGCTGGCAAAAGAAATGGAATCGCCCGTCTCATCATCAATCACAGCACCACTGATTCGTGTTTGCTGCGCGCTGATTGTGATACATGATATCAGCGTGATGATAAGAAGGGCGACTCGTTTTGCCATAGTCGTTGGCTATCTTTTAGGGCTATTCTCCATCGTATTGGAAGACGCCTCCCAAGTCAGGGTTCTCGCCATAATACTCGTCATCGGCAGCGTTGGGGTTGTTGATGGCAGGTGTATTGTATTCCTTTCTCATTGGTCCTACGCGAAGCAGGAAGTCATTGAAGTTGGCTGTGGGAATGACGAGACCGAACACGCCAATGGCACAACGAATACCTTCCACGCGGAAATTGTTGTATAGACGCATGGTCGAGAAGAACGTGTGGTTGTTGTACTCCAGGCGGTTGTGCTTGTCGAAAGACTTCATGATTTCAGCATCGTGAAATGCCGTGTCGGCCGACGTGAAGATATAGCTGATGTTGTTCAGCGTCTCATCGATACCATCAATCTGCAGACTGTCGCTAGCCTCAATGCACTGTCGGATGTTGTCTCTTGTCTCGTTATACATTGTCTCTTCCGAAGGACAGGTGATAACGGCAAGGATAAACATGTTGGCTATAATCACCAAGCCGATGACAGCGCGTCCAAGGCAACTGTGAAAAAACTCGGTGAAGATGGATTCCTTTTTGCGGTATGAGCCGCGGTCTGCTTGATTCATAGTCGATGGGGTTTTTAATTAGATTCCGTGCGAAATAAGGTTCATAAACTCCTGACGAGTCTTCGCCTGCTCGAAGGCGCCACTAAACTCACTAGTAGTTGTGATAGAGTTCTGCTTCTCCACGCCGCGCATCTGCATACACATGTGTTTAGCTTCGACCACCACCATCACGCCCTGCGGATGCAGTGTCTCTTCGATGCACTGGCGGATCTGCATGGTCATACGCTCCTGCACCTGCAGACGGTGACTGAAGATGTCCACCACGCGGGCAATCTTCGACAGACCAGTGATATATCCATTGGGGATATAGGCCACGTGCACCTTGCCGTACATAGGTAGCAGGTGATGCTCACAGAGTGAGAAAAAGTCAATGTCTTTCACGATGACCATGTGGTTATAGTCCTCTTTGAAGAGAGCACCATTCAGCACCTCGCGTGCATCCATTTCGTAACCACGTGTCAGGACCTGCATAGCCTTAGCCACGCGGATAGGTGTCTTCTGCAATCCCTCGCGACTGGGGTCCTCACCCAGCAGTTCGAGGATTCTCTTATAATGTGAGGCCAACTCGTCGAGGCCTTCTCTGTATTCCGGTTCTACTGTCATTCTATAATTATTGTGATAATGTGATTTTTCCTTTCACGATAGTAGCTGCATCATAGCCCATCTTGCGCACCTCGAGCATCTTCTCGTGTGCTTCCTCATAGGTGCGATAGTTGCCCATTCGGCAAATCCAGCGAGGCGAGTAGAAGTGCACATAGACCTCTTCACCAGGGAACAGTCCTCTGAGGGCGTTGCCAGCCTGCTCGGCACGCTGTCTGTCGCGACGCGTATTGCCGCCTGCAAAGACCTGGATGCGATAGCCAGTTGTTTTGTACGTATGTTTAGGTGTCTGATGCTCGATGGAGTCAGACGCCATTTCTTTCTTGTCGATGACAACAGTCTGCTGTTTCTCTTCCGCCTTCTGTTGTTTGTCGTCGGCCTTCTGAGTCTGCTGAACAGGCTTTTTCACTTGTGTCTGTGGCTTAACGACGGGCTTTACTTCTTTCTTTGGTGAAGTTGTGGTGGTGCCGTTGCCATTGACTAATTCGTCGATGGCAGCATCCTGGTGGATGGTTACGGTGCCTTGACCCTGCGCACTCTTCTGTATGCGCTGAGTAAAAGTCTGTGCATCGGCATTAATAGCAATGCCGACACACAGAATTAGAATGTTGATGAACTGCTTCATCATAGAAATCAATTTTGTTTTTACTTGAAGGCGTCGATGATGCCCTTGAAGTCAGCAGCCTTCAGTGAAGCGCCACCAATCAGACCACCGTCGATGTCGGGCTTAGCGAACAGCTCAGGAGCGTTGCTAGCCTTGCAAGAACCACCATAGAGGATAGTGGTGTCGTCGGCAACAGCCTGACCATACTTCTCAGCGATGATAGAACGGATATAAGCGTGGATCTCCTCAGCCTGCTCAGCGGTAGCGGTCTTACCAGTACCGATAGCCCAGATTGGTTCGTAAGCGATGACGATCTTGCGGAAGTCCTCCTCAGAGAGGTTGAATACGCTGCCCTCGAGCTCGGCCTTTACGACCTCGTTCTGTTTGCCAGCCTCGCGCTCCTCGAGTGACTCGCCGATGCAGAAGATTACCTTCAGATCGTTCTTCTGAGCCAGCAGCACCTTCTCCTTCAGAATCTCAGGAGTCTCCTTGTAGTACTCACGACGCTCAGAGTGACCCAGGATGACATACTGAGCACCAGTGCTCTTTACCATCTCGGCAGAAACCTCACCAGTGAAAGCACCCTTCTCCTTGTCAGCGCAGTTCTCAGCACCCAGACCGATGATGTTCTGATCGAGGAACTGTGCGATAGAAGCGAGGTGGATGAATGGAGTGCAGATCACTACACCACAGTTGGGCTTCTCAGCCTTCAAAGTCTCATTCAGCTCCTTAGCCAGAGCGATACCATCCTGGAGATTCATGTTCATCTTCCAGTTACCTGCAACAATTTTCTTTCTCATTTTTACTTCTTTTTTATTGATATAACTAATTAGTTTTTTACGTTTTCTTACCCATTTGGTCCAAGCCCACATGCGGTCGGCAATGCTGAGAAGCACGAGAGGCAGTACGAACCATAGCAGCAGTTTCATGATGCGTTTCGCCACCGAATCGTCGGGCAGTTGCCCCAATGCCGATTCTTCCAGCGGTTTGTCCAACTCATACTCATTGGGCAGGAGGTTATGACTCCATTTCTGGATGATGACACCATCTTTCAGCAGCACCAGTCCTGGGCTACTGCGGATGATGGTCTTCAGCACCGTGCCATCAGTCAGGCAGAACGGGTATTCTGCTCCTGTGACGTCGCGCCACAAGCCGATAGCTTTCTCGCCGCTGGCTGTGAGTCCGTAGAACGGATAGTCATAGTCCTGCGCATATTCATAGACCTGATTGATGAGGTCCAGTTGCGAGTCGTCCGCCTTCTCCAGATAAGGCGCTATGAGCAGAAAGGTATACCCCTTGTCGCCCAGCACCTGCTCCGTGATGTCCTCGCCGTTGTCCATCCTTTCGATGAACAAGTCGGCATAGGGCGATTCCTCACCCTCCATCATCCTGTTCCATCCCGTGCGCAGGTCAGTGCCCACGTGATAGGGGCGGAAATCGAACTGCGGCCTGTCATAGAGGCTCCATCCCGAGATGGCCAGCGTGAAGATAACGGAGTAGTTGACCACTATCCATTGGTTCGACTCGCTGATGAAGCGCACCATCTTCGTAGGCCATTTAGCCACTACGATGGCTGCTGCGAGCAGCACCACGTTCTTCCAAAAAGTCTGCCAGTTGGTCAGCACGATGGCATCGCCAAAGCAACCGCAGTCGCTGATGGGGTTAGCCAGTGCCAGCCAGAGTGTCAACGGAGTCATCACCGCCATGATGATCACTGCAAGACGAGAACTGAGTCTGCGCCTGATGGCGAACAGCAGGAAGATGCCGATGCAGAATTCCGTTGCCGAGATGGCCACAGAGAGAAGCAGTGTTGCCATATCCGGCAAGCTGACTCCCAGGTGCATGGCCTGCAGATAGTCCTCAATCTTATACTGTGTGCCCAGTGGGTCGACGGCCTTCACGAATCCAGAGAGGATAAAGACCGCAGCCAGTAGCAGGCGACACAGGTTGACGATGGCTTTTTTCATTCCTTCAACTTGATCAGTCCGAAGACTGCATAGTTGATGATATCCATATAGTTGGCGTCAATACCCTCGCTGATGAGAGTCTTGCCACTCAGGTTTTCAATCTCCTTGATACGCTCGATCTTGGTGAGAATCAAGTCAGTATAACTGCTGACACGCATGCCGCGCCACGCCTCGTCATAGTCGTGGTTCTTGCGCTTCATCAGTTCCAGAGCCTCGTGGGCGTAGTGGTCATAGAGAGCCATCGCAGCCTCGTTGTCCATATCCACGGTGTCGGCAAAGCCCTTCTCGAGCTGTATCAGTCCCACGATGCCGTAGTTGATTAGCGCCACGAACTCAGGTCTGATACCTTCGCCCACCAGCGACTCCTGCTTGATTTCCAGCGAGCGGATGCGCTTGGCCTTGATGAAGAGCTGGTCCGTCAGTGATGCCGGACGCAGTATGCGCCACGACGCCTTGTAGTCGTGCAGTTTCTTCGAGAAAATATCACGGCATTCGGCGATGGCGGCCTCAAACTCAGCGTTTGTCTTTTCAAACTTGTTCATAATCGGGTGCAAAGTTACGAAAAAAAGTGAAGAGTGAAGAGTGAAAAGTGAAAAAATTGCTGCCGCATCGTGCTATTCGTGACTTGCAGCAACCTTTTTTCTCATAATTCCTTCATTTTTACCCTGATATACTTGATTTTCGCCCCCAGCAGGTCCCACTGTACCTGCAGCGAGTCACGCTTCATGCGCAGCAGTGTCAGGTCTGTCAACTCCTGCTCTGTGGCTTTCAGGGCGGCCTTGTGCGCCTCCACCTCCGCCTTCTTACTCTCATATTCCGCTTTCACAGCCTCCAGTGTCGAATCCACGATGGCCAGTTCCTGCTGAGCAGCCAGCAGACTGGAGTCCTGCTTGTGTTTCAGCGCTTCTTTTCTCTGTTCTATTTCGTCCTTGTGAGAAGGTCGGCATGCTGTGGTGAGCAGCATGGCAGATATGAGTGCGATACCTAAAAATACTCTTTTCATCTTGAATTCATTTTATGTAGTTTTGATGGCAAAGTTACTAAAAAAAATTAAATAGACGTAGAAGGTGCTGTTTTTTTTAGTAATTTTGCAGCCCGAAAGACGAAGAAAAGCAAAGAATGAAGTTATATAGCGACGAAGAACTGGCAGAGATTCTGGACCAGGAGATATTCCATCAAATCAGTGAAGCAGCCGACCGACTCGGGTTGGAGTGCTATGTCGTGGGCGGTTTTGTCCGCGACATCTTCCTGGAGCGCCCCTCAAACGATATTGATGTCGTGGTGGTGGGCAGTGGCATCGCTGTGGCTAAAGAACTGAAGAATATACTGGGTCGCAAGGCCCATCTCTCTGTATTCAAGAACTTCGGCACCGCCCAGGTGAAGTTTCATGATACCGAAGTCGAGTTCGTGGGTGCGAGAAAAGAAAGTTACAGTCACGACTCGCGCAAACCCATTGTGGAAGACGGCACCTTGGAAGACGACCAGAACCGTCGCGACTTCACCATCAATGCGATGGCTATCTGCTTGAATAAGAACCGCTTCGGAGAACTTGTCGACCCCTTCAATGGCTTGGCCGACTTGGAGGATGGCATCATCGCCACCCCCCTGGAGCCAGGCATCACCTTCAGCGACGACCCCCTTCGCATGATGCGCTGCATCCGCTTTGCCACCCAGTTGAACTTCCAGATAGAAGACGAGACCTTCGAGGCCCTCGAGCGTATGGCCGACCGCATCAAGATTGTCAGTGGCGAGCGCATCGAGGTGGAACTCAACAAGATTATGCTCTCGCCAGTGCCCAGCAAGGGACTGGTCGACCTGCAGCGCTGTGGCCTGTTGAATATCATCATGCCAGAGGTGGCAGCCCTCGATATTGTCGAGCAGAAGAACGGACGCGCCCACAAAAATAATTTCTATCACACCCTCGAGGTGCTCGATAACGTAGCCAGAAAGTCAGACTCCCTGTGGCTCCGCTGGGCAGCCCTGCTCCACGATGTAGGCAAGACCAAGTCTAAGCGTTGGGATCCAGCCATTGGTTGGACCTTCCACAACCATAATTATATTGGTGCCAAGATGGTGAACGACATCTTCCGTCGCCTCAAACTGCCCCTGGGCACAGAGATGAAGTACGTCCAGAAGCTCGTTGACCTGCACATGCGCCCCCAGGTCATTGCCGATAGCGAGGTGACCGACTCCGCTGTGCGCCGCCTGCTGAATGATGCTGGCGATGACATCGACGACCTGATGACCCTCTGCGAGGCCGATATCACCTCGAAGAACGAGACGCGCAAAAAGATGTTCCTCGAGAACTTCCGCATGGTGCGCGAGAAACTCACCGACCTGCAAGAAAAGGACTACAAACGCCTGCTGCAACCCGTCATCGATGGTAATGAAATCATGGAACTCTTCCATCTGAAACCCTCGCGCGAGGTGGGCACCCTGAAGCAGTATCTGAAGGACGCCGTCCTCGACAATAAAGTAGAGAACGAGCGCGAGCCCCTGATGCAGTTGCTCATGGCGAAAGCCCGCCAGATGGGATTGATAGCATAAAAACAGAGGTCGCAAGTGCTGCGACCTCTTTCTGTATCTGATGAGAACCTTTTATCTGATAATCCTTTTCTTTCCGTTCTCAATCACCACCCCCTTGTAACTGTCATCCACGCGCTGCCCACTGAGGTTGTAGCGAATGCCAATAGTCGTGTGTTGTGCCTTAGAAGTGCTGATGCCAGTGATGGTGGATGTAAAGTCGAACGCAGCCAACCCATTAGTCACCACCATGTTCGTGATGGGTTTCGACATCAGCAGCGTGCTGTCCGCATTCAGGTTGTTCAGCGTTGCCGCGGGTCTTGAATCGTTGGTCAACTTATTATTGCCGCTGCTCGATGGATAGCCCCATCCCTCAGCCAGGATATACGGCATATTGTTGGCCGCAAAGATAGAGTAGCGCTGCTTCCAGCTATTGTTGGGATTCTCTATCAGGAAGACCCTCTCATCGTAGTCCACATGAAAGATCGTGATGCCGCTGCCAGGGAGTTCGCTGTCCCAGTTTGTTGGCTGTCGATTCTCGATGAGATAGTACTCATCCGAATGCCCCTCGTTGCGCACCAGATAGGCCTGTGGCTCATCCGCCAAGGCAGGCATGTCTGTGACGATTGTGTCGCTGCCCAACTCCGTAGGATTGAGCCATCCCATGAAAGCACGTTCGAACGACGAGTAACCTGCAGGAACAAATCCATCACCGTTATAGTTGCCATAATCCATGAGGTCCCATCCAGCCACAATTATCGTATTGCCATAATAGAAATCAGGGAAACCAAAGCAGTGACTGTATTCGTGACACATCGTGCCAAAAGTGCCGTAGGTGTCATCCCTGGTCCTCTCAGGCAGACAGCAGTAGGTATCCACCATCATTTTCCCCTTGTCGTACTCCACCTGATAAGCCTGCCAGTTGTCGTGCTGACTGAGCCACCACTGATGCGGCCAGATGCTGTTGGGTGCCCCTTCGTGCATGCCAGCCCCCGCATAGATGATGAGCAGTTGGTTGACATATCCGTTGCCGTTCCAGTCATAGGCGCCCCAGTCGATATCCCTCTTCACCAGCGAGTCCAGGATGTCGTTCACCAGATATTTCGAGTTATCATCGTCTAGCGATGTGCTGCGATATTTCTTCGCGCTGTCGCTCAGGGCCACATAGTGCATATCGAAGGCCAATCGAAACTGCCCATAACTCTGATCATAGAAATAGTCGTGCATCGAGCCGTGGAAGGGCGCCTCGTTGTAGTGCTCCATATTGAGAATCTTCTCCCATTGCGCCATCGTCTCAGACTCGTTGCCCATGAAATCCCTGTCAGCAAACGACACCAGCACCGTCAATTGGCGGCGGTCGCCCACATACGTGCTGTCTCTGACGAAGAGGGCAGTCCTGTTGGCGAGTGAAGGACTCATGGCCGCGCGATGGTAGGCGCGTGCGTGCTCAGGAACACCCTTCTCTATGAGTTGCGGGCGACAGCCACGCTGCGCCATTGCCACCTGAGCGATGACTGTCAGTGCACCTATCAAACAAAATCTGATAATTCTTGCTTTCATAGCTTCTTTTCGTGTCTATTTTTCGTTGGCAAAGATACTACTTTTTTGTGAAAAAAGGGTTTGGTATACCTTAATTTTTTCCTCCCCCTTGGCTTTCGCTGAAAAAAAACGGGCGTTGGTTGAAAAAATTCGTTGCGCGACGCCATATTCCCTATCTTTGCAGCACCATAACGAACTACAAGTTTATAATATGCGAAAAGTTGTTTTTGGATTAATGATTATCGTAGGTGTACTGACGGCCCAGGCTGGTGAGTACACCTACCTCACTTTCGAGATGACCGATGGCACCAAAGCCTCCGTACCAGTCACCTCACTGACAATGACCATCAGTGGCCAGACCATGAAGGTGGGTTCCGAGACCTTTGTCCTGACCAACCTCAGTAAGATGTATTTCTCTACCGCCAACGAGACCACCGCTATCGATGAGACCACCCTCTCTTCGATTGATGAGGCTGTCGACATCTATGACCTGCAGGGTCACAAGGTGAAGAAAGACCAGATGAAGCGTGGCGTCTATGTAGTGAAGACGAAGAGTAGAACCTATAAACTGATAGTGAAATGAAGAAGAAGTTATATGCCATTCTTTCTGCCCTCCTGCTGACCATTTCCGCAGTGGGTCAGACCCTCAATGTCCGTGTGGGCAGCGTCACCTATCAGTTTCCTGCCGACCAGGCAGGCACGATGACCTATGCCAATGGTGAGACCCTCACGGTGATGGGCAAGACGTTGAGACTCAACGAGATAAATGCTATAACTATTGATGAATCGACAGTGAAGGATAATGCCGTCAGTATCACCTATAGTGGTACGACGGCCACTGTCACCATTGCGGGCAATGTGGCGCAGTATGTGGTGCCCACCATCGATGGCGCCCATGTCAGCATCGAGCAGACCAATACCGCCGATGTCGATGGCGATGAGATCACCTACACCCTCGCAGGCACCACCACCAATGGTTCCTTCGCGCTCAGCGGCTCGTACAAGTGCACCATCGCCCTGGACGGTCTCACCATGACCAATCCCAGCGGAGCCTGCCTCAATATCACCAATGGCAAGCGCATCCAGATCAGTGCCAAGAAGAACACAGAGAGCACCCTGACTGATGGTGCCAATGGCTCGCAGACAGGCTGCATCTACAGCAAGGGACAGATACAGTTGCAGGGCAATGGCACCCTCAATGTGGTGGGCAAGACCAAGCACGCCATCAAGAGCGGCGACTATATCCGCATCAAGAACCTCACGCTGAACATCACCCAGGCCCAGAAAGACGGCATCTCGTGCAATGAGTATTTCCTCATGCAGAGTGGCACAGTGACCATCAGTGGGGTGGGCGATGAGGGCATCCAGTGCGAGCTCGACGGCACCACCTCGACAGGTCAGACCACTGACCACGAAGACGAGGACAGCGGCAATATCTATATCGAGGGCGGCACCCTCAACGTCACCAGTACCAAGGGCGAGGGCATCGAGAGCAAGGGCGAGTTGATGATCTCTGGCGGCACCGTCACTGTCAATGCCAAGGACGACGCCATCAATGCAGCCAGCCACATCACCATCACTGGCGGCACCGTCTATGCCTGTGCCACCAACAACGACGGTATCGATGCCAATGGCAACTGCTACATCAAGGGTGGCGTCATCTTCGCCATTGGCGCCCGCCAGCCCGAGGTGGCCATCGATGCCAATACTGAGAAAAACTTCAAACTCTATGTCTCTGGCGGCACCATCATTGCCATTGGCGGACTGGAGCGAGGCAGCAGCCTCACCCAGACCTGCTATCAGGCCTCGTCGTGGAGCACGAATAAATGGTATGCCCTGACCGTGGGTAGCGAGACCATCGCCTTCAAGACCCCGTCCAGCGGCGGCAGCGGACTGGTCGTCTCTGGTGCCTCACAGCCCACCATGAAGCAGGGCGTCACTGTGAGCGACGGCACTGCGGTCTTTGGCGGCCTTGGCTATGTGAATGCTTCTGTCACAGGCGGCTCTAGCGTCAACCTCTCCACCTACAACAATAATAATGGTGGCGGAGGAGGCGGCGGAGGCGGCGGAGGCCCCTGGGGTTGGTAAGAGAGATACAATAAAAACAGATACTGTCACGTTATAAATATCAGAACCAATATGATGTACTGGATGAAGCAGTCGCGACAGGAAAATCTGATCTATCTGGCAGTGTGGGTCCTGCTCTTTGTGGCTCCCCTGCTGAGTCTCTACGTGCGGACAGTCAGCGACGCCAATGTCGTGTTCGACTGGGCGGAGGTGCTCCTTGTGTGGCGCATGTTCCTGGTCTTTCTGCTGCTCTTCCTACTACATAATTTTCTATTAGCGCCCCTTCTCATCCACGCCCATCGGCGCGTGCTGTATTTCTCCATTGTGACAATGGTCATGGCGGCGTTCATCGTTTATCAATGCAGCAGTAGGCCCCATTTCAATGCACCGCGAGGGCATCGCCCGCCGTCTCGCATGGAGATGCATGGCGGCCATCCCCGTCCGCCTTTCGATGACCACAATCGTGGCCCTCATGATCGTGAGTTCCGACGCCAGATGCCTCCCCCCATTGTGGGCGAGCGCGACATCCTGTCCATCGTCGTCCTACTGTTGATGTTTGGTGCCAACCTGGGCATCAAGGGCTATTTTCGCAGTCGCGAGGACCGCAAGCGACTGGCCGAGCTCGAGCACCAGAACCTGGAGCAGCAGTTGGAGTATCTGCGCTATCAGATCAATCCCCATTTCTTCATGAACACCCTCAACAATATCCACGCCCTGGTGGATATCGACCCCCAGAAGGCACAGGAGACCATTGTCGAGTTGTCGAAGATGATGCGCTATGTGCTCTACGAGGGCGACAGGAAAGGCGTGCCCCTCAGCAAGGAGATGGAGTTTATCCGTACCTACGTCACCCTGATGCAGTTGCGCTACACGGACAAGGTCACCATCTCCCTCGACCTGCCCAGCACGCTGCCCGACCGCACCCTGCCGCCCCTGCTGCTCATCTCGTTTATCGAGAATGCCTTCAAGCATGGTGTCAGTTACCTGCACGATTCGTTCATCGAGATAGGTGCTGCTGTGAGCGACGACCAGCTGCACTTCACCTGTCGCAACTCCAAGGCCGAGACGCCCAACGAGGAGAAGGGTGGGGTGGGCCTCGCCAATGTGCGCAAGCGACTGAACCTGCTCTACGACCGCAACTACACCCTGCGCATTCGCGATGACGCCACCGTCTATTCCGTAGAACTCATCATTCCCATTTGAGGTTTGAGATTTTTGATTTGAGATTTTACCTTTTTACTTTAAAAATATGATTCGCTGTCTTGCCATCGATGATGAGCCCCTGGCTCTTGGTCAACTCGTTGCTTACATCAGTAAGGTGCCTTTCTTGGAATTGGCGGCCCAGTGTCAGAGTGCCCTCGAGGCCCGCACCTTCTTGGAGCACGACACCGTCGATGCCATCTTCTGCGACATCAATATGCCCGACCTCAACGGCATGGACTTCGTCAAGTCGCTCACTGCGCCGCCCCTCGTGGTCTTCACCACCGCCTATTCCGAATATGCCGTCGAGGGCTTCCGCGTCAATGCCGTCGACTATCTCCTCAAGCCCTTCGGCCTGCAGGACTTTCAGCGCGCGGCCAACCGCCTCAAGGAGCGACTGGAGGGTGCCTCTTCGATGAAGGAGGAAGAAGACGCCCTCTATCTCAAGACCGACTATCGCGTGGTGAAGGTGTCCATCTCCGACATCCGCTATATCGAGGGCATGAGCGAATACCTCAAGGTGTGGGTCGAGGGCGAGCCCAAGCCCATCATCACCCTCCTGGCCATGAAAAAAATAGAGGAGCGGCTGCTTGGCACATTCATGCGCATTCACCGCTCCTATATCGTCAATTTGAATAAGATTCAGGAGGTCAACAAGAACCGCGTCATCCTCGACGCCAAGACCTACCTGCCTGTTGGCGACCTCTATAAAGAGGCTTTCCAACGCTATCTGCAGAGTCGATTCATCAGATGACCACTGCCGTGCCGCTGGTGGCCACCATCAGCATCGAGCCGCCGTTGCCCACTGTCTCGTAGTCAATGTCTATGCCTACGATGGCGTTGGCACCCATAGCCTGTGCGCGCTGCATCATCTCGCGCATCGAGGTGTCCTTGGCCTCGGCCAGCACTCGCTCGTAACTTCCGGCACGTCCGCCTACTATGTCGCGGATACCTGCGAAGAGGTCCTTGAAAATATTTGCACCGATGATTGTCTCACCAGTCACCACACCCTTGTATTCGCGGATGCTGTGACCTTCAATTGTTGGGGTTGTTGATAGTAACATAATTCTTCTTTTTTATTGTAATCAATGATTAGACGTATCGCAGGTGCCGAAAGTTGCAATCAAGCGATTTTTTTATTTCTCTGCGAGGAAGTTTGACGTACCCGTTACAGCCGTCTCGCTGACCAGTTGCATCTGAGCCTTGGGGTGATTGCGATGATAGCAACTCACGTAGTTCACGCTGTCGCCAGGAATCAGCGAGTACACCATGCGATCCAGAGGCTGGTCGAAGTCCTTCTTCAGGTCGTTGAATCTGCTGTATTCAGCGCGATAGGTGCTGTAGGTCAGCGTGAAGTCGTGGCGACCAGCACAACTCCAATCGCTCTCCTCTTCGTTCCAGATATAAGTCACCTTGCTGGCCACAGTGCCGTCGGTAGCGTAGGTGTATTCATACTTGCGATGAGGCTTCAGTGTCACCATATCCTTGGCGCCCTTCACCTGCTTGTACACATACATGGCGGTGATGTCATTACCAGTACGCTCTGCATTGAAAGCGAACTCACTCTTTGACTTGTTGGTCATCTCCTCGTAAACGTTGTTCACGGTCTCTGAGGTCAGAACTTGTGCCTTGGCGCTCATGGCGGCTACGCACATCAGGGTTGCAAATACTAACTTTTTCATTGTTATGCGGTTTTAAATTGTTGTTTTATCCTTTAGACGACAAGTCTCTTCAGTTTATTACAGACTTTCGCTAATTTTTTTTTGGAAATTTGTTTTTTTTGTTTCCTTCGACCGTTTGACGTAACAACGATACAAGAAAGTTGCAAGCCCCCGAAAAATTTTTTTCTCACGTCTCCCGCGCCATTGTCCAGCCTCGCATCATGGCGAATGTTCCTAGGGGTATTCTCCTCCCTTTCATGACTGGTAGTCCCATGGCTTGTCTCCTCTTACTCATTGTCGAAGCCCTCCATTCCCAGCCATTCCACAAACTTGCATGCCAACACATCGGCCACATAGGCCACCGTTACAAACGTACTCAGGAAAGCGATGATCACGATCATCAAAGATACTAAATTGTTCATATTCACTCGAATTGTTAAGGGTTTCACATTATTGTTCCATTTTCGAGTGCAAATATATGAAGGGGGGTGTTTCAAAAACTGTAGCACCCCCTTCTTTTTTAACAAACCTTAAGAATTTCCTTCTTTTGCAGCAACGGTGTTGCTGCATAGGTAACAACGGCTACTCCCCGCAGATCTCCGCCGCCATGGCGTTCAGCTGTAGGCACATCTGCCTGGTGAGCGGCATCCTCTGGTTCTCGTGGGGCCAGGGGGCGAGGATCAGGAAACGCCCCGTCGCGCACGCCTCGTAATACTGATGACCGGGCTTCGAGAAGGTGTTGAAACCCCAGGGCGTCAGGAATATCAGTGACAGACCAGTGTCAAGGGCCGCTCGCATCACCGCCGCCTCGCCGTCGGAGATGGCAGGCGACACCAGCACCGCCCCCGTTAGCCTGCTATGCTGCAACATTGTTGCCGTCACCTCCTCGATCTGTGTCTCCGTCAGACTGCGCGAGCACTGCACCTGTTTCTTCAGAGGCGCATCCAATAGGAAGCGGTTGCCGATGGCGGCGTATGTCCTACTCCCGATGGTCACGTTGAACTGCACCCTGAAGAAATCGGGATGGGCTCGCTTGATGGCCAGTCGCCGCGGGTTGTCCTGTAGATATGCAAACCACCGCTCCAGCTCGCCCTTCCCCTCAAGGATGTGGTCGTTGTAGCCCCGCGACCATAGGTAGCCGTCGCCGTCGCCTTTGCAGCAACACTGTTGCTGCATAGAGGACCGGAGAGCCTTGTTGCAGCCAGTCTTGAAGCCCCTGATCACCAGCCCCAGGTGTCGCTCCATGCGTCTTTCCACAAAGAGGATGCCATGCAGATGGTCGGGCATCACCGTGGTGGCCAGCACAGCCACCTCGGGGTGGTGCTTCTCTATCGCTAGCCAGCAGTCGAGCACCTGTTGTCCCAATGCCGACAGTTCCACCCTCGGGGCCGATGGCGAGTCGTCGGGGGCCCACGCGTCGCCCACCAGCGTGCCCAGCAGTGGGCGCCTGTCCATCACCGTCATCGTGATCAGGTAGATGCGTCGCGACTGATAGTCGTGCCCCACGCGCCTCCTCAGCATCGATGCCTTCTTCTCGCCGGCAAAGGCCCTCCGGGCTTTGAAGTCCTCCCAATTCATTGGGCCTCCTCCTTCCTTCCCTCCTCGTCTTCTTTGCAGCAACGGTGTTGCTGCATAGCATAACGGCCGAGGGTGTCCTTGAGGATGTCGCGGAAGGTACGGCGCAGGGAGGCGGGCTCGAGCACCTCGATGTTGCTGGTGTGCGAGAAGAGGGTGTTGATGAAGTCGAAGGTGGGACGGATGTCGAAGGCGAAGTCGGTATAGGTATCGGTGGTGCATACCTCGCGCTGCGACACGTGGAGGGGCAGCGTGCGCAGGTAGTTGGGTGTCTTGCCGTAGGCGCGCACCACGACGTGGGCCATGGGGGTGTGGTCGGTGAGCACGCCGTAGTACTCGGCGAAATAGGCCTCGGCCGAGAAGTCGGCAGGCATCTCGAATGTCTGGTCGGTGAGCAGGATCCTTGTCATGCGGTCCAGGGCGTAGATGCGCATCTGGTCCTCGTCGTTGAGTGCCAGCAGGTACCACCGCTGGTGGAACAGTTTGAGGGCGTAGGGGCACACCACCTTCTCGTAGCCCTCGGTGCCGAATTTCCGATAGCCCATGACCAGGCGTCGGTCCAGTTTGATGGCCTGGATGATGGTTTGCAGAAACTCCTCGCCGGCGGGCACCTTTTCGAGCACCACGCGCTCCTTCACGGCGGCGCTGTCGTTGAGCACGCCGTTGACGGTGAGTGTGGACAGCATCCAGTGCTCCATGCTGCCGTCGGCCAGCACCTCCGGGTTGGCGATGAAGTATTTATAGCCGTGGTCGGTGTCGCATTCGATGATGATGCCAAACATGCTGAAGACGTAGTCCTTGTAGCGGTAGAACGACACGCGCGAGAGTGGAGTGCCGTCGCTGACCCTGTCCTCTATCCAGAGGCGGTTGATCTCTTCGAGAGTTAGTCGTTTGTGCTGGCGCAGGGTGTTGACGAGCCAGATATACTGTTGGATGGTTCTTGATTTCATAGGTGCAAAGGTACGAATTTTTCATTATTCATACTCCTTTTCGGATTTATATTTGTAATTTTTCGCCGTTTGGGACTTTTTCAACCAAAAATGTGATATTTCAAATTAACTTAGGCATGTGTCATTAAGGTCATTAGGTCAAGAATGTCATTAAGGATTTTGAGTTGAGAGGGGGATTTCCGGCTCATAATAAATATAAATTTAAATTTATATATTATTATGCGGACTTTCGCACTCCGAATTGCTTAATGACACTCGTGACACATGACACTCGTGACCACTCTTGAAAAAATCGATTTTTTTGTGGGCAGGATTCGAGAACCGCAATGGCCGCGTCGTACCTTTGCAGTGTCAATTTGAGAGACGAAATTTCTTGCGTCCCTACGGTAGCAAGCGTCACCCTAAAGGGATGCCGAGCGGCGCTCCCACGAGAAAAAAATTACGGGCCCACGGGGGAGCAAGAAAATCGCTCGAAATGAGACACGAGAGAAGTAAGATGGAAGAGGTAAGATGTATGACGTCGCACGAACCTTGAGCCATTAAACGTTGAACTTTTTAAACTTTATTTGATTATGACACTGAAAGAAAAGCAAAGGAACAGTATCAGAACATTGGTAAGTATGCGGGCGCGTTCCGCTATGTGATGATGCCGGAACTCTACACGGCACTGGCTCAGGACAAGGTGATTAAGGCGGCGGCTCAAGCGACGGCGGCGACAACGACTGATGATGTGTAATGGCTGAGGGCTGAAACACGCCCTCGCCGCTACCTCTCACAAAACATGAATCACTAAACAAACAATCAAAAAAGGTATGAAGAACAAGGAATCTTGGAAGGTGATCCTGCAGGTCATTGCCAGCATCGTCACCGCAGCACTCACCGCACTGGGCACCACCAGTTGCATGGGAGTCTGAGAAATGAAACGTGAAAACAAAAAAGAGGAGTTAGATTGCTCTAACTCCTCTTTCAGGCGCTTCAGGATGGGCTTGAACCAACGACCCCCTGATTAACAGTCAGGTGCTCTAACCAACTGAGCTACTGAAGCAGTGTGCTTGTCATTTCTGATTTGCGGGTGCAAAGGTACGGCGAAAATTTGAATTACGCAAACTTTTTGCGAAAAATTTTCGATAGAAAGTGATTTTTTTATAAAAAGTGGGAGAAAATGACGCTTTTTTGGGGAGAATACGCTAAATTTGCAGTCGATTCTGCTATCGCAAACTCCGCTTGCTCTTGTCTGTAGGGGCAAGGGGCAAGAGGATAGTAATATACATTGATTAATAATATAAAAGAAATAAAATGAAAATAAAGCAAGTGCTCCTGATGCTGGTCATGCTGCCAATGGCGGGATGGGCGCAGGAGAATCATCAGTTGGAGGTGGGTAAGAATCTGGATATATTCAACTCGCTCTATAGTAACCTGGACCTTTTCTATGTGGACACGCTGAACCCCAAGCAGACGATGACGGATGCCATCAACGGCATGCTGCGCTCGCTGGACCCCTATACGGAGTACTATCCTGAGGAGGAGACGAAGAACCTGCAGATGATGCTGACGGGCAAGTATGCGGGCATTGGCGCACTGATTAAATATCACACACGCCTGAAGCGGGTGGTGGTCGATGAGCCCTATGAGGGGATGCCTGCCGCGGAGGTGGGACTGAAGAAGGGCGACATCATCCTGGCCATCGACGACACGGTGGTGACGGACAAGCCCGTGAACTATGTGAGTTCGCACCTGCGTGGCGATGCAGGCACGAGTTTTGTGCTGAAGGTGAAGCGCCCCTCGACAGGCAAGGAGATGAAGTTCAAGATGACGCGCAGAAACATCCAAATGCCCGCGCTGCCCTACTATGGCATGCGCCAGAACGGCATCGGATATATCAATCTGAATCAGTTTACGGAGGGCTGCTCGAAGGAGGTGCGTCGCGCCTATCTCGACCTGAAGAACCAAGGCGCCAAGGCCCTGATCTTCGACCTGCGCGGCAATGGCGGCGGCTCGGAGATGGAGGCTGTGGACATCGTCAACCTGTGGGTGCCGCAGGAGCAGATGGTGGTGGAGAACCGCGGAAAGGTGCGTCAGGCCAACCGCGTGTATAAGACACGCCTGGAGCCCGTGGACACAGTGATGCCCATCGTGGTGATGGTGAATGGCGAGACGGCCTCGGCATCGGAGATCACGAGTGGGGCGCTGCAGGACCTGGATCGCGCAGTAGTATTAGGTACGCGTACCTATGGTAAAGGACTGGTGCAGGTGCCGATGGACCTGCCCTACAACTCGAACGTGAAGATCACCACCGCCCACTACTACATACCCTCGGGGCGCTGCATACAGGCCATCAACTATAAGCGCAACGGCAAAGAGCGCATCGCCGACTCGCTGACCAGTGTCTTCTATACGCGTGGCGGACGAGAGGTGCGCGATGGCGGCGGCATCAAACCCGATGTGGAGGTGAAGAACGACACGATGCCCAACATCGCCTACTATCTGTCGGGCAATGGCGTGGACTCTACGGAGGTGATGTTCGACTATGTGGTGGACTATCTGAATGCGCATCCCACCATCGCCCCCGCCAAGGACTTCCACATCACGGAGGATGACTGGCAGGCGTTCCGCCAGCGTGTCATAAAGAGCGGCTTTACTTACGACCCCGTGTCGCAGAAGCAGTTTGCCGAGCTGGTGAAGACGGCGAAGTTTGAGGGATACTATGACGATGCGAAGGACGCCTTTGATGCACTGGAGAAGAAACTGAACCACGATGTGGCCAGTGACCTGGACAAGCATCGCGCCGCCATCCAGCAGCTGCTCGAGTTTGACATCATCGCTGCCTACTACTATCAGAAGGGGTCGCTCGAGGCTAGCCTGAACTACGACCGTCAGTTGAAGAAGGCCGAGCGACTGCTGAGCGATGAGAGCGAGTATCAGCGCATTCTGCACCCCGCCAAGACCAAGAAGTAAAGACAAGATATGGCAAACATACCGCAGGAGTTCAACTCCCTCTACCTGAGAGATGTGTCGTTCGTCAACCTGATGCCGCGACGCATCTTCAACGTGCTCATCGTGGCCAACCCCTACGACGCCTTCATGCTGGAGGACGATGGCCGCGTGGATGAGAAAATCTTTGATGAGTATATCGAGTTGGGTATGCGCTATCCACCCTCGTTCACGCAGGTGAGTACCATCGAGGAAGCCCGTCATGCGCTGGACAACCTGAACATCGACCTGGTGATCTGTATGCCAGGTAATGCCGACAACGACGCCTTTACTGTGGCTCGCGAGGTGAAGGCCATCCAGCCGCTGGTGCCCTGCGTGGTGCTGACGCCTTTCAGTCATGGCATCACGAAGCGCATGCAGAACGAGGATATGACCATCTTCGACTATGTGTTCTGCTGGCTGGGCAACACGAACCTCATCCTGTCGATCATCAAACTGATTGAGGACAAGATGAATATCGAGCACGACATCGAGGAGGCGGGCGTGCAGATGATTCTCCTGGTGGAGGACAACATCCGCTTCTATTCGTCGGTACTGCCTAATCTCTATAACTATATCCTGCAGCAGTCGAAGAATTTTTCGACTGAGGCCCTGAACCCGCATGCTGCCGCTCAGCGCAAGAGGGGAAGACCCAAGGTGGTGCTGGCCACGAGTTATGAGGAGGCGATGCAGATCTATGAGAAGTATAAGGACAACACGCTGGGTGTGATCAGTGATACGCGCTTCCCCATGCAGACGCCCGTGGACAGATTGAGTCATGTGGAGGAGGGCGACCCTGAGGCGGGCCTGAAGTTGCTGCGCGAGATTCGCAGGATTGATGAGTATGTGCCCCTGATCCTGGAGAGTAGCGAGGCCGAAAACCGCGAAAAGGCGCGGGCCGAGGGTTTTGACTTTCTGGACAAGAACTCGAAGAAGTTCAATGTGGACCTGCGCAAGGTGATTGAGGAGCATCTGGGCTTTGGCGACTTCGTCTTTCGTGACCCTGAGACCCACGAAGAGGTGGCTCGTGTAAAAACGCTGAAGGAGTTGCAGGACAATATCTTCAAGATTCCCCACGACTCGCTGATGCACCACATCCGACGCAACCACATGAGCCGCTGGCTCTGTGCGCGCGCCATCTTCCCTGTGAGTCAGGTTCTGAAGGGTGTCACC
>Ga0310690_10001770_pt1 | contig 37496 bp, 57 predicted proteins | sample AusTroGonzalo_MG_2_FD_207661 | JGI IMG/M metagenome (GOLD analysis project Ga0310690, IMG submission 207661) | Bovine rumen microbial communities from tropical cattle in Woodstock, Queensland, Australia - Gonzalo_04 (v2) (version 2) | ecosystem: Host-associated > Mammals > Digestive system >...
AATGACGAATTGATGATTGAACAAGGTGGTTCATCCCCGCACGGAACAGGAGTGACCGTGCGACGTTTGCTACGTTTGGAGGCGGGAGGAAGCGAAGTCACCGGTTTAGAACGGGAGGTCGTCGTCCTGGATGGCGGACGCATCCGCCACCGGAGCGACGGGCTCGGGCTGCTTGTCGAGTTTCTTCAGTTCGGGAACCTTGATCTTTCCTTCCCTGTAGGCCTCGATGGAGCGGAACTCCTGGAGTTTCGTGCCTACCTTGACGTTTCCGTCCTTGTCGAGGTACTCCTCCTCGCCGAAGACGCCGATGGCGACCTTCCCAACGAGTTTCCCCTCGTCCCAGTCCCATTCGTAGCCCGGGTTCGATTTCTCGATGGCCTTGATGAACTGCTTGAAGAACGGGATCGCGTTGGTCTTGTACGAGCGGAAATGGCGCGATAGGTTCTTCTGTCCCGCGTCGACGAGGGCCTTGAAGTAGCCCGCGTACTCGCCCTTCACGATGTCGCAGTAGATTTCGAGGTATTCCTTCTCGGGAACGTCGATGACGTCCGTGATCTTCACTCCGTAGATGCCTGCCGGGAGTTTCTTGAACTCCCCGGCCTCGTTCGCTAAGTCGTATTCCTTGATCGGTTTCATTTGCTTTCTTCCTTGTAGTATTCGCGGATGCGCTCCACGACGGCGTTCATGTCGTTGTCGACGTAGGTCTCGTCGAACATCCCGATGGGGGTCTTGGTGACGTCAAGTCCGTCGGTCGCGGTGGCGAAGACGTACTTCCCGTCGAGTTTGAGCGCGTGGAGGACGATGGTGAACATCCCTTCCACGCATACCTTGTCGTCGAGCAGTTTCCCGATGGTCTTGGGCTTGCTCTCGCCCATGTCGTTCTTTTCCTCGTGCATGACCACGACCACCACCATGTCCTTGGGCAGTTCGTCGGCGACGAAGCGGACGAGCGAGTAGAAGTTGTCCGCGATCTCGTTGTATAGGTCGAACTGCGAATTGCCCTTGGCCTGCCGGTGTCCCGACATGAACTTCGAGGTCATGAGGTACCCGGCGTCGTCGATGACGGCGAGGCGAATGCCCTTGTCGTATGCCGCCCTGAGTGCGCTCTTGATGCGCAGGTACTCGTCGCAGGCCATCACCTTGAGGTTGGCCTTGGGACGGAACGGAAGCGGCTTGTTGGACACGTTCACCACGAAGGTGTCCTCGGTGACGTTGCGGAGGGAAGCGGACTTCCCGGAACCCGAACGTCCCATCAGCAGGATCGGAATCGCCATTATTTCAGTACCCCCTTGAAGTGCTTGGTCACGTCGAACTTCAGCACCTTTCCGCACGATAGTTCGATCTCGACCTTGACCGACGGCTTCAGTATGGTGTACTTCGTTCCGTAGTCCATGTATTGCTCGGCGTTTTCGGGAATCCTTCCTTCCCGGAGGTCGCCGATGGCCCTCCTTATTTCGTCTTCCAGGTTCATTCCTCTCCTTTCAGCATCGTTTCGAGCAGGGCATACCCGGGGTCTTCCCCGGACACGGTGTCGTTCCTGAAATAGATGGTTCCCGTGGACAGGCGTTCTGGCGAGAGGTGGGCGATGAGTTCGCGGACCTGGTGGAACAGGTCTGCGTATCGGTCGTACTCGTGTTGCAGCCATTCGGCCTGCTTCTTCGCTTCCAATAGTTCGTTCACGACGTATTCGTCCGATGTCATTTTCGTTCCTCCTCGCAGAATCTTCTGCACGGGCAGTACAGGTCGCATTTCAGGCAACGGCCCCTGCGCTCCACTATGATACCCCCCGATTTTCCTTTTTTCACCTCGAGTTCGTCGCGGTTGGCGGAAACGGCCTTCGCCTTGGGGTCCCCGGGGTGCAGGTACCACGCGTACTCCGTGCCCGAGTACCATTTCTCGTCGTCCGTGCACTGCGGTAGTTCGGTTTCGGCTTCCGCAATGGCCCTGAAACGCGATTTGAGCCACCTCTCGGCCTCGTCGATGTCGCTCTCGTGGATTTTCCTCACGTGGGCGAAATACGCGGTCTGCGGATAGTTTCCGCCCTTCGACGCACGGACCTTGCTCCAGTCCTTGATGAACGCGTGGAACCGCAGTTCGGTGACGATGACGCCACGGCACTTCCAGACGAGCCACGCATAGCATAGCCCCTGCCTGTCCCAGTCGCCGAAGTCGTTTCGCAGGACCTTCGACGCGGAACAGGTCTTGTAGTCGGACACGATCGTGCCATCGAGCAGGTCGATGCGTCCCGAAAGCGTCCTGCCGTCGATTTCGGCTTCGAGCGCGAGTTCGCTTTCCGAACCCTCGGGCGCATCGGCTTCGAGAATCGCGTGGACCGCCGTACCGAAGAGCGCGGGCAGGCAGTCCGCGACGTCCTCCTCGATTTCGCTTGCGTGCCGACGCGACAGGACGATCTCGCGGACGGGTTTCAGCAGTTCCGTGACGGAGTATCTATTCGGAACATGGGGGCGAACTCCCGACTGCGCGAACCGCACGATTGCCTCGGGAAGCGCGTGCCTGTTCGTCACATTATGCTCCTTAGCGTTTCCACGCTCACGTCGAGTGCCTTGGCGATGCGACGGAGCATCTTCAGGCCCGGCTTCCTCTTTCCGCGCTCGATCGTGCAGTAGTAGGATTGGCTCGTGCCCATGATTTCGGCGATTTCCGCCTGCGACAGGCTTTTCGAGAGCCTTTGCCGCTTGATGTATTCGGTGAACATATCTCGTTACCTCCTTTGCGAGGATATGTTACACCCGATTTCGCAAAATATTACCTTTTTATTCGCACGCTGAAGGGTTTGAAGGGTTTTTCGCGTTTTCCATAACTTATTACATATATACGCGTAGGTAAAGTTTCCTAAAAAACGAAAAACTATTCAAACCCTTAAGAAATTATTTGCAAAATATGAAAAAGATATTATATTTAGTGATAGAAAAGCACAGGAGGCTTTCAAAAATGACGAATGGAAACAAACGCCTTTACAAGGGCAAGTACCTCATCTGCGTCTATGCTCCGGCATACGAGGGCGAGACGCTTCTGGCATTGTGCCAGGACATCGCGGAGTTCGCGGAACTCACGGGCGCTTCGTGGAAGGTGGCGCAGGTGGCGCTTTGCCACATGAGGAACGGGGCGAAGTCGAACCGCATCAGGCTGTTCGGCAAGGTATGCACCGTGGAGTTCGTGGAGGCGGAAGATGAAGAGTGATGGTATAATGATCGTGGCTTAGACGCAATAAGCCTCCTTTCAACGGGACGCGTGCGTTCGATAGGTTGTCGCGCGCGTCCTTTTTGCGTTATTATTTGCGTGTTGGGTAACGGAATCATAATGATTCGGCTCTCGGACGTCGCGTGCCAGCGTGGCGTCCTTTTTTCCGTAACGAAAAACCGCCCTTTCGAGGAGCGGTTTGTTTTGATGGTGGGGATTAGTTTTCGTATGAGATTACTGGGTCTAGGAGTATGTATTCATACTGACCTGCCGATATGAGATACGAAATTACCTCGTAGGGGCTGTGTATGCTGTAATTGCCATCGACCGAAGACGCATCGTCGGTGAAGTGCAGTATTATCGTCGTGTTTCCGTCCGAACCCGTTTCGTCCACTATCGTCATCTTGCACGCGGGCGAATAGCATTGCAGGGAAACGATGTCCTCGCTTTCGACCATGCTTAGGTCGAGGAAGTAACTATCGAACGTGACCTGCGCGAACAGGCCTGCGTCCGGGGCGAAACTTCCCCATATTATCTGTCGGATGGCATTGCCTTTCAGAAGCGCAAGGAACTTGTTGTCCGCAGCCGTTCCGTCCAACGGGAACACGTGGCCCGACTTCACGATCGTTATCGTATGCGTGGTCGTGTCGTTGCTTATCGTCGCGCCCGTTAGGTCGATGTCGAGTTGTCCCGACTTGTTTATGTTCAGGTACTTGGAGAACTGCTGTCCTGGTTCGTAATCGTTGCCGAGATTCCCTCCGTTCGCTATCCACTTGTCGTTGTCGAACGTCCCCGTCGCGGTTTCGATGCAGGTCAGTATTCCCTTGTTCTCGGGATGCGAGCACACCTGCCCGACCGCGTAGGTCTTCGACGAATCGTAGGCGCAGTCTGCGGTGGTGAGCATCAGCGCTCCGTTTTGTACGTAATTGCCCGTTACGTTAAGGTCGCCTTGTAGTTTCTTGGTTGCCATTTAAGATTTCCTCCCTACCAATGTTCTCCGTTCCTTATTCCCACGCAGAAATCCACGGACATGAAGCAGGACGAATTGGCCTGCGGAGACGCCTGGTCGTCCTGTATTATCCGCAATGCGAGCGTGGTGTCGCTTTCCTTGATGAGGTATGCCTGCACGTGCCCGAGGTATTCGGGGTCCGCGAGCAGGACGAGTTTCAGTTCGCCCGACCAGAGCACGTCCTTGTCGTTTATGCGTGCCGTGCTGGAGAGGTCGAGGCCCACGGATTGCGGTACCGTGATGATGGCGAGGTCCTCCGTGCCGAAACCGCTGGAGAACACGACCTTTCCGCGCATCGAGACGAACAGGAAGTCGCCGAGTTTGTAGGCGCTTGCGTAGTCGCAGTCGTAGGTCATGTTGTGGTATTGGCCTGCGCTTATGGTGCAGCCTTCCTCGTTCGGGTATATCCTGTCGACGAACAGGGAGCCGTTGACGTACGTCTCGTCGTTCATGTCGACGGACTCGTTGAACGTGACCTGCCCGTTGAACGTCGCCCTTGACGTGAACTGCGACATCATGTCGACGATCGCTGTCGGGTTGTCCTCGTCGTCGGTCGAAAGGATGAGGTTGTCGTCGTAGAGGAAGCATGGACCGGTGGTCCTCGTTTCCCCCGTGACGTTCAGGTCTCCTTGGATTTTCTTCGCCGGCATGTCGGATTACCTCATATCATCACGTCCACCGAATTGGCGGCGTAGTAGTCGTAGGAATAGGATTGTCCGCGTTCGGGGACGACGATGGATTTCGGGGTATTGGAATCGCCCGAGATGCCCGAATGGACGTGTATGTTCTGAAGTTGGTTGGAACTGGACATATTCGCATCGTCGGCGGAAGTAATGTTGACGTAGACAACACCTGGATCGAAGATGAGGTTTTTGGCATAGGCATCATTGTTTTCGTTCGTTACTATCTGTATGCTTTGGCAATAATTGCCAAAACTGCACCCCAACGTATATCTTCCTAGAGTTATTTGTTTTGCATAGTTTCCGAATGTGTTTCCGCGTGCGCCATCGCCTAGTTTGTTTTGCGTGCACTCTTCTCCGAATACGTTGTTTTTGCTATTTCCTTTAAGCCTGTTATTTTCAGACTTGATACCAAACACATTGTCTTCACAGCCGTTTGCTAAATTATTACTTGTCGATTCAATGCCAAACGTATTTCTTTGGTCTCCTCCATTTAGAGTATTGCTACTGCATTTATCTTGAAGAATGTTATATCTGCAGTTGTTTCCTAAGGTATTATTGGCACAATCGTTTCCAAATACGTTATGATGGCAATCGCCATTAAGTTTATTGTCATAGCAACCTTCGCCAAAAACATTGTCATACGCTCTTAAGTCGTCACTAGAATATCGAAAATAGTTTTTGTTTAGGCTTTGCTTTCCGTTACTTACGTATTTACCCATTACGTTATTGTAAACTTTGTTGTTGCTGTCTGATCTCAACGAAGCATCAGCAACGGCGTTTCCGCTTTGGGTAACGGTTTCCGTGAACGTATAGTAATTGCTCGATCCAATCAAGCAATTCTTGAAGTCATACGGAACGTCGTTCCCGAACTCGTCTATCATCCGATAGATTACGCCCTTTCCGTTCGTCGCGTCCGCCCATTCAAAACGATCGGTATCGTTATCCAAAGCGTACCATAGTCTCCACGCTTCCAACTTATTCGACGCGAAATACGTATCACCTGCGTGATGCGCCGCGAACGCTTCCTCTTCCAAGTGACTTTCGTCTTCCGCAGTGACGATTATGTCGAACACGTGCCCTGCGGACGACGTTCCCGAAGTAACCGTCGTGAACCCGTAATCCGTGATCCGATACTGCTGTCCCGGCAACAAACTACCGCCGTCCCTCAACGTCTTCAGTTCGCTCCACGTTATCGACACCATCGGCGTCGCGCTCGAACCGCCTATCTGGACGTATTCGGTACCGCCCCAGCGATACGTCGAACCCGTGTCCAGCGCGATGTAGATCTTCCCGTATTCGCCCTCGGCTGGGAAATGCGCCAAATCCTCGTACTCGACTACGTCGTCGACGTACGACGGCAACTGCTCGGCAGGGACCTTTCCCCCGACCAAATCGGCCTTCAGCGAATCGGTCACGATCGTCCGCAGTCCCTCTATGTCGAGGTTTTCCCGAACCTCCGAAATCGTCATCGCGTCCAAATCCAACTCGTACTGCGCGATTCCCTGCGAGTTCCTCTCGTATGCGAAAAGCGTCACGTAATCGTCGGTGTAGGCGAGATACCCCGTGAGGTTCCCGTCCGCCGTCTCGAGCGAAACGTGCGAAACGCCCTCGTCCGCGTCCGTTATGTACGCGGAGGCGTTCGTAAGCGAACGGAACGCAGGCGTTATGCTGCTCCCGTTCAAAAGTCCGAGAAGGTCCGTCCTTTCGGTCGCGTCGAGCGATTCGACGACCTTCTGCGCGTATGGTTTTCCCTGCAATCTGCTCATTGTGTTCTTCCTTTCGGTGTTTACCTAATTATAGTACGCGAACGCGCTATCGCAAAGCGCGCCATTCCAAGGTCGCGGTGACGGTGGTGCCGAGAAGCGCCGAAGCGCCATGCAGCGTCGTCCATATTCCCGAGGGTATCTGCCTTATGAAGAGCGTGCAGGACGAATTGGCGAATATCGCGTTCAGTTCGACCTGTCCGCCGGAAACTCCCTCCGCGCCGAGCCAGACGTGCGTCCTCTGCGTTCCGGAATTGGTGATTATCGCTGTCTTCACGATCGGGCCGTCGGGTATTCCGTCGGCGTTTATCGTTATCCTCACCTCGACGTCCGTGGAGGGCCACGACGCGATGGTGCCCGTGGCGAAGGTGGTTCCGTCGAAGTTGACGGCATTCCACGAGGCGAGCGTGAAGTCGGTCTGCTCGGCCTTCTTTACCCTGTACGTGCCGTCGACGAATCCGTATGCGCCCTTGGAGGTGAGTAGCGATTCGTCCCCGTTGGAGACCATGTTCGTCCAGCCGTCGGACGACGTTCCGGAATGGTCGACGAAGATGGCCTCGCAGGTGGTCGAATCGCCGATGGAGGTCCTGTTCACGGAATAGGACTTTCCGCTCTTCAGGTCGATGAACCTTAGATACCCCGATACCGCCACGGTGTCGTCCACCTTGCAGAGCACGGTCGCGGAATCCTCGCCCAGCGACACGGCGAAGGGCTTGGACACGTCGGGAACCTGCGAGAAAAGTTGCGCGATCGTGGTGCTTCCCACGGCTTCGACGCTGGGTAGCAGGTTTCCTATGCTTATGCTCGTGTTCGTCGATGCGTCGGCGTCTATCGTGCCGACCTGCTCTCCGTTGACGTAGAGCGTGGTATGGCCCGTCCCGATGGGGATGTCGACGTTCGTGTTCGAGCCTTGGTTCAGCGTTATGGTCTTGAAGACGGAACCTCCCTTGCGGAAGTTTATCGTGGCGTCGCTTATGTCGGACGTAAGCGCGAGCGTTCCGCTTGTCGACGGAAGCGCGTAGGAAGCGGAACTTCCGTATATCGCGTCGGTGGTGAACGTCACGGCTCCCATGAACGTCTTTCCGCCCGCTATCGACTGGTCGCCCGCAAGCGCGACGCATCCGTCTATCGCGTCGTTGAGCGCCGAGGTGGTCGCGTAACCCGAAAGGTCCACCGAACCCGGCAGTTTCGCCCACGCGGTCCCGTTCCACGCCACGCTATCCCCTGCGGTGACGGAAAGCGAGCCTCCCGTCCAGGTTATCGTGCCCGTGTCTGAAACCGCCCATACGTCGCCCTGCGTCGGTTCGGAAACGGCGGAAACCTGCGCGCAGGTAGCCGTTCCGAGGAACCTGTATATCGTCGACGCGCTTTCGGCTATCGCGCGGTATATGCCGTCGCTGGTGACGGGGTTGCCCGAACCGCTTTGCGGAGCGGAATCGAAGGTCAATGCGTCCTGCTTCCTCGACACTTCCGCGCCGATCCTGAAACCGAGCCATTCGGAGGGATCGAAGTCGCCGACGGAATAGTTCTCCGCGACGCATTGGTAGAGGTTTCCCCCGTAATAGCACCATTCGCCGACGGAATAGACGCGCTCGGGATCGTATTCCAGCGCTATGGTGTCCCGGAACGCCTTAACAGCCGAAGCGGAGACGGGGTTTCCCGAATCCGTTATGTCCGTGACGTCGGTGCTCCGCAATACGTCTATCTTGGTCCACGCATCGGTACCGAAACCCTCGTTTCCGATGTCGTCGACGTTTCCCTCTATCGTGTATAGGTCCTCGCTTCCGAAGGGTGCGTAGGTTATCTCGTAATATCCGGGATATCGGCAGAACAGGTCGGCGATTCCCATCAGCGTCAATCCGGCGATGACGCGCTTCCTCTGTCCCACGCCCATGTTCGCGTATTCCACGAGTTGCCTTATGTTCAATATCGGAGCGCCACCGCCCTTCACGGCAAGCAACGCGCCGCACTGCAAATCGCTTCCTCCGTTGACGAAGAACCGCGAATTGGCCTCTTCCTTCGTGTAGACGTCGCCCACGATCTTCCTGACGTATTCGTAATCCGCGAGCGCCAGCCATTCCTGCTGGGCCACGCGGTTGGGGACGTTGAGCGCCGCGCTTTCCTCGACGATGAAGTTCAGGTCGCCAAGCGACTTCTGCTGTCCGTTTTCCAGAACGGCCTGCATCGAGGCGGTGACGAGACCCGGAACGTCGAGCGGTCCCTGTCCGCCGAGCGGAAGCGTCAGGTCTATCTTGATGAAATCGTAGTTCTCGAAGTATTTGAAGAAATACAAATCCCTCTTCCCGTCGAAGGGTATCTGCGCGGAAACGACCTCGGAATAGGGTTCCGACGGCGTGATCACCGCACCTCCCGGAACGAGGTACCGCACGTCGATGGACGCAGGCACGAGCCCGTCGATGTGGACGTAAATCGAATTGACCCCGTAGTTTCCCTGCCGGAGCGATTCGTCGTTTATGATTTCCTTCAGCGTGAGCGTCGAATCGTAATAAAGGTACATGTCACTTCTCCTCCTTCTTCTTCTCGTTTCCCTTGCCTATCCTGTCGGCGAGGTAGTCGAGCGAACTCTCGAACCTGCCCTGCGACTTGTCCCATACCCATTTCGGGAACGGGTTGAGCGGTATCGCCACCGCCTCGCACATCAGCGTGCAGGAAAGCGCCTGTATGAAATAGTCGAGCGACGAGCGTATGGAAACGCATATCGCAAGCAGTGCGCCCAGCGGTATGAGTATCTTCGCGACGCCGGATACTATCTGCTTCGTCATCGACCATTCGGGAAATCCCGACTTGATGTACTTCGCGAACACGGTCAGGAACGCGAATATCATCACGACCGCAATCAATCCCCATCCGCCGAACTGCACGTTCGACACGACGCGGAAAAGGTCGTATCTCCAGCCTATGAACAATACGGGCAGGACGCAGGCGAACAAGGCCCACGCGATTGCCCTTGCGATGAATGTCTTTCGTTCGGTGGTCATCGTCTATTCCTCCTCGGGAACGAATCCCCTGTCCTCCAGATAGAGCGAATGGACCTCCACGCGCTTCGTTATGTAGGCCGCGTCGAGGTCGTTCAGTTGGCAACCCATGTAATAGCCGAGGAAGCACGACGATCCGAAGGCGAAGGCCCTCGAAAGGAACCTCATCCACGCCTGCGCGGTGCTTCCCCCGTCCTGCGTCATGTCGCGGACGAGCGAGCCGAGTATGAACGCGCCTATCCAGGTTATCGCTATGCGGAGCGATAACTGCGTGACGGTGGTCGAGACCTTCTTCGCGTTCTCGTTCTTCGCCATTTCCGAAAGCGTCCTGTCGGCCTGCAGGGTCGTGACGCTCGTGTAGTAGTTCGGTGCCACGAAGGACATGCGCGCTATGCGTTCCTTCGTCCGTATGGCCCTCTTCAACGTCTTCAACGGGTAAGGCCCGTAATGTTTTCCGTTCATTTCCACGCGCTCGACGAGCGTGACGATTTCCCAGGGTTCCATCGAGAGGACCTCCCTCTGGAGCATCAGTCTGTCCGCCTCGCGCTTCGCCATTTCCTCGCGGTCGCGGGGCTGGAGCACCTTCTTCACCCATTGGAAGAAGTCGGTCCTGCGCTCGATGCGGGCCATGCTCTTTGTGAACTCGACCTTCGCCCTCGCGATTTCGCTTTCGGGCTTCGACGCGTTGGACGCCTGCGCCACGAAGAGTATGGAAATCGTGGTCGACAGGATGATCGCGGTGATTATCAGTTCGTCGGTCAGGAACTCCGTCGTGGAGAGCCTGCTCGGGTCGATGATGAAGGGCCAGAAGGACGAGACGATTATTATCAGGAATATCAAAAGTATCGTCAGCAGGCCGAGCGTTATCTTCTTGTTTGCGAGTGCCTTCCTTACGTTCATAGTTTCCTTATCCTGTCAAAAGCGAGTATAGCGCCCACGGAAAGCCCGTAAAGCCCGACGAGGACGCACACCCATGCGAACGCGGGGGAGGAGAACCAGGCCGCGAAGTCCCATCCGGCGATCAATCCGCCGACGAGAAACGCGACAAGCGCCAGCCCAAGGGCCAGCGCTCCCGTGACTATGAGTGCCTTGTTCCTGCCGTTCATATCGACGTTCCGTCGTATTCCTCTATGATCTCGTCGAGTTTCGCCTCGACCTCGGCCTTGTGTTCCTCCACGGCCTTGACCTCCTCGTGTATCGCGTCCTCGGTGGCCTGCAGGGTTTCCTTGCCCACGGTGCCGAGTTCCTCGATGAGGTTGAGTATGGCGACGCGGCTCTCGGGGGTGTTCTCCTGCCCGAGGGCGATGATCTTGCTGAATATGGCGAGCATCTCGTTGGTCTTCTCCTGCGTGGCGAGCACGGAGGGAAGCAGTTTGCCGGTCTGCTCGGATATTTCCTTCGAGACGACTTCCTCGATCTTCTGCTGTACCTGCTCGGAGACCTGCTTGGTGGTGAGACCGGCGGCCTTCTTGAGTTTCGCGAGGTTCGCGGCAAGCCCGATTATCGTGCCGACGTAGGCAATCCACGACATGTACATGGCGACCTTGTCGGCGGTCAGCCATTCGTCGGCGAACCTCGTCCACGCGTCCTTCGCTTCCTGAATGGGAACGAAGACGTATGTCGGTTCGGCTTCGGTCGCGGTTTCGCTCGTTTCGGGTTCGGCTTCCGCGTAGGTCGCAATCGGTTTGTGCGAGCAGAACAATGCGGTCGCGCCGAGCATCAGCGCCATCGCGGAAAGGGCTATCGTCTTCTTCTTCATTGTCATTTCTCCTTGACTATCTTTGCGAGGTCGGCGATGGCCTGCCTTAGTTCCGCCACCTGTTCCTCGAGGACGGAAACGCGCACCTTCGCCTCGCGGAGGTCGGGAAGGAGCGTATGGACGTCCATCGCCCTCGCCTTTCCGTTTTCGCACACGAGCACGTTGCCGTTTGCGAGTTTTCCCTTCGTTTCGATGATGATCTTCCCGTCCATCGCTTTCTCCTTGTGTGATTACATTATAAACGCTTGCGCGTGGCGTTTTCTACAATATGTCTCCCACGATTTCCTCGCGGAGGTCCGCATCGTAAACCGACTTGTCCCTTATCACCAACGCGTTAAGCCATACGGAAATCGCGCCGTCCTCCATCTTCGGCTGGTCGATGGCGAGCAACAAAGTGCCGTCCTCGTCGGCTATGTAGGCCGTAAGGCCGTCGAAACCGGCATAGGCCGTCGAGAATGATAGTTTCGCGGACTTGTTCGCGTAGGAGGTTATCGTCGCGGTAGTCGCCATTCCCGCCGAATCGGGCAGTTTCGGGTTCCTCGGGTTGTAGTCGGACGAATCGCCGACGTGGAGGAAGAACGAATGGTCGTTGTCCGTGGCGCGTATGCAACGCTGGCGTTTCATGAAGTCGCGCGTGAAGGCGATTTTCGTCGTGTCGGAGCATAGTTCGTACTGGAGCGATATGGCGGTTATTTCCATCATGTCCTTGTAGTTGCCCCAGGCGACCGCGAGGTTGTATTCGACGGAATAGTTTTCCATCGTGACCAACGGACGTCTTAGCATCCTGCCTAACTGAACCCCAGCCGTTCCCGGATGGTATGATTGGTCGGCATCGTCGAACACGACGTAATCCGCCAGTCCTCCTCCCGTCATTTCCATTTCGGAAAGCAACACGATCTTGCCTCCGACGTTCTCGCCGTTTGTGTCGGTGTATTTGTAGTACTGCGTCGGAAGTCCTCCGTTTATCTCTCCCGAAATGACGAGGTTGCTTCCAATGGAAAGCGAAGTCTGGTCAACGTACTTTCCCATCCAGTAGTTGTCGGTGAACTGGACGTCGAAGATTATCGAATTGCCGACGAGACGGGACGAAAGGTCGAGGTTGTACCAGTTGTTCGCGCCGATTGCGCTTGCCGGGTATATCGTTCCCGATGCGTCCTCGGTCTTCACTATCGCGTGCCTTATGGGAGACGAATCGTTCTCTATCACGAAGGGAGAGAGGAAATACGATGGAAGGTCGTAATCGGTCCAAAGCGTGTCCAGAACCCCTCCGACGTTCACGTCCGTCCTCGCGGTCGCTTCCGTCTTCCGGTCGAAACTGAACTCGAGGTGGATTTTCTTTAAATCGTGCCTCGTGAGCGCCTCCGAGCCGTCGGAAACGCGCCAGGAACGTATCTTCGCCTTCACGCCCGTGTAGTAGTTTCGCAAAACGTAGTCCTTCGTGGCGTAGGCGTTCACCTCCACGTGATTGCGGTATATCTGCCTCTCGACCTTGAAAATCACGCAACCATCGACGACATCGCCTATCTTCAGCATATCGTTTTCGGATATGTCCGTTCCGCGATAGGTGGCGTTTATGAGCAGTTGCTCGTTGCCGAGCCTGTTGGCCTTCATGTATTCGAGAGCACCCTGCAGGTTCGACGATACGTAGGAGTTCGATTGATTGTCCGCGACGACGCGGGTATTGCGCGTCGGCTGGCCCTTGCCCGCCTCGAAGACGCAACCTGCGAGCGTTTCGTACTCGATCTCGAAAACCATGTCGTACCACTTGTCGATAATGACGCTGTTGACGTCGATGTAGTCGAGCGTCCTCGTCGTTCCGTTATAATCGGTTATCGTGAACGGCGTGAGACCGCGAACGAGTGCCGACTGAAGGAAATTATACGCGAATTGCGTAAGCGTTCCTACCTGCGTCTTCTCGTTGAAACCCATTATCACGTTCGATCCGCGTTCGTAATGCAACGTGAAGTTCCTGTAATATGGATAAAGCAATGGGCTTACCTGACTCCAGTTGTCGTAATGGACGGCTAGGGCCTGCCATTCCTTCGCTTCGACGACAAGTCGGTTGTGTTGCGTTCTCGTCACGTTCGACGACACGATGTCGACGAGCGTGCAATCGGTCAAATCGACGGAAAACCAGCAGTATGCGTTGGCACTGTTGACCGAAGCGGGAAACTTCATCACCATCTTCCTTAGTTTGTATATCGGATAATCCGTCTTCACGAAGAAGTTGTTTTCGTCGATTATCGCGACATCCGAGGTTATCGGACACCACTCCGTCCTCGTGACGAAATCGTTGGTCTCGCCGCTTCCGTCGTTGGTGACGTTCACCAGTTCGCAACGGAGCGCGGAAACGTAGTCCTCGCTGGACTTCGACGCCTGTATGAGATTAACGCCGGAAAGCGCGTTCTCGCCCGGGAGTTGCGTTTCGGTGAGGTCGAGGAAACGTATCGTATTGCCGTCGAGGTAGACGATGCGGTCCTTCGTCATCGCAAGGTCGTTGAGGATTTCGCGCAACGTGGGTTTGTTCCACTGCATCTCGGGGCATTGCTCGGAGAACGTCGGCGCCTCGGTGGCATCGAGTTCGTACTTGTTCGTCAGGTAATAGCCGCCTTCCCCGTCGTCGACGCGGATTTTCGGGGAGTATTCGTTGAGGTATTCGTCGAGGTAGTGCCAAACGGAGCGTGGCGTTCCGATGACCTTCGTTATCTTGAGGTTCGGAAGCAAAACGCCCTCGAGTTCCTTTGTCTTGCTGAAAAGCGATATTTCGTACTTGTACTGCGGAGGGTCGAGGCATACCTGCGTCCGGGTATATGTGTCCACACACATGATGTCCGATTGTTCCGCGTAGCCTCCCGTGAGCAATACGGGGTCATAGGGTTCGATGTCCATCGGCTCGGAAAGGTTCGACAATATGATCGTCCCGTTGTCGAGCGTCTCGTCCTTGGATTTCGAGAGCACCGCTCCCTCGTCCACCTCGAACCACACATTGTCGTTTCGGTTGAGTATCTTTGCCTTCAATTCTCCGTCCCCCTTCCCCAGTCGATATAGGGGTTCATCGCGGACCTTTCGCGCAGTTGCGCTATGGCGTAGTTGGTCTTTTTCTGTTCCAACAGCCTAAGGTTGTGTTTCTGAATGTCCTGCGTAACGGAGTTTATCGTGGATATTCCCATCGCTATCAATGCACCCCAGGGACCGGCTACCTTAAGTCCTGCCAAAGCGGAAAAACCTATGCCCGAAAGACGAGAAACGGCGTTCATTCCCGCCTGCATTTCCATCTGCGAAGTGTAATCGCCCGTGAAGTTCCCGATGTTGTTCACGCCATAGGAAATCCATCCCGACGCAAGCGACTTCGCCTCGCCCAATATCCTCTGCCTCGCCCAATGGGCGACCATTCCGCTTTCGGATTTCCTTTGCCCTTCGCCCTTTCCCTCTCCTTCGGGGGAACCCGGCGAACCCGGCATCCTGTCGGTTATGACTATGTATATCTTTCCGTCCGCGTTCATGTTATTTCGTGAATCCCAGCCTCATCGCGGGAACGTCCGCTATGGATGCGGAGAAGTCCGCCATCGTCAGTTTCATCTTCAGGTTCGCGAACGTCGTGCTTCCGAGGGAGAACGATAACAGGAAGTCCTCGTTTCCGTTCAGGGTCTCCGCCATTATGCCGTTCACCTTGTCCAATAGCGAACTTTCCGTCATCGGAACCGAAAGCGTGATCGAAAGCGAGGAGACCGACTTCACGGACTTCGCTATGTACTCGCCCTTGAGTTGCTGCGAGTTCGGGGTCATCCCGTAGGCCATCCCGAAGGTGAGTGCCCTCACGGATTCGTCGTCTATCGTCAGGTTCCGCAAATCGCACACGTTCTCCATGACGTAGAACGTCGCGTTGCAGTACAGCACGCTTCGGTAGCCGTAATCGACCGCGTTGAAGTTCGACAGGACCACTGGGTCGGTCCACTGCTGCTTCACGAACACGCCGTCGCCGAATCCCTCGTAGGATTCCCAGTTGAACTCCCTCGCGTATGCGGAGAAGAACGCCTTGGCCTCCTCCAGCCCGTTCTGCTCGGAGAGTATGAGCACCTGCACGGGCCTTATGCGCACGCCTATCTGTATCTCGTCGGTGAGTTCGCGGACCAATGCGAAAACCGTGCCCGGCGTCAGGTCCTTCCGTTTCATGAAGGCCTGTTCCGAATCCACGATGACGGGCGTATCGTACCCGTACCGCTGCTTCAGCGCGGTTATCTGTCCGAATATCAGCGAAAGAAGGTCCATTTCACAACTCCCAGACTATCTCGGCCCCCATCTCCTCGGCGATGGGTTTCACCGCGTCGAGTATCGCGCGGTGCACCCAGCCCTCGGAGGCGTTGTGCGTGGCGAACCCGCCGAGCCGGTTCACCCACTCGGCATACGCGGTCCTGCCGTTTATCACGGCTCCCGTATGCACGATCGTGTGCGTCTTGCGCCATTGTTTCATGTCGTAGAACGGCGCGTCTATGACTATGCGCGCCTCGGTTTCGGTGGGCGCGTACTGCGTTATCAGCGACTTCATGTTCCCCGAAAGGACGGGCGAGGAAAGCCTTAGCGTCAATGCGAGCAACGACTGGATTCTCTCCACCATCGTCATCCCCTCCTCGCCGAGAGCGTGTACTCCCAGTCGGGATGCTTGGCGAACTCGCTTTCCTTGCGGTGCAGGGAACGCTGGACGGCCTCGACGATCCATAGTTCGTTCCAGAAACGGAGCAACGTTCCACGCGAGACGTCCTCTATGTCGTCGTCGGTGACGAGCGTCATCCTGCTTCCGTCCACGGCCCATACGCCGTTCACCGCGTCCATCTGGGTCGATTTCGCGGATATGGGGCGTGCGTGGAAGGTACCGCTGGGAAGGTGATCGTAAACCCATTGCGAGGGGGTTCCGACGGCGTTCTGCTCGTCGCGCACCCAGTATTCGCAGGGAACGAAGTTCGCCCTTCGGCTATGGAAGAGATCTACGCGACCCACGGCCCGAAGTACCCTCCCCTTCCGATGTGCGCGGACCATAGCCCCGTCATGCGGAGGTGGTCCTTGGCGTTCGGCGCGAGCGTTATCTCCCCGAGCGCCCTCTTGCTCGCGACTATGCCCTTCTCGGGGTCATAGCCGGAATCGGCGGATATGTCGCCGTTCTTGAACACGTAGTAGGCCTGCTCTATGAGGGCCAGTTTGTAGTGCTTCTTCTGTTCGTCCGAAAAACAGGGCCAGTAGTCGGTGACGCGCTTGAAGAAATGCGCGTTCAGGTACGTTTCCATGCGGTCCTCGATGCGCCTTAAAAACGCGTTCACCTTGTCGGACGGGTTGGCGGTGTCCTTGAGTTCGGCCTCCAGGTCCACGCCCGTGTACTGGCGGAACTCGTCCGCCGTTATGTATCGCGTTAGAAGCGGTGGGGTCATTTCCTTCTCCAGAGCAGGTCTATGAGGGCCTTGCGCTCATCGTCGGAAAGCCCGTCGACGTATTTCTCCATGTCGATTTCGGCTTCCTTCGGCTTTTCGCCTTCGGCAGGCTTTTCTTCTTCTTCGGGAGGTTCTTTCTCTTCCCCTTCGGGTTCATCCTTCGGTTCCTCGACGGGTTCTCCGTCCCTTTCGGGCCTTTCCCCGAGGTTATCGGAAATCCATTCCTCGATCTCGTCGGGCGAAGCGCCCTTCTCCCATCTTTCGGCGAAGTCCATCTGCTTCTCCTTCGAGGCGTGGTCGGCTATGGAATCGACGAGCGCCTTAGCGGTCTCCTCGGTTCCCTTCTCCTTCCATTCGTCGAAGCGCGCGTAAATCTCCGCGAGGTCTCCCTCCGCGTCGAAGCGCTCGATCTCGAAATCCTCGTCGGTGGTGACGTCCATTTCCTCCTCGGGTCCGTCGTGGGCGTCCCATTCGTCACGGGTCACCTCGCGGTCCCCGATGAGGTACTTTCCGCCCCTTATGGCCTTCTTCGCCTTGGGTTCCTCGTCGGGGCTTTCGTGCTTGCACGGTCCCCCGTCGTTTTCCTTTGTCGTGAAATGTCCCTTTTCGTCCTGGTATGGCATATCGTTTACCTGCCTTTCGTTCCGTATGCCTAATTATACGACGAAAAAAGGGCGAGCGCATACAATACGTTCGCCCCAATTCCGCCACGCGGTCAGCCGATTAGTTGACGGTGACGGTGGACGGGGTCTTGGCGATGAGTTTGCCGGAGGCGTCGACGAGGCCGAAGTAGTAGGCCTGGGCTGCGGCTGCCTCGGTGACCCATTCGCCGATGTTGCCGGCGATGACGGTGGTACCGTCGATGGTCACGCTGGAACCGATGTTCCCGAGGGCCGAGGCGCTGTAGACCAGTTGTCCGCGAAGGCCTGCGGGGTTGGTGAAGAAGTTGACGAGTTGCCAGTTGTAGCCGGTCGCCGCACCCTTGGTCTGGACGCGGAGGAGGTTGGTCTTGCTGGTGCCGTCGACGTCGGAGACGCAGACGTAGATGCCCGGGGTCTTGTTGCGGGGAACGAAGATTCCGTGGTAGAGGAGGTAGTTGATGATGTAGCCGTGGAATCCCGCGAGGCCGGAGAGTTCGGGTCCGTAGATCTTGTTGTACTCGATCTTGCGGACGGGGACGGTGGCCTTGAGGGAGACGACGGCGAAGTTGATGACCTTGGAGGTCGAGGTGGCGCTGTAGCCGTTGTCGGTCAGGGCGATGTCGGTGAAGAAGCGGTCGGAGGGAACCTCGACGATCGGGCGTCCCTGGTACTTCTCCACGGTGAAGGTGATTCCGCTCTCGGCGCGGAAGTCGCCCTGGGTGATGAACTTGACGAGTTCGGCGCTGTTGCGGATGAGGGACATCACGGTCGGGGAGACGAAGATGACCTGCTCCTCCTCGGGAACGCCCATCTCGAAGAGCCACTCGAAGGCCTCGTTGAAGCGGTGGATGACGCCGGTCGCGCCGTTGAGGGCGTTGATGTAGGCGCCGGAGGTCTGCGCACCGGCGGTATCGACCGCGAGGGTGATGCGGTTGCCGAGGGAGACGGCGGTCTGGTCGGCGATGAAGGAGAAGCGCGCGGCATCCACTTCGGGGATGACCTTGACGCGGTGGAACTCCTGCAATGCGTTGCCGATGACGATGCCGGCGGTTTCCTCGTTGGCGATGTAGTCGATGCGGAACTGCTTGCCGCGGACCCACTGGAGGCGGAATATCTCCCAGGAGACGTCGACGCCGCCGATGCGGAAGCCGTCGCGGGAACCGCTGGCGACGTTGCCGGCGTAGGCCGCGTAGTTCGGGGCCTCGGCACCGCTCGGACGGGCACTGCCGGGAGCGACGTGTCCGACGCTGTTCTGCTGGGTCGCGTAGTAGTCGGAGAGGCCGTCGAGAAGGATGCTGGCTATCTTGACGTAGCCGGTCTCGGTGAAGTTCACGTCGATGAACTTGTCGCCCTTCTCGAGGATGGCCGATTTGGAATCGTGGGCAAAGTACTTGTCCACCGATTTGGGTAGGTACTTGGTGATTACCTCAAAAGAGTTCATTTTCTATTTTTCCTTTCTGTGTTTTACAAAGTGACGCCAAGGAGTTTCTCGGCCTGCGCCTTCTCGTCCTCCTCCCCTTCCTTCAGATGGTCCTCTTCGGCCTTCTCTTCGGGTTCGAGGATGGCTTTGGCGTCGTCGAGCAATTTCTTGATGGACTCGTCGTCCAGGCCCCCGTCACGGAGGGTCTTCAGCAATTCTTCTGCCGTCATTTACCTTTTCCTTTCGTTCAGTCGAGGTCCACGCCCAGGTAACGGCTGGCAAGTTCCGCCTCGGTCGGCCCGTCGGGATGCGATGCCTCGCTTCCGAGCGGCACGATCGTGGACGGCGCCGACTTCCAGTCGGGATGCGATGCCATCTCCGCCGCGAGCGTCTCCTCGTCGATTTCCAGTCCCTTTCCCCTGAAGTACGCCTCGATGTCGGACACTATGTCCTCTCGCACGTCGTTGGCCTTGAAAGCGTATTTCCGCGAAAGTTCCCGGTTGCGTCCCTCCAGTTCGGCGTACCTGGCCTGCAGTGCCTCGCCGTCCTTCGTGAGTTCCGCCACCCGCTCGTTCAGGGAATCAACCGATTTCGCCTTCCCGAACAGGTCGTCCAGCCCCTTCAGATCCTTCACTCCGTACCTGTCGAAGAACGCCCGATGTGACCTTTCGATCCTCTTCTGCATCAGTTCGTTCACGCGTTCCTTCGTGAATGTCCCGGGAGTTGCCTGTCCCGCTTGGTCTCCAGTGACCGCCTTACCTGGATTTTCTTCCATATAGCATTAACCTCGCTACTAAGTGACCATATTTTAATGCATTTCGGAAGGTTTTTGAACAGCGTTGGCGAAAAAACGGCCCATTCACGAAAAAACGGCCCATTCACAGCCGTTCCTTCCATTTCCTAACGAGCATCTCGGCCTTCAGCAGTTCCGCTTCCAGCCGTTTCGACCTGCGTTCCCTGAGCAGCGCCCTAAGCATCCTCACGCGTTCCTCGTATGCCTCCACGGCGATGCGTGCGGGCGTCCTCATTTCCCTGTCGCCCTCGCGTCGGTGCGTATGGTACTTCCGCTTCAGGCGCTTCATGGACTTCTTCCTCACCTCGTCCTCGGTCAGCGAGACGAAGTAGTGCCTGCAGTTCGGTCGGGTGATGAACCACGCGGGTTCCCCCATGACCCACTGCACGGTATACAGTCCGCGTTCGCGTGCCCATTCCATCGCGCTTTCGGGAGCGTTCTCGTCGACGTACATGCGCCCTTGGTACGGCAAATGGTCCTCGGCGCAGTCGTCGTGCGACGACGCAAGGTAGAACCACTTTCCGTCCTTCCTGCTGCCACGGACGAAATCGCCCAATATCCCCGCCTTCTCGTCTTCCGCCCTTTTTGCCGTTACGCGGTTTATTATTTTCGCCATAGGTTCCATCGCGTCCACGAAAAGCGGGACCAGTATCCCGGGGTCGGCGTCGGGCGTCCATAGTTTCCGCGCGCGGTTCGCCACCTTGATTGCGGAAGCCAATAAAGCCTTCTCCCTCACGCGCGATCCGACTGTCATGTCGAAAAGCGCCTTGTGGACCTTCCTACTCGGCGTCCCCTTCAGCGTCTCCGCGTAAATCCTTGCGAGGTAGCGGTTCCGAAGCGCCTTCAGGCTCTCCCTCTCCCGTTCCCTTCGCAGGTACAGGTCTTCCAGTTCCCTTCTCATCAAGATACCCCATGTCGAACTCGTCCTTCTCGCGGTTCTCGTCGAGCCATTCGCGTTCCTTCTCGATCTCGTCGTCGGAGAGTTTTCCTCCCCAGAGCAGTTTCACGAACCTGTCGGTCGACAGTTGCCCCTGGCTCCACGCGGGACCGAGCGTCTGCAGTTCGGTCTCGAAGGACGGGTTGGCGAACTCGTCGTACTTCACGCCGACCTGCCAGTCCTCGGGGACGAACCTACCCTCCCTCATGTAGGACCACGCAAGCAGCAACTGCCCGCAAAGCGCCTCGAGCGCCTTGGTCTCGTTCTTTATGATCGTGTTCCGCGTGAATATCGTCTGCTTCTCCTTCTCCCGTTGCGCCAACGCGTTGTCGTCGCGGGAGACGTTGAGGCCGAGCGAACTCGGCGAAAGCGCGCCGATGAGCACGTCGGACAATACCGAAGAATACAATTCCGCGTACTTCCCGAACTCGAGGTTCGGCTGTGTCGTCTGTATCGCCGTCGAAACGTCGCCGTTGCCGTCGGGCGTGGTGTCGAGTTTCACGTATTGCCTGTTGTACACCTTCGGGAGTTCGGGCACGCCCCGGTCGCTCCGCTGAAGCAGGTCCACGGGATAGTATTCGACCGGCGTGGAGACGCGGTTCGTCTGGCCCGCCTGCGTGAGTATCTCGTCGAGGAAGTCGAACAGGTCCAGCCTGCCGTCGTAGAGCGATTTCCCCCGGTTCCTGCGGAGCGGGTCGAAGTAGTACTTGAGCGGAACCGCCAACAGCGAATCCACGCCCGTCAGCACGTAGTCCCTGTACCCCTCGGTCTCGGGAAGCGAATCCATCGGGATCGGCGTTATCGAATTGCCCTTGCCGAGCCTGAACAGACGGAACTCCACGCGGGTCCCTTCCTTGGCGCGCAACCTCGTTTCCACCAGTACGTAGTCCTTCCCGTCGGCGTCCTTGTAGTAACTGCTGAAAGCCATGCCGATGAGCACGTTCGACTTGTACACCGGGTACCAGTCCTCGGCCCCGAAGCGCTCGATTATCGGATAGGGGGACAATCCGGGGTTCAGGTTCACCTTCCACGCGCCGTCGCCCTCGACCAGGGCCATCGGACGCGAGACCTGCGTGAGCAGGAAGTCGAAGTCGTTGGCCTTCAGGATCGCGTCGAGTTCGTCCTGCCTGGTCGCGGTTATCGTGGGCATCCCGACGACGTTCGACACGGTGTCGACGATCGCGCGGGGAACGCCCGAATGGATGCGCTTGACGTTCTCGTTGACGGAACGTCCCCAGAAGTAGTCCCTGCGGTTGCGGTTGTAGATCGGGTTCTCCGCCCATCCGTAGGTCTGCTGGTTCGTGTACCAGTTCAGCAGTTCGTCGCCGTCGCCCATGTACCATATCCGGTTTGCGCGCACGTTCGACCTGCGAATGGCCTCGTCGTCGTTGATGTACGTAAGGCGTCCGTCGTTCGGGTCGCCATTGAGTCTGGCGAGGCCCAGCAGGCGCATCGCCCTCCTCTTTATGAAATCCGCTATGTTCATGTATATATATTACCCCCTCGCGTCCGGTTCCTTAAAGGTTTTCCATCGCACGAGCCTCTTCCTCATGGGAATCCACGCGTACTCGAAGGCGTTTATCGCGTGGTCGTCGTAGTCCTCGCGCACCCTTCCGTCGCGTGCCTTCCTCGCGTTCCGCATCTCGCGGAGCAGGTTCGGGCATCCGGCGGAAAGCGTCAATGCGCCATAGGCCATCAGCAGGTTCTCGAAGTACACCCTCGACAATATGGGTATCTTCGACGACGGCTCGAACCGAAGCCCGTAGGCACCCTGCCTCGAAGCCTCCAGCGCAAGCCCGTCGATGAACCCGCCCGAATCGGCGCAGTCCACGTAGCACGTCAGCGACGGCAGGCCGTACTTCGCCTGCCAGTTCCTGAGCGCCGAAACCATCTCGGACTGCACCTGCGGGGACGTCTTCCTCTCGGATTCGGACTTCCCCTCGTTGCTGTCGAACCATTCCTCGATCGCCTCGACGCGGTCGAAGCCTCCCGAGACGCCGACGAGTTCCATGACGTTCGCGCTGCCCAGCCTCACGGCGTTCGAGGGTCCGTACTTCACCTTCCCCTCGCCGTTGCTCATCCCGAAGTCTATGCCCACGCACACCGAATCATACCTGCGAGAAGCCGATTCGTATGCCGGGAAGACGAGCGAATCGACGAGGTGCGGATAGGTCCTGTCCGACAGGTTCCCCCAGCACCCGAGCGATTCGACCTTGTAGATGTCGTAGGCCTTCTCCTTCAATAGCCGGGCACCCCTTACCTGTCCTTCCGAAAGGTACGGATTGCACTTATAACTCGAAATGTGCAGCGCCAGCCCGTCGCCGTAGCCTATATTAAACGAAGGATATTCCGCGAACTGCCACCCGACGGTCTCCAGCGTCTCCACGTCGTCCTCCAGCCTGTCGCGGAAGAACGTCCCGTATAGCCAGTGCCCGACGTCCCAGGCGTTGAACAGGAACGTTATCTGCGGACGCAGGTCGGGTTCGTAACTCGGGACGCGGATCGAGCCGTCCACCACGCGGAACTCCTCGTAACTGCGCAGTTGCGAGGCCTCCTCGAAGTATATGTCGGTCCAGTACCCGCACTCGACGGACGTGCCCGTTATGTTCTCCACGTCGTTCATTCCCCCGAAGAGTATCACCTGCCCCGTGGGCCTGTACGTTATCCTGTGCGGCGAGACGTTGAAGCGGAACAGATGCGCTATGCCGAGTTTCCGCGCGACGTTCCTCAAAATGGAAAAATTGCTCTGCGCGTTGTCCTTGTCGTTCTGCCTCACCATCAGGACGTTACGCCTGGGGTCGGAGAATATCTTGAAGAACGCCTCCAGCCCGATGAAATTGTACGTCTTCCCCGTGGAACGCCCGCCCTTCAGCGCGCGATACCTGCAGGAACAGTTCGTGAACCATATCGGGGCATAGGCCTCCAGGCGGAGCGCCTCATCGCTTATCGTCGCTTCCATCCCGAAGCGTCCACTTCCTCTCTGGGTCGTCCACGCGCGGGTCTCCCAGGCGCGTCTTCGGGTCTATGCGCTTCCCGCCGATCACGACGGTTACCTTCCCCTCCTCGTCGGCCTGCACCTGCTGCCTCGGCATGAACTTCGCGTTCGTGCGTTCGAGCCACCACGCGGTACCCTGCCAGCCGGGCTTCCCGGCCCTTATGACGTCGCGGGACGTCCTTATGAACAGCGCGTAGGAGCGTTTCACGGCGTCATGCAGGAACGCCTCGACGCTCTCGACGCCGTTCCGCTCGTCCTCCTCGCCCCTCTTCATCCATTCGGCATAGCGGTTGTAACGCGTTCCGCAGATGTCGCAGGCGTACTCTATCGGCAATCCGTCGGCGATGTTCGACGCGATGCGCTCGGCGAGTTCCCTGGTAAGTTCCAATGATGCTTTCATATGCGCATTTTAGCACGCGGGGGACGGACGGCGCAACCGAAACGGAAAACGCGAAACGCACGGAACGCAAACGGAAAACCGAACGCGCCGAATAACCCACGCCCGATAACCTCTCCCCCTTTCCCGATCGTATCGCCCCCCTTAATACGCCTGCGCGCGCCTCTTCGCCCTCTCCCCTCTCATCCCCTCCCCCTCTTCCCCATTTCCGCTTAAGGGTTTTAAGGGTTACTTAATAGTTACTGAATAGTTAGTATTTTTTATAAAAAAATACTGAATAGTTTTAAGGGTTTGTCTTCGCGTCCGCGTATATATGTAAGGGGAAAGTTATGGGAAAAGCGAAAAACGCTTCAAACCCTTAAGAAACCCGGCAAAGGGAAGGGAAACATTAGGGGGAAACCTTAGGAAGAGGGTAAGAGAAAGCGTAGAGAATCGCGCACGCGCACACGCACGCCCACGCGCACACAGGCCACCCGACTGCGTCCGACTGCGCGAATGAAAAACGCACGATCCAACGCGCACCCCTGGGAAACATACCTTGTTTGTTTGCGTGGTCCCTTCCGAACCTTTCGCCCTTCGTCGCTTCCCCCCGGAACCCCCGAACCTATACGCCAATCGAAACCCCCGAACCTCCAACCCTCGCGCGATCTCCCGGATAGCCGCATGCCCGAAACCCCCGAACCCCGGCAATCCGCCACCCATCGAAAAACCTCCCATATACCTGCGTGAACCTTCTTCCAGAAACCTACTTGCATACTTTCCTGCATACTCGTCCGCATCTCCTTCTTATATACTTTCCTGCATACTCAGCGCATACCCTTAAAATACCCAAACGCATACTCTTCTTACATACTTGCTTATATACTCCCGTTTACCTGCGTGAACCAACTAAAACGCCCTGGAAAATCGTCAATCGAAACCCCAAAAAAATAATCGGAAAATCGTCAGCGAAAACGTCTTTTTATCCTCTCTTTTTCCGTCAGCGAAAACGCTTATAAACATCTCTTTTTTCCGTCAACCAAAAACCAAAAAACCCACCTATAAAATCGTCAACGCAAACCAATAAAAACCCCTCTTTTTTCCGTCAATGCAACCCCCGAAAACCCCGATGCAATCGAAACTTTTTCCCTGTTTGTATTGCGTGGGTTTTTGTCAACGAAAAAGCGAAAAACATACCTATAAAACCGTCAATCGAAAACCTGAAAACGCACGCTTAAAAATGTCAATCGAAACCCTAAAAACGCATCTAAAAAAACGTCAACCGAAACGCAATAGACCCACGCTTATAATCGTCAACCGAAAACACGAAAAAGCACGCTTATAATCGTCAATGAAAAAAACGGAAACCCTCTATAAATACGTCAACCGAAAACCTATATAAATCCGTCAACCGAAACGCAATAGACGTATCTATTTAACCGTCAATCTACCCCTCTGCAAAAACGTCAGCCCATACCCTGGAAACCCCTCTGTAAAAACGTCAATGCAAACTCTCTTTTATACCCTTGCTTCCGCAATCTTCCTGGGATCCGAAAAGCCCGTTTTTCAACAGCCCCAGGACATTCCGCAAGCGCACGTTTTCCGCAATCCCTGGCGTTGATGAAACGAGGCGAGAGGCCTTTTTGAAAACCCTCTCCGTGTGCGAAGGAGTACCCATTGCCGCGATCTTCCGGCAAACGAAAACCCCCGTTTTTCCGGGGGCCGTCGTTATTCGTTTTCAGGCGTTTTTCGGGATTAGGTAGGTGTTCTGTTTCGTGATGTACACGAGGCCGTTTTCATACTCGAACGCGGCGGAGAATGTCGTTGTATTGTGTCCCACTATGCATAATGCATAGCCGCCCATCCTATCGCATAGTTCGACGCAGTGCATCCAGGCCTCGGACTTCGCCCTCGAAGGGCGATCGTATGCGTCCATGAGGCGAAGGGCCGCGGGCTTTGCCCAGACGTATGCGTTAAGGAGGTTCCGGGCTTTTTTCGTGTTTGGGTTTAGGGTTGTCATTTGTTGGTTTTCCTTTCAATGTTTTTTGATTGTTTTTAAATGGGTTTTTGATGGGTTGCCGGGGGTTTTATGGGCCTCCGGGGGTTGGTCCGTCATTCGTCCATCAGGTCGAGCAGGAGGGCCGCAAGCCATTTCTCCGCGTCCTTTTTGCCGAGTTTGCCCAAGAAGGCGTTTAGCGTGGCTTTCGAGCGCGTTTCCAGGATGAGCCGGAACGGAACGCGGAGCCGGGGGTTTTCGGGGCTTTCCGCGTGTCCGTTGCGGTATTGCCTGCCGTCGTATTCGACGACGAATTGCAGGGCCTCTTTGTAGGGATGTGCGCGGTAGCCGGTCCTTTCGAGGATCGTGCGGGATTGTATGGTAAGCGTTTTCATCGTTGGGGATCCTTTCCTAATGGGATGGTGATGCAAAGTGCAATTGTTCCGTCTTTCGTCGCTGTCGCTTCCACGCAAAGGACTTCTTCGTCGAGCAGTTCGGGGAAACTTTCCATCACTTGCCAGGACATGGCAAGAGAAACTTTTTCCTCATAGAGCAGGAGCCCCTTCCTTATCGTCACGAGGCCAATGTTTTTGTCTAGTATTTCCCTTAGTTTCATTGTTTGGGTTCCTTTCGTAATTCGTTCCTTAGGTAATTGAGGGCATCTATCCAACCTTCGACGTAATCGCGGCGTTTCCTGTGTGCGGGCTTTAGGCTTTCGCAGCGTGCGAGCGTTGCCGCGATGAGTTCCGGGGCGGTCATTCGGTAACCTCCAGGAGGTTGTGAACGTCCTGCGCGAATTGCTCCATGGAGTAGCCGAAATCCGCGCCTTCGGGAGTGCAGTAGTAGGCGAGTACCTCCCATTGATCCCTCGTGTAGATAAGCCCGTCGTCGATGGCCTGGGAAACCGCTTCTTCGATGTCATGGCCTTCCTGTTGGTAGGATTCGGCGCGATCCGCGATGTCCTCCGCGATCTTGAGGAACTCCCAGGACGCGCCGGGGAAGGTGTCGTAGAGTTTTTGCTTCGTCATTGTTTGAGCCTCCTTTTTATTCGCTCACCCATAATATAGCATTGGCGTTAATAAGATGCAAATAATTTTTTAATAAAGAAGTGAAATATTTTTTTGATAAGGGTTTCGGGTGTATGCGTATATAAAGGATATGTGCGTGCGTATGTGAGAGGGGCCGCGATCGAATGGGCGAGCGGACGCGTTACGGAAAAGGAAGGGGCGACGGGTAAAAATATGGGCTACGGACGAACGCGTTACGGTAAGGCGTTGCCCCCTCCACGGATGAAGGAACGGGACCACGGACGGATAAAGAGGGCGACGGATAAACACGGTTGCGGACGGATAAACACGGTTGCGGACGGATAAAGAGGGCGACGGATAGACGCGCCACGGCTACGGAAACGGGCCCACGGATGAAACGCGGACCCCTGCGGACAATCGCTCACGGCTACGGTTGAACCCGTCACGGATGAAACGTTACGGTCACGGATGAAGGGCCCACGGACGGACGGAAACCGCGACGGATGCGCTTAACCCCCTACGGATGGCGTGATACCCCAACGGACGAAACGAAAACCGCCCACGGACGGGCGGCTATCGTTCGGCGGCTATCGTCTCCACGTCCGCCACGGATCGAGCCACGACGTATTCGTAGCCTTTCGATTGCGCCCAGGCACGGAACCTCCTTTGCGCCTCGCGGAGACGTCCCGTGAGCGTCTTCACCTCGATGAACGCGATGCGCCCGTTCCCCGGGAGCGCGATGAGGTCCGGGAAACCCTCGGGCAGGCCCGTGTCGAAGAACCTGCCGTCGGCGGTGCGGACGCGCCCGACGTTGCACCGGAAGCAGGCCACGCCCACGGAACCGAGGTAGGCCCGTATGGCGTTCTGGACGTCACGCTCTGGGAGTTGCCGCATCGTTGAGCAACGCGTCGCGCGCGTCGAGTATCTGCTTCCTGTAGTCGCGCATTATGGTGTCCGCGTTCTCGCGGAGGAACTTCGCCACGGCGAGGGCGTCGGATTCGGTCAGTCCGAGGTATATCGTGGAAACGTAGGTGTCGCCCGAGATCGTGCGGAGACACTGCACGACGTAGGTTTTCCCACCGAGCGTCCATACGGAGACGAGATAGCCCTTCTTGCGGTTGGAGAAGAGGGACAATCGCCTTGCGGACGGGTCCTCGCGGAGGCGGTTGAACTCGCCTTCGGCCCATCGGATCCGCTCACCCTCGTCTTCGGGCAGCCATTCGGGCAGTTCGCCCGCGAAGAGGAAGCGGACGTGGTTTCGCTTCCGTTCGTTCATGAGTATTCGGTTCATTATCGGTTCACCTCCGTCTTCAATGGTCCGCGCGTTGCTATCCGCACGGTGTCTCCCACGCGGATGAGGCCCACGGATGCCGGGCCGCGCACGACGACGATGCCGTCCTTGGCGGAATATCCGGCGGAGGGGGACAGAAGCGCTAGGGCCACGGATTCGAGGCGGTCGCGCCAGTCGTCGGGATGCTTCGCGCGGAGTTCGTCCACGAAGCGTATCTCGAGTTCGGCGCAATATGCGTCGCCGAGCGTGGATTCGGCGGTTTGCGAGCGCACGCGGTCGCGGATGCGGTCGGCGCGCATCGGCAGGCGCAATGGATGTGGTTTCATTGTTTTCGTTTTCCTTTCCTGCGGGGGAGTTTCCACCCGCAAACGCGTTCGATGAGGATGATTAGGCCGCAGACCGTCATCGCGGCGGCGAACGGCAGGGCGAGCGTGACGAGCAGTATCAGTAGCCAGATGGGGATGGTGATCATTCCGTTTTCCCTCCAATCGTCTCGCACAGCGCGTCGTATGCCTCGTCCAGCGTTCCCTCTGAGACGCATATCGTCCCCAGGGTCCGCGTGATTGCGTCGATTGCGCCGGATATGGATTCGAGTCGCGGAAGTTTCCCCAGTTCCGCGAGGACCTCCTTAGCCGTTTCCGCGCATTGCCTGAGGCTTCCCCTGGCGCAATGGATGCCGTAGGTGAGCGATGCGCATCTGTCGATGAGGTCGAATTGTTCTTGGTTCATAGCAGTTTCAGTTGTTCCTGTCCTTCCTTCCTTTCGTTCGGCTCCTCGTAGCGTAGCCTCGATTCGCATATCCCCGCGTATTCGGGGTCGATCTCGAATCCCACGAAATCCACTCCGAGGTTCTTGCAGGCAACGAGCGTTGTTCCCGTTCCGGCGAATGGCTCCACGACGAGCAGGCCATCGGTTTTCGGGATTATCCCGATGACGTTCTCCATGACCCTGTACGGCATCTGGCAGGGATGCCCGTACTTAGACGAGGACACGTTCTTCACCTGGTCCACGCTCCACCAATCATATATTGCCCCCCCCGCGATTCCGCGCTCGATCCTGTCCGCGATGCGTTTGTCCTTCGGGTTCTTGTAGGGTTGCGTGACGAGGGAGAAGTCGGGCTTTATTCCGTAGAACGCGATGTCCCTGTGTTGCCTTCCCGTGTTGGAATTATACACCCACGAGACGACGCGTTCGGGAGGCTTTCCGAGTTCGATGGACAATCGGTGCAATGCTTCCGGGTAATGGATCACGACTGCCCTTCCACCGCATTTCCCGATGAGACGCGCGAGCATTGCGTAGTATTCGCCCTCTGGCATTTTGTCCCTGTACGTCCTGTAGCCGTATCCTACGTTGAACGGAGGGTCGGTAACGAGAACGGGGAACCGCCCTTCGGGTACGTGGTCGATCAGTTCGTTGCAGTCTCCCGTGGTTATCAAATTGAGGTTCATTCGGTTTCTCCTTCCGATGTCTGAAGTTTGATAAGTTTCAGGTACATCCCATCGAGCGTTTCGACCACGCCTTTCAGCGTCTTCGCCACCTCCTCGATGGAATCCCCCATGCATTTTCTTACCGAAGGATCCATGTAATCGTCGATCGAGCGTTGCAGCCACGACAGGTCATCCGCGTCTTCGTAAACGTCCCGTCTCACGCGACACACGCCGTATATGATCATCGGTATGTCGAAGTTCATTTCCTTTCTCCCTTCATAGATCGAACAGGTTTCCCTGTCCCTTGGCGTCGAACCCTTCCAGCCGGTCCTTCGCTATGCGGTGGTATTTTTCGTCTATCTCGAAGCCCAGGTAGTCGTGGCCCAGGCGTTTCGCCACCGCGCAGGTCGTCCCCGAGCCGCAGAACGGGTCGAGTATCAGCCCACGGCCCCCCCCCGCACGAATTGCGGATGAGGTTCCCGATGATTTCCTCGGGCTTTATCGTGGGATGCCCGTACTTGGCCTTGTCGGCGACGTTCGTGGACGATAAATAGACGGTCTTCCCCGTCTCGAAACTCGGTTTCAGTTCGACGCCGGGTTCCCAGAAGTAGAGGCAGTATTCCTTGTCCTTGAGGTAGTGTCCGTTGTTGAACGGCGGAGGGTTCGTCTTCGCCCATACTATCATCTCCCAGTTGCAGCCGCGTTCCTTCGCGAAGAACGTCAGGTAGTCGTAAATCTGCTCCTTGTTGCACCATAGGTAGATGTTGATTTTCTTGAGCACGCGGACGAACTCGGGGAGTATCGAGAGGTCGATGCCGACGTGCAGGGAAGAACCGACCATCTGGCTTACGTAGGAGTTCTTCCTGCCTTTCAGCACGCCTCCTCCATCGCTTAATCCCTTTATCTCATACGGCGGGTCGGTGACTATCAGGTCCACGGACTTGTCCGGAACCTTCTTGATCAGTTCGTAGGCATCGCCGAGGACTATCTCGTTGATTTCCATCTTCTCAATGTCCTTTCGTAATGTCTCTTCGCCTGCCTGTACGCGAAACCGCCCCTGTGCTTGGCATAATCCATGTCGGCCTTCGCCCTTTCGAGTTCGGTCATGTCCTCGTAGCGTTTCGCTTCCGCGTCGGATATGCGTGCGTTGATGAATTGTCCTAGCATTTCACGTACCTCACGTAATAGTCGTGTTGGTAATCCCTGTATTTCTTCCGGTTATTCGCGCGCCACTTCCTCATGTATTCCCTCATGTATTTAGTCCTGTCGAACGCCATCCACCATCCTCCTGTATTCGACGTATTTCGGGCAGTCGTCGTGGCAACCGGCCCTTCGCTTCTCGCAGTTCCTGCAGGGAGACTTCCCCGCGTGGATGGAGAAGATCATCGGCTTGAGGCGCGCCATTTCACGTAGCCCTCCAGCGAATCCATCTCGTCGATCGTGAGTTGCCTTTCGTCGGAATAGACGCGCCCGTCGACGATGCACAGGTGCTTCCTTAGCGTGGATAGCGCCGACTTCGCGGACGCGAGTTCCGTTTCCAGTTTTATCAGTTCCATTCCTTACCTCCCATAGGTTAACCTCGCGAGTTCGTGGGCCTCCTCGTAGTCGGAACACGACGAACCGAGGTAGGGCAACCCCTTGGCCCGAAGCGAACGGACGAACCTCGCTGCCTTGCGCACGTCCCAGAACGTCCTGTCCGCTTCCTCGCCCTTGTATAGGAAACTTACCGTGATCATTTTATCATTCCCCCTCCGGTTTTTTCACCCCGAACGTCGTCTCGGTCCCGTCCTTCATGGTGACGACGTAGGAATCTCCGTCGAAGTGTATGGTCTTCCAGTCGCGGTTCACGAGCATGAACGCGACGAGGTTCTCGATGAGCGCGTCGGTCATTTTCCGTCCTCCCCGATGATGTCCAATAGCCTGCGGATGGTGTCCAATAGCCTGCGGACGTCGTTGGAAATGCGAATGTTTCCGACGCCACCTTCCCCGAGGATTAGGTAATCCGTGGAGCAACCGAGGAAACGGGCGATTCTTCCCAACTGCCCAAGCGACGGCTCGCAAGCCGAGTGCTCCCACCTGCTTACGGCGGCGGGGGTGACCCCCAGGTATTTGGCAAGTTCCTTCGACTTTGCCTTGATTTCCATTCGTCGGTCGCGGATCCTCTCCCCGATTTTCGTTTCGCTTTCGTTCATTTCGATTTCTCCTCCCTAAGTTTCCTTATGGTACGCAACAGCGCCCTTTCGCGTTTCACGTGGAACGCTATGCGCTTCACCAGACGCCTGTTCTCCTCCGCGAGGTCGTGGATCGCGTCCTTGTAGAATCGTTCGTCACTCATACCTGTCTCCGTTGAAGAAGAGGTCCCAATGGTCCTCGTCCTCGTAATAGTCCTGCGCCTCGTCGGACATCCATTCCTGCGCGTCGTTTCGGAGGACTTCAAGCAATTCCCCGACTTCCTCCTTCGTGGCGTTCAGCGTCGCGTCCAGCGCGTCCGTGGGGCGTCCTTCCTCGTCCTCTTCCTCAAGTTCGGCTTCGACGCACTCCGTCGCGTCGATGTCCTCGGGATAGGGCCAGCCCTCGTCATCGTGTTTCACGGTGAATCCGATGCCGTCGGTCTCCACCGAGGACGAATAGGTGATGGTCGATTTATCTCCCGTATCGACGTTCTCGATTTCGTACTGCCTGTAGCAGTGGTCGGAATAGAATTCCTCGAAGAACTGCGTGGCCTTCAGTCGGCCCACGCATATCGGTTTCATTGCTTTTCCTCCTAAATTATTCATTTTCTACAATCTCCTTATTCATAAAACCTCAATGCCCCCGTCCTCGCAAAGTATGACTTGCTTGCCTGGGAACATCTTTTTGATTTCCCTTCCGTTTTCCAAGACGATCGTTTTCATCGCTTGTCCTCCATCCATTTCCTCATCATTCGGTATTCCTCCTGCGACAGCGTTCGCCCGGTTATCCTGTGGCAGTCGTCGTCCAGTATCTCGTAATCGACGCGTCCGTCCGGGAACCGCCTTTCCCTGAACTCCAGGCAGGACACGACGTCTTTCAGTACTTTGAGCATTCGGGCATCGTGGTTTGAGCCATAACCCATTGCCTTGTAGTTCTTGATAGGTTTGTAATCCGGGACCACCACCGTTCCGATTCGCTCGTTGTGGTAACGGTCCTTGTAAATCGCCACCAGGTTCTTTGTGTTGTATATGTGGTAGTAATACAGGCCGTTCTTTATCGTGAAGTCGCGTAGTTCCGGCATCGTCATCTCATTCGGCATTTTCATTCCCCTTCCTCCCTGCGCATCAGTTCGGCGCGGATTTCCGCGAGTTTGGCGAGGATCAGGTTCAGATCCTCGTAGGACTGCGGGTAATGCAGTTTGCGCTCCCATCGAAGGTAGCGCATCCATAATTTGTCGGTTGTCATTTCGGTTTTGCCTCCTTGGAAAGGTGCCCGCCGATTGGAGGCTCGGCGGGCGGGAGCCTTGGTTAGATGAGTTTGCGCCTCTTTCTGGGCTTTGGGTATCTCGACAGGCCATGCAATGCGATCTCGGCCTGGTCGGGATCGACCTTGATGGACACTGCCCTGCATTTGTGATCTGGGCTGAACTTCATGGTCTCCAGCGAGAAGTCCATGCAATGTCCTTCGAACTCCTCGTACTTGATGACATCGGCATCGTAACATTTCTCGATGTCTTTACCGTGGATGGAGCAGTATCTCGTTCCCTTCTTCACGTTTGGATCGTGATAGCCGATGCACCAGTAGTCGTGGGGCGAGGTGCGCCCCGCCTCGAACTTCTCGATCGCTTCTTTTAGTGTCATTTTATTTGCCTCCTAATGACTTACCTATATTATATAACTTTTTAATACTTTGTGAATACCCCAATTTAATAATTTTTCAATTTGTTCCTTCGCGCTTCCATTATCGACCTTGCCCAATAGCGTGGGTTCTTGTAGCCTCGCTTCCTTCCGATTTCGGTCAGTTCGTCCTCCGTCCTCGCCATTCCGACCTCCATCCTCGCGCGCTTCCGGTTCATCTCCGTCACGCGTTCGAGTTCGGCTTTCTCGTCGGCCTCGATTTCCCTTCGCGTCTTCCCGTTGTCGTGTCCGCAGTACGGGCATATACGATCGGTTCCCCCATACACGCGGAAGCACGCGCCGCACTCCCTTATGAGCACGCCGGGCTCCCTCGACGGGTTCCTCGGCCTGCGTCTTTCGAGCGTGTAGACGCGTTTCTCGGTCGGCAACCCGTGGGCATAGCAGTTCCCCACGAAGTCGATGATGACCGCGCGCTTCCCATCCCTCGGGGTGAGGCAACGGCACGCCTGCTGGACGTAGAGGGTCTCCGACTGCGTGGGCCTCAATAGCAGGCAGCAGTCGCACTCGGGAAGCGTTATCCCCTCGGATATGAGGTTGCAGTTGCACAGGACCGCGAAATCGCCCCTTCGGAAGCCTTCCATCAGGCGTTCGCGTTCGTCCTCGGGGGTCGATGCGTCCATGTGCTCGGCGCTTATGCCGTTGTCGCGGAACAGGTCGCGCATCTCGATGCTGTGCCTCACGCCCGCGCAGTACGCGATTGCCTGCCGTCCCTCGGCGAGTTTGCGGTAGTTCTTGATGATGTCCCCATAGACCTTCCTGTCGCACATCGTCGCGCCCAGTTCCTCCTGGGCGTAGTCGCCTGCCCTTACGGAGACGTTCGACAGGTCGACGTTCAGTTTCGGCGCGTATAGGTCGTATGGGGCTATCAGTCCGCGTTCGATGAGTTCGTCGGCGCTTATTCCGTTCACGATCGAATCGCACAGGTCCAGCGGTTTTCCGTCGAGCCTGCTCGCGGTGGCGGTGAAGAGCACCCTTTTACATCCGTAGTAATCGCACACCTTCCGATACGAAGGCGCGGCGGAGACGTGCGCCTCGTCGATGATTATGAGGTCCACGCGTCCGTGCTCTCCCAGGTGGTTCGCCTCGGTGAAGACGCTTTCCAGTCGCGCGTTGCCGATGATCCTTGCGTGTTGCGAGAGCAAAAGGCGACGGTGGGCGAGTATCAGCACCCTCGAACCCTTCTCCGCCGCCCTTTCCGCTATTTCGCGCATTATGTAACTCTTCCCCGAACGGCAGGGCAACACGGCGCACACGCCCTGGTGCACACGCAGTTCGGAGCGTATGCGGTCGTAGACGTCCTTCTGGTAGTCGCGCAAACTCATACGTCGTCGTCCACCTTCGTGCGTTCGTAGGCCACTTTCCTGGCAAGGTTTCCGGCACCCCGTTTCAACCTTATGCCGAGATACACGATGCCCTCGCCGGAATTGTACTTCGAGAACTTCTTTCCGAGGTTCCTCCCGAAGGCCGTCTGGTTGGTGCGCAGGTCGCGTTGCTGGCAGTAGGCGCGGAAGTCCGAATAGAGCGTGTTCGCCCTTTCGTAGGCGTCCCCGTCGGTCTCGCAACGCTCCTCGATCCACTGCTGGACGATGTCCATCTCCCTGCGGTAGGCGGAAGTCGCCCTTTCGATCGCGGCAGGGCGCTTCAGCCCTTCCTCGCAGTAGAGGCGATACCCTTCCGCGAGCCACGCGAATATGCCGTCGCGCTCTTCCAGGAGTTCGTCGCGCAGGTCCTTGTCCTCCCTTCCCGTGAAGTCGGTGGGAACGGGTATCTCGACGATGCGACGCCAGATGCCCTTGTCGGTTCCCCTGACGACCGGTTCGTAGTTCGTCGCCATCCATATCTTGCAGGTGACGGGGAACTCGAAGGAATTGGCGTAGAGGAACCTCGCGGTTACCTTTCCGATGCCCGAGGTGAACAACTTGACGAGTTGCTCGTCCAGTTTGTCCCCGGCCTTGATTTCCTCGACCGCGCAGAAGCGCTTGCCTTTCAACCTTGCGATTTCCTCCGTGTTCTGCTTCCCGAAGTCGTTTTCGGTGAGCAGTTGCGGACGGGAGAAGACGGCATACGAGCCGAGGATCGTGGCGATGACGTCCAACAGGAGCGACTTTCCGTTGTTGCCGTCGCCGTGGAGTATGAACATGCATTGCTCGCGGGTCCTGTCGCTCATCGAATAGCCGAGCGCCTTGTGGACGTAATGCACCACCTCGTCGTCGGCGAAGATTTCCTTGAGGAAGCGGATGAACCTTTCCGGCTTTTCCGTTCCCATTCCGCAGTCGGCGGTCATCGAGATCATGTCCTCCCTGCGGCTTTCGCGCGTCTCTCCCGTCGATAGGTCGAGCGTTCCGTCGCGGTGGCACACGAGGTCGCGGTTTGCGTCCAGGTCGGCGTTCGTCACGGGGATGCCGGGTAGGTGTCTCGCCTCCCGAAGGAGGTTCTCCTTTCCCGAACTGCCGTAGATGTAGTCCACGTTCTTCATTATCTTGATGCGCTCGCCCATGTCGGGAACGGAGATGCTTTCGTAGGCCATGCGCTCCGCCATTATCTCGACGTGGTTCTTTATGCTTTCGGCGACGTCGAACTGCCAGAAGCGCCCGTTCCACGTCATCCATTGCTTGTTGTCCACGTTGTACCTTACGTCCTCGCCGAAGTCGTCGGCGAAGCGATGCGCGTTTCCCGTGTCGTTGAGTTCGTACCGCTTCTGCGCTGGTCGGAACGTCTGCACCGCAGGCGTGGAGCCGGCGAAGGAAACGGCGTTGCGAAGCGTGTTCTCCGCGTATTCCGTCGCCCATTTCCGCTTATGGGTTTCGTCCTTGGACGCGAAATACGGGGAACTCTCGAAGAGCCTCCGCATCTCGGTCAGGTCGTTCTTGGCGTAGAAGGCGAGTTTGCACGCCAGAGCCATGTCCATCTCGCTTTCGTTGGCTCCCGATCCCGGGGCGCTCGCGTTCCACAGGGAACGGAGTTTCGCGTCCTTCTCGATGGCCTTGGAGATGGAGAACTCCCCCTTCCTCATGTACTTGTCGAGGATGGGCGTGATGTCGCACTCGTTTATGGCATCCCCAGAGATCTTGTTTCCCGTGATGGAGACGAACTTGTTGGTGTTGTCGGAGATGTAGATTTCCAGGCCGTTGCTGCGGTTGTTGATGTAGTGCGTTGCCTTGTCTATCCTCACGCTCGTCTTGAAGATGACGCGGATGCCGGTGCGGCTAGGGCTGTATTCCGTGTAACTTCCGATGAAGGACACGATGTCGCGCGCCATGTCGGAAAGGTTCCCGCTTTCGTCGACGCAATGGTCGATGTCTATGGCGGAATACCCACGGAATATCCCCAGGCCGATTCCCCCGACCTGCCGTTCCCCCTCGTAGCGGAGGAACTTGTGCAGGTTGTTGAGCAACACGGGATAGGGCGAGAACGTGCTTTCGTCGTTGGAGCGTGCGTGTTCCCCCGTGGAAAGGTTGAAGGGTATCTTCCCCCTTTCCGTGAGCCTCCAGCCGCACCAGAGGCCGTTCATCTTGAGTTCCTGCGGAATGTTCCTTAGCGTTGCGCTGTCCTGCATCTTCGGCCTCCTTTTCGGGCTAATTAAAGGGGAAACTAGTTCCCCTGGTCTTTCGTTTGGTCGTCCGCCCAGGGATCGAACCTGGAACATAACGATTATAAGTCGTTCCCTCTGCCGATTGAGGTAGCGGACGAGGTTGCCGGATATTTCCCCCGGCACTGGGATGCGCGGTCCGTCCGCCGCGCTGGAGCGAACGCTTCCCCCCTTAAAATGACGAATTGATGATTGAACAAGGTGGTTCATCCCCGCACGGAACAGGAGTGACCGTGCGACGTTTGCTACGTTTGGAGGCGGGAGGAAGCGAAGTCACCGGTTTAGAACGGGAGGTCGTCGTCC